>UMHP01039468.1_pt1 | contig 15597 bp, 10 predicted proteins | sample 1965571 | NCBI WGS metagenome assembly UMHP01 (sample SAMEA4836103, study PRJEB28245) | human gut metagenome | biome: gut microbiome; material: fecal sample | place: Denmark | collected 2008
TCTTTCATGTCCGAGGACGTCCGCGAAGGTCAGCCCTCGGATCCTGCGGTGGGAGACTTAGGCCTCGTTGTACACCGTCTTGAGCTTCAGCAGGTGCTGATAGCGGTCCATAGCGGCCTGCTCGTTCTCCTTGAAGAGCTCCTCGGCGCGCTCGGGGAAGGAACGCGTCAGCGAAGCGTAACGGGCCTCGTTCATCAGGAACTCCTGATAACCGCCCGCGGGCTCCTTGGAATCGAGCGAGAACTTCTTGCCGGCAGCAGCCTCGGGGTTGAAGCGGAAGAGGTTCCAGTAACCGCACTCGACAGCCTTCTTCATCTCGGCCTGGCAGTTCTGCATGCCGCCCTTCTTGATGGAATGCATCTCGCAGGGGCTGTAGCCGATGATGAGGGACGGGCCGTCGTAGGCCTCGGCCTCGTGAATGGCCTTGAGGGTCTGAGCCGGGTTGGCGCCCATGGCGACCTGCGCCACGTAGACGTAGCCGTAGCTCATGGCAATCTCGGCCAGGGACTTCTTCTTGGTCACCTTACCGGCAGCGGCGAACTGAGCGACCTGGCCCAGGTTCGAGGCCTTGGAGGCCTGACCACCAGTGTTGGAGTAGACCTCGGTGTCGAAGACGAAGACGTTGACGTTGTGGCCGGAAGCCAGGACGTGGTCCAGGCCACCGAAGCCGATGTCGTAGGCCCAACCGTCGCCGCCGAAGATCCAGAAGGACTTCTTGGTGAGGTAAGCCTTGTCGGCGAGGATCGCCTTGGAAGCATCGCAGTCGCACTTCTCGAGCTCGGCAACGTAGGCAGCGGCAGCGGTCTTGGAGGCCTCGGCGTCGTTGACGGAGTCGATCCAAGCCTGGCCAGCGGCCTTGAGCTCATCGGACGGGCCATCGGCAGCGATGATGTCCTGGGTGGCGGCGATCAGCTTGTGCTGAACGGCCTCGTAGCCCACGGCCATGCCCAGACCATGCTCGGCATTGTCCTCGAACAGAGAGTTGTTCCACGCCGGACCGTGACCGTCCTTGTCCTTGCAGTAAGGAGCGGTGGCAGCGGGGTTGCCCCAAATGGAGGAACAGCCGGTGGCGTTGGAGATGAACATGCGGTCGCCGGCGACCTGGGTCACCAGACGTGCATAGGCGGTCTCGGCGCAGCCGGCGCAGGAACCCGAGAACTCCAGGTAGGGCTGCTTAAACTGGCTGCCCTTGACGTTGGCCGCGATGAGCTCCTTCTTCTCGGAGACGTTCTCGACCATGTAGTCCCAAACGGGCTGCTGGTCCATCTCCTGCTCGGTGGGAACCATCTCGAGGGCACCCTTGGGGCAGACCTTGACGCAGTTGGTGCAACCCATGCAGTCGAGCGGGGACACGGCCATGGTGAACTTCATGCCCCTGGCCTTGGGGCCCACGGCGTCGAGCGTGCGGGTAGCCTCGGGCGCGGCGGCAGCCTCGTCCTCGGTCATAGCGAACGGACGGATAGTGGCATGCGGGCACACGTAAGCGCACTGGTTGCACTGGATGCACTTGGTCTCGTCCCAGTGGGGAACGACCACGGCGACGCCGCGCTTCTCGTATGCGGAGGCGCCCAGCTCAAACTGGCCGTCGGCGCAATCGACGAAGGCAGAAACAGGCAGGCTGTCGCCGTCCATGCGATCGATGGGCTCGAGCAGGTTCTTGACCTGCTGGGCGATAGCGGACTTGGTCTCCTCGGAGAGCTCGACGGGAGCGGCATCCTCGGCAGTTGCCCAGTCGGCCGGAACCTCGAACTTACGGAAGGCGGTAGCGCCGGCATCGATGGCCTTGTGGTTGGCGTCGACGATGGCCTGGCCCTTCTTCATGTAGGACTTGGTAGCCGCGTCCTTCATGTACTGCAGGGCGTCCTCGGCGGGCAGGACCTTGGCCAGCGCGAAGAAGGCGGACTGGAGCACCGTGTTGGTGCGCTTGCCCATGCCGACCTTGGCAGCCAGGTCGATAGCGTCGATCAGGTAGACGTTGACGTTGTTGTTCGCGATGTAGCGCTTGGCCACGGCGGGCATGTGCTCGGCGAACTCCTCGTCGCTCCACTGGCAGTTGACCAGGAAGGTGCCGCCCGGCTTGACGTCGCGGACCATCTTGAAGCCCTTAACGATGTAGCTGGGGTTGTGGCAAGCGACAAAGTCGGCCTTGGTCACGTAGTACGGCGAACGGATCGGAGAATCACCAAAGCGCAGGTGCGAGACGGTGACGCCGCCGGTCTTCTTGGAGTCGTACTGGAAGTAGGCCTGAACGTACTTGTCGGTGTGGTCGCCGATGATCTTGATCGAGTTCTTGTTGGCGCCGACGGTACCGTCGCCACCCAGACCCCAGAACTTGCACTCGATGGTGCCGGGGGCTGCGGTGTTGGGCGCATCCTCGGCCTCGGGCAGGCTCAGGTTGGTCACGTCATCGACAATGCCGATGGTGAACTCGCGCTTGGGCTCGTCCTTCTTAAGCTCCTCGAAGACAGCGAACGCGGACGCGGGAGGCGTGTCCTTGCTGCCCAGGCCGTAACGGCCGCCGACGACCTTGATGCCCGTCTTGCCAGCCTCGTAGAGAGCGGAGACGACGTCCTGGTAGAGCGGCTCGCCGATGGAACCCGGCTCCTTGGTGCGGTCCATGACGGCGATCTTCTGGACGGTCTCGGGGAGAACGTCGACAAAGTGCTTGATGGAGAACGGACGGAACAGGCGAACCTTGACCAGGCCGACCTTCTCGCCGTGAGCGTTGAGGTAGTCGATGACTTCCTCGAGCACGTCGCAGAAGGAGCCCATGCACACGACGACACGATCGGCATCGGGAGCGCCGTAGTAGTTGAACAGGCCGTAATCGGTGCCGAGCTTCTCGTTGATCTTCTTCATGTAGCCCTCGACGACGGCAGGGAGCTCGTCGTAGACCTTGTTGCAGGCCTCGCGGTTCTGGAAGAAGATGTCGCCGTTCTCGTGGCTGCCGCGGGTGTGCGGGTGCTCAGGGTTGAGCGCATGGTCGCGGAAAGCCTGGACGGCGTCCATGTCGCACATCTCGGCCAGATCCTTGTAGTCCCACATGGCGACCTTCTGGATCTCGTGGCTGGTGCGGAAGCCGTCGAAGAAGTTGAGGAACGGGGTCTTACCCTCGATGGCGGCAAGGTGAGCCACCGGCGAGAGGTCCATGACCTCCTGGACGTTGCCCTCGGCGAGCATGGCGAAGCCGGTCTGGCGACAGGCCATGACGTCGGAGTGATCGCCAAAAATGTTCAGGGCGTGGGAAGCGACGCAACGCGCGGAGACGTGGAAGACGCCCGGGAGCTGCTCGCCCGCGATCTTGTACATGTTCGGGATCATCAGGAGCAGACCCTGAGAAGCCGTGTAGGTGGTGGTCAGAGCACCGGCGCCCAGCGAACCGTGAACGGTACCGGCTGCACCTGCCTCGGACTCCATCTCGACAACCTTGACCGGGGTGCCGAAGATGTTCTTGCGACCCTGGGCCGCCCACTGGTCGACATGGTCGGCCATCGGGCTGGACGGCGTAATGGGATAGATTCCCGCTACCTCGGTGTACGCATACGAAACATATGCGGCCGCCTCGTTGCCGTCCATAGACTTAAACTTACGCGCCATATACCCCTCTCCTCTCATATAGGTATACAGGCCCCGGCGATCGCCGGGATGTTGGCGTGATGGGATTTACGCTGTTGCTTCCAATCATCTGGCAGGCAGGCTCAGCAGCAGGTACGTGGCGTGGAGAGAAGACATGCCGAGGCAAGGGGCAACTGATGCGCCCCGCAAACCCGACCGCCCGTCTTGCACATGACCGAGCGCCGCAAAGGCCGCATGCCGGATGCTCCCGGGCACGCCCCGGCGATGGGAAGCGCCCGCAACGGAAATCCGCATGCGGGTTTATTGTACCCCGCCGTTAAGTGTAATTTCGACAAATATAGGCGGGCGGTAAAGGTTTACCTCGGGTGACCGCCAAGGGCCAAAATGGCCCCTCCATCCCCGGGCGACTGGCTCTGGCGCGCCAAGGAGTGTCCCCAAGTGCCGGCAGAAAAGAAACGTCCCTATCTGCCGGCTAGAGGGCACCGAAGAGGATGGCGTAGGTAGTGGATTCGCCGAGCTTGAGCTCGTCGCCGGGATTGAGTTGGGCGGAACGGCCGGGCTCGACCTGAATGCAGACGCGCGTGGCCCCGTTTACCACCACGGTTCCGTTGGTGGACGACAAGTCCTCGACGTGCCAGATATTTTGAGCATCGCACCAGATATGGGCATGGCGGGCCGAGACATCGTCGCCGACGTCGGTAATATCGCCCTCACCAGTGGCCAGCGCGCCAATCTCAACACCCTGCTCACTCGGCTGAATCCAGCGCGGGGCGCTCACGACAAAACTGTTTTGCACGCGCAGCAAGCCCAAGGGGTGCGCCGGGGCGGGTTCGCGCTCGCCCGCGGTCATCGACATGCCAAGCGAACGCGGCGTGGAGGTGCCTCCGCCACAGGTCGCGTGCGCGTAGTCGATGGCATAGTTCACCGAGGACCGCACATCCGCCGAACAACCGACGGCGACAAACAGCACCAGCACGGCCTCGGCGCGCTCGGCGGGCATGAGTTCCGCCGCCTGGGACAGGCGATCGAGCGCGTTGCGATAGAGATTTGTGTCCTGGTGGCACTCTTCGAGCGCGCGTACCATCGGTTCACCTGCAGGACCGCACACCATATTGATCACAGCCGTGGAGTCCATGGGGTTGCGCTGGCGCAGGGCCAGTTGTGACATAATACGCGCAGCCGAGGTACCGTATTCGGCAAAGTAGCGCTGCTGAAGCGTGCCGACCGGCGCGCGAACGATAAAGCGGGAAACCCAAGAGCGATCGGCGGCCCGGCTCTGCGGGCTGCGGCCGTCGGCGAGCGGACGGGACGAAAGCACCAAGCCGCACAGCTCGATATGGCTCAGATGCGCCGCGCGCTTAAAGATGTCAAACATGGCCCCGCATGGGGTGAGCTCAACTTGAGATGCCATGACCTAGGCCTCCTTGGTCGTAGAAATAGAATCGGACGATACCTCGACAGGTCTGCCAATAGTACGGGCAGCTGCGGCTCCACCGGCAAGCGGAGTCGCCATCTGGGCTTTTGTGCGTCGCGGTGCCGAAACGGGAAGTTCAAAGGCAAAGCCCATCGCAAGCAAAAACCACGTAAGCGTATAGGTTGCAACCAGAGCGGCAACAAGGCCGCCCATCACGGCGCGTTGGGAAAAAACGCTACATGCAGCCACAACCAGCACCGGAACCTCGCAGGCAGAAAGCGCAAGCACACCCTGCAGGAAGCCCGAGCGCCGATCGCGCGCAAGTGCCCCCGCGGTAACGCCGGCTATGCCTGGCAGCGCCAACGCCAGTGCGGCAATAATACCCGGTAGCGACCCAGACCACACGAGCGATCCCAAAGTCGCCGTCACGCGAGCGCCCGACGCCAGCAGCGCGGCCGAAACCACGACCACAGCCCAAACCACGCCACAGACGACCGTCGCGCCGACCATCAGCGCGCGACGAACCGCGCGGCCAGACGCATCCATGGGGCACGGCGTGAGCGGCTCGCCGCGGAGCGAACGACCGACATTTTGCGCATAGTGGTCACAAAACGCCGAGAGCGCCGCCTCGACCGCCGCCGGCTCGGGACGATCTTTTTGATGGCTGGACAGACAGGCCATCACCACGTCGAACAGCTGGGCATCGACAAACGCCAGCGCATCGCGTAGCTCTTCGGAATCCGGCTCAAGCCCTAGCTGCTGGGCCTGCTCGGCCGCGGCGAGCGCCACATCGGGCTCACGACGAAGCAGCTGAGTCAAATCACAACCGGGCGCATGGGCACCAATGGGATAGTCGGGCCGCGTGTCCATCTTGAGACGGTAGGGGCTCGCGATGTCGCGCGTCTTTTTGCGCGAACCCGAGGTGCCCGAAGTGCTCGGCGCGGCTTCGTATGGCGCGACGCCGGCAATGAGCTCGTAAACCGTGCTTGCCGCGGCGTAGACGTCAATCGCCGGCGACATACGCAAAGCGCGCAGGTCGGGAATATCGTCGGTGAGCATCTCGGGCGGGGCATAGGCAACCGTCGCGCGACGCAGCGTGGCATAGCGCTCCGTAAACGACGCCTTGCCGCCGGTACCGGCCACGGCCGACGCAGGCTCGAGCGCCAGCGACGAGCCAAAGTCAATCAGGCACAGGTCAAAGGTGCCCTCGGCAAGCTGCCGGTCAAGCGGTAGACGCGCCGTACGCACCATAATATTAGCGGGCGAGATATCGCGATGGACAAAGCCCTCACCCACCAGACTCATACGGCAGAGCAGATCGAACAGGTCGCGACCCAGACGCGCCGCCACAAGCGGCGACAGGCGTCCGGCATCATCCACGGCGAGTCGCGAACGCAAGCGGGCAAGCGTCTCGCCCTCGACCCATTCCATGACAATTGCAGGCACACCGTCGACCTCGCCCCAGCCATAGAGGCGGGGAAAGCCCTTAAGGCCCGAAAGGGCACGATGGCATTCGTATTCCTCGCGAAACGCTGCCTTGAACTTGGCGACCAGCGCCTCGTGAGCGGCATCGTCGTCGAACTCATCGCGCGTCGGCAAGATGAGCTGCTTGAGTGCCACGGCCTCGCCTTGGGCGTTGACGGCACGCGTCACGCGGCCGATACCGCCACGGCGCATGGTGGCATCGTCGGCAAACAGCATCGTAAAACGACGCAGATAGGCAGGCAGCTCGTCCTGACCGAGCGCAATGGCCGGCTCAAACCCGTCGACACGCGCCAGGCGCAGGCCGACCATGGGATCGCGACCGAGCGATTGTGGTGTGGTGGATGCAAGATCGGTCATCATAGGGCAAGCGCCGCCACGTTATTGTTAAAGTTACCGAGCGCGACGTCATCATCGCCGTAATGGCCGACCCATTGGCATAGGTTGGTGTAACAGCCCCACAGATTGGCATACTGCTGATACCACTTTGACCGGGGCGAGAATGTCTGACGACCGAACTCGGCTCGAATGACAAACATCTCCCCGACCAGGCTGTCGCACGGCCTGGGATCTCCCGTAGAGTTATAGGTCGAGACCACGTCATTGGCACGAGAAACGTAACTGTCGAGCATGTTGTACTTGGTCACAAGCCAACTGTGAATGCTCTCTTCCTCAGCAGCGGAAAGGCCACCGGAGTTTGCATCGTTGTCAGTGTTGCCGCCCGTCGAGCCGCCGTTTCCAGACCCTCCGGTAGAGGAACCCGCCCCAGAGCCGCCGCCCGAACTCGATGAATCCGAGCCGGAGCCAGAAGTATCCGAGCTACCGGGCTTTCCGGACTGCTGGGCGTCCTGCTCCTTCTGCTGCTCGACCTTATTCACCGTTGCCGCCACGCTATTGTTGGACAACCGATCGATGATCTTGGTGTTGGTGAGCACGATTGTTTTGCCGTTGGCAAGCGTGACTTCGTTGTCCGGGGCCTCGGCGCCGTCCGCATCGTCGGTGCCAAACACAATATGCGCGACCACACTTGCCCAAGCATATCCAGTCGTGGTACCCAGATCACTTTTGACCTCATGCCCCACGCGCGGTTCGCGTGCGGCATGCGCCTGCATCATGGACGGCACGGTCATGCCATAGGCCGAAACGCAGCTATGACCAGCACCAGCGAGCACGATAGCAGTGCGTACGCCCGCGGCGCCAAGCCCAGTCGGCGTCGCATGCGCACCGCGGCGCCGCGCTTTGTCTGAGTGCCACCGGGCCGCATGCGTTCTCCTCCAACAAAAACACGCCGCTCAGAAGCGGCGCATTCATTCAAATCCAGATTTGAGTGTATCAGCGAACCCAAAAGGTTGCGCAACGAATGGGCAAATTAAGGATGCGAGCGGAAGCATCCATGCGATAAGCGGATACGAAGCATCTTTGTTGCACAACAAACTCACAGTCGCACGGGGAAATTATGGCTACCCCGTGCGTCGCGAGGAGAACATACGGCAGGGGCAGGCTCGCCACCTAAATCGCGCGACGGGCCTCGATGGCGCGGCCAAGCGTAAGCTCGTCGGCATACTCCAGGTCGCCGCCCACGGGCAGGCCGCTCGCCAGACGCGATACCTCGACGCCCAGCGGCTTGATAGTGCGGGCCAGATAGCTCGCCGTGGTCTCGCCCTCAATATTGGGGTTGGTGGCGATGATGACCTCGTGGATGTCCTCGTGGCCCAAGCGTGCCAGCAGCTCGCGAATGTGCAGCTGCTCGGGGCCAATCTTGTCCATGGGACTGATCACGCCGCCCAATACGTGGTAGAGACCGTGGTAGCTGCCCGTGCGCTCGATCGCCTGGACATCGCGCGGCTCGCCCACCACGCAAATGCGAGTGGTGTCGCGCATCGAATCCTGACAGATGGAGCACTCGTCGGCCGTGGCGTAGTTAAAGCAACGACTGCAAAAGTGGACCTCCTGCTTAACCTCCAGGATGGCCTCGGCCAGGCGGCGGGCCTCCTCGGCATCGGCCTCGAGCAGGTAATAGGCGATGCGCTGGGCCGACTTGGGACCAATGCCCGGCAGACGGCCCAGCTCATCGAGCAGTTTTTGCAGACTGTGATTCGCACTCATATATATGCGTGTCTTAGAACGGCATGCCCGGGATGTTGAGGCCGCCGGTGATGGCGCCCATCTGCTTGTTGGCGAGCTCGTTGACGCCGCGGACGGCCTCGTTGACGGCAGCCATGATCATGTCCCGCAGCATATCGACGTCCTCGGGATCGAGGGCATCGGGGTCGATGGTGAGGTTGACGAGCTCCATCTCGCCGTTAACGGTCACCTTGACCATGCCGCCGCCGGCAGAGGCGTCGACGGTCTGGGACTTGAGGTTCTCCTGCGCGGCGGCAAGCTGCTCCTGCATCTTGCGAGCCTGCTTCATCATCTGCTGCATGTTCATACCGGCCATGATGGCTCCTTTACGTGCGGCCGCACGCCGAGCTGCAAGGGCAGCCGGAGCACGGCGGGACTTTCAAACTCGAAAATCGTACCACGGCGCGCGGCGAGAGAGCGGGGCGGACGTGTTATCTCAGTCGATATACATGTCCTCCAATACAAACCGCACTCAAAGATTATGCAAGGTCGAATTATGCAAGGTTGCATAATATCGCGCACTCAATCTAGTAGAGCCGAATCCGGCATTTCATGTGCGCCACTAAATAGCTAAATGCCGAACCGCTGCTCGAGGCGGCGCACATGGCGGCAGGGTATAATTTGATTGTCACAGATAGCAATTTGGAGGTGCCCCATGAATGCCCCCGACGTGCTCCAAAACATCCGCTCAAAACACCCCGTTGCATATGTGGTTCTCTATCTCTTTGTCGGCTGGGCATTGCTGGTTGTCATCACCCATGCTATAGCCTTTGGAGCAGAACTGCTGATAGCCAGCTCGGACCAGCCCATCGTCAAATGGGAGACGACCGATAAGTGCACCGACGGAACCCGAACCATTTACTACAACAGCCCGTCCCTCTACCAAGAGTTCAAGGTCAAGATAAAGGACTCCAAGATTGTCGATGCCGAACCAGGCGCTTTCTTGACAATCGGAGCAACCCTCAACGCCGAGCAAGTCGAGTACACGGACAGCTATGCGGCGTATCGTATCGACCTCAGCATCCTAGGCCGACCGTCGCGTACCTGCCTGCTCGAATGCGAGATACGCGGCACCACACTACACATGTCCGAAATACAGATGCGCCCGGACAAAGAGACCTCTTCTTGAGCAGTATACCCGCCCGTACAGCTACTCCACCGGCTTGAAGATGGTGGCCTGACCGAAGACGCTGCGGATGAGGGCTTTGGCCTCGTCCTCGGTCTGCGGGATGCTCGGGGCTGCGCCCTGATGGCCGAAGGGGCTGCCGGCACCGGGGTTGGACTCCCAGGGAGCCGCGGGGGCGTCGTCGCTTGCGGGGGCCGCGGATGCCGCCGCAGCGGACTTGGGCGCGGGCGTCGCACCCGGCACGTCGAACGGAGGAAGATCGTCCCCGCTCGCATCGCCGGCAAAGCCGCCGACCATGGCGTCGTCGTAGGGCACCTGCTCGGATTCCCACGGCGCGGACCGCGCGACAGGCTGAGCCTTGGGGGCAGCCGAGCGCTCGGGCGCACGGGGTGCGGGCTCGGTCGGGAGCCTACCCGTGGCAGGAGCACCGGCGGGGTTGTCGGAGCGTAGCCAGGGGACTTTGCCCAGGTCAGACGACTTGGGCGCGGGCGAGACGGGCTTGGGCGCGGGTGTCGGAGCAGCCGGTTTGGGCGCCGCGGGCTTAGGCGCCGACAGGGTCGGTGCCGCTACCGGTGCCGCTTTTGGCTGCGTCGCGCTGGCGCTCGAGGATACAGGGACCGCCGAGGACACGGGTTGCGGGTCCGCAGATGCCGCAGCCCGTGCAGATGGAGAATGCTCCTCATGTTGAGGAGCCGGCGTGCCACCCCCATCCAGGACATAGTCGACGGTACGACGACCGAAGACCGCGCAAACCGTCGGCAGGACCACCGACTGCGTATCGGCGCGACCGAGCATCTTAATGGCAAAAGTCGAACCCGCGGGGAACGAGACCGTGAGCTTGGAGCCGTCGTCGGCCGTGGCGCGAGCGTTGAGCAAAAGCCCTGCGTAGGAGGCCTGACGAGCCTTGACGCGCTCGACGACCTCGGCCCATTTGCGCTGGAGCTCACCGGCGTCCTCAACCGCGGGGGTCTCGGCAGCACCGGCGGCGGCAACCTGGGCGGCATTGTTGGACTGGGGCTTAGGTGCCGGAGCGGTGGCAGGCGCGGGGGCCGCAACGGGCTGAGGCGTCGGAGCCGGCGCAGGCTGAGGCGCAGGCGCCGCAGGCTTGGAAGCTGACACGGACGCAGAACGGGGCACAGGCTGAGCCGCCGGAGCGGCAGTACCACGGTCCCAAGGCATACCGCCCTGGCGCGCGGACGTAGCAGCGGGGGCAGCGGATGCCGCCGGAGCGGCAGCACGAGCGCCCGAAATGAGCGTCGGCTGTTGGGCAGCAGCGGGTACGGATACTGCAGGTGCGGCGGCCTGAGCAGCAGCCACGCTCGCCGGCACCGCGGCGTTGGCGACCATGGCCTCCAAGCGTGCCACACGCTCGGCCAGGGCCTCAATGGTCAGATCGGCCTCGGGGCGTGCCAGGCGCGTGCAGGCGATCTCGAGCACCAGGCGAACGTCGCTCGCGCTCCTCATCTCCAGCGCGGCATCATCGAGCACCGTCAGCACGCGGGCCAGGCGGTCGGCCGAATGCTCGCCAAAGGCAGCGGCCTCGGCAGCAAGCGCCTCGGCCTGCTCGGCCCCGCCCTCGAACAGCTCGGCACGGGCACCGGCAACGCAGGCCACGTACACGTCGCGCACGTGCGCCACCAGGTCGCGCGTCAGTTCCAGCAGATCGTTGCCTTCCTCGACCTGCGCGCGAATCAGCCCATAGAGCTCGGCGACATCACGATTAGCAATGGCGCGCGCAAACTCGCCCAGAATCTGGTCCGAAACTTCGCCCAAAAGCGAGCGGGCATCGTCCGCATGCACGGTGCCGTTGCCGAAGACGCTCAGCTGCTCCAGCGTGGAGAGCGCGTCGCGCATGCCGCCCTTGGCATGGCGCGCCACGATAGCCAGCGCCTCGTCGTCGTAATCAAAGCCCTCCTGCTCGCACACGTATGCCAGGCGATGCTCAATATCCTCGTTGCCGATGCGATGGAAATCGAAACGCTGGCAGCGCGAAAGGATGGTCTCCAGAATCTTTTGCGGGTCGGTGGTGCACAGCACAAAGATCACGTGTGCCGGCGGCTCCTCAAGCGTCTTGAGCAGCGCGTTGAACGCCGCCGTCGTGAGCATGTGGACCTCGTCGATGATATAGATCTTGTACTTGCCGCGCACCGGGGCAAAGTTGACGGAGTTGATGATCTCCTCGCGTACGTTGTCCACGCCGGTACGGCTTGCGGCATCGAGCTCGTAGACATCCGGGTGGTTGCCCTCGGCAATGAGCTCGCACTCCTCGCAAGTACCGTCGGGCATGCAGCCGCTTGCACCCTCGGCGCGCGCCGCCTCGGCATTGCGGCACAGCAGCGCCTTGGCCAGAATGCGCGCCATGGTGGTCTTGCCCGTGCCACGCGGACCGCAGAACAGGTAGGCGTGGGACAGGCGCCCCTCGGTGATGGCGTGCTCGAGCGTCGAGACGATATGCTGCTGGCCCACCACGGAGTCAAAGGTGAGCGGGCGATACTTTCGGTACAACGATTCCATGGGTGCTCCCCCGGGTATACTGAGTCTTGTTGCCGCGACGGCCATGCGGTCGCACGGCATACTGCATTCATAATAACCCGTACGGCGAGCCCGCCGCGATAGGAGTCCAAAGAGCATGGCAGACGCAGAGAGTAACCTCGTTCCCTCCGAAGCAGCCGACCAGGTCGAGGTCGCGCTCGAGACGCAGGCCGCAGCCGATGACGGCATCCTATACCTCAACGAGTATCAGTACGAAAACGACCTCGTCACCGACTTTGCGCGCCTGGTCGCCTCGCCCAGGCGCCGTGGCTCCCTGTACGTCGCCGCCGCGATTGCCGCGCTCATCGGCATCGGTATGTTGGTGGCCGGCGGCAACTGGATCAAGTTTGGCGTCGTGCTAATCGTGTTCGGCGCCTTTTTGGCCTGGTGGAGCAAAAACCTGCACCACACCCTCGCCCGCGACTTTATCGATGCCGTCGAGGCCGACGAGTCCATGGGTGGCCGCTATCGCCGCGTCGCCGCCAACGAGGACGGCCTGATGGTTTGGGGCAAGAGCGGCAAGTCGCAGTTCTTCCCGTTTGAAAAGCTCGACCACGTGCTCGACGGCGAGCGCATCTTTGTGGCCATGTTCGCCGACCAGGGCGTGACGATCCCTAAGGACACCTTTGTACGTGGTGATGCCGAGCAGTTTGGCTCCTTCCTCAAGGCGCGCATCAACAAAAAGCTGCGCATCGAGACCAAACGCAAGAAGATGAAGGCCGAAAAGGCCGCTGCCAAGGCCAAGCAGGAAAGCGAGCCCAAGAACGCAAAGGCCAAACAGCGCAAGCAGAAGAAGAACAAGAAGAAGCGCTAAGGCCAAGTCAGATAGGCCACCTCGCCCCGCTACCTTCACCATGCGCCCGAGCGTGCTAAACTAGCAGCATCTATGCCACCGCGAACGGCTTGACCCTGGCCCGCCGCTCGCAAACGAACTTTAAACGCACGAGGGTTGGCCATGCCGCTTTTCTCGCAACATACCGCCCGGTTCTCGCCGGACGTTCCCTTGGAGGGCACCAGCTCTCGCGAGCTGCTCAAGCGGTTCCAGCCGCTCGAGACGCTTGCAACCGGCGGTTTTGGCTCCATCGAGATTTGCCGCGACACGCACCTGCGCCGTCGCGTCGCCATTAAGCGTATCCCCCTCACAAGCGGTGCCGGCATGCCCGCCAGCGACATCATGGATGTCCTGCGCGAGGCACACACCGCCGCCATGCTTCAACATCCCAATATCGTGCAGGTTATCGACTTTACGCACGATACCGCCTATGCCTACCTGGTCATGGAGTATGTCGACGGCATGTCCCTAGCCGAGTTTTTGCATCGTGTGGACGGCCATTCGCTCACCTTTGACGAGGCCGCGGCAATTGCCGACACGCTGGGCCAGACACTCACTTTCGCCCATAGCAACGGCGTGCTCCACCTGGACATTAAGCCCGCCAACGTGCTCATCGACCACTCGGGCAATGTAAAGCTCACCGACTTTGGCATGGCGCGGCTGTCGTCTGCCGGCGGCTTTGGCGGCTCGCGCGGCGGCACCATCGGCTACATGCCACCCGAGCAGCTCGACATCGAAACTGGCACGGTTGACGAGCGCGCCGATGTCTTTGCCCTCGCCTGTGTGATCTACGAGGGCCTGTGCGGCAGCGCTCCCTTTATGGCCGCCACGCCCGGCGACTCGCTCGGCCGTATCATCGGCGGTGCCACCTATCCCAGCGAGCTCATCCCGCACTTTCCCCCGGGAGCCGAGGCTGCGCTCATGAGCGCCCTCTCCCCCATGCCGCAAGACCGCCCCAACAGCATTGAGGCATTTTGCGACCAGCTGCTCGACGACTTGGGCAGCGTGCGCGAGGGCCGTCGCAGCCTGGAGCAGATGGTGGGCGAGCTGTCGGATGACGAGCGCGCGGCAGACGATATCGAATCGCTACCCTATGAGGACGACACCATCGAGGTCGACCCCGCACTCGGCTGGGCCGGCACGCGCTGGAGCCACGCACGCGATTACACCATGCGCGCCATCTCGGCGCTAACGTGTGGTGCCTTTAGCTTTTTGATCATGCAGACGGCTGGCGTCGCGGCGCTTCCCGGACTTATTGCCGCGGCCATCGCGATTGGGGCGGCCGCCGGCCTGGCCCCGCAGATTGGCTCGGCCATCTCGGCCGTGGGCTTTTTGGTACTTATGGCCAACGCCACCATGCAGACGCAGGGCATCCTGTCGATGCTACCCGTCGCGGTGCTCTTTGCCGCCACCATGTCCGGTTGGTGGATCGCCTGGGGACGCACCGAGGCGGCCGCGAGCGCGGCGCTCACCTGCGCGGTGGCACTTGGCTGTCTAACGGGCGACGTCCTCCTTGCCGCCGGGGTCGCCGCCGGCATCGCGGCCTTTTGGCTCGGCCCGGCAAGCGCCGCGGCCGCCACGGGGATGGGCGCGCTTTTTGGCCGCCTGGCTACGGTTGCGCTTTCCGCCGGAGGCGCGCTGGGGCTCGGCAATGTTGCCGCGGCGCTGGGAGACATGCTCTTCTGGGCTGCCGTTGTGCTTGTCGCGGCGACAGCTGCACTGACATCTCTGCTGCTCAACGCCCATGCCAAGCGTGCCGAGCAGGGCTCGAACCTGGCTGCAATCGCTGCCATCGCCGGCTGCGGAATAGGCACCGCGGCGTCGCTCTGTCTTGCACACCATATGGAAATTGCCAGCCTTGCGGGCGCGGTCGTCGTCAAGGCGGCGGTTGCGGGAACCCTATCCTCTATAATCGTTGGGATATGCCTATATTTGCTCGGATACCAAAGAACCTATACGGAGAGTGATCTTTCGTGAACTTCCTGAACATCTTCGAGGACCACGTGGCCGGCATCTTCGGTGCCACCCGTGCCCCGTTCTCCTTTAAGAAGCTTGCCAAGCAGGCCGCTCGCGACATGGAGGATCAGACTCTGGTGATCAACGGCGTCAACACCGCGCCGGCACTCTATACCATCCTGATCGCCGCCGACGACGATCCCATGCTCGCCCCGTTCTACCCCGAGCTTTCGCGCGAAGTCCGCGAGTTTGTGAAGGCACAGGCCGAAAAGCGCCGCTATGTGTTTGTCGGCGAACCCCTCGTTCGCTTTATGATCGACCCGCAGCTGCGTGCCGGTAAGTTCTCGGTCTTTGCCGAGAACGTCGACGCCCCCACGCTCGGTCGTTTGTACGAGGAAGAACGCGCTTACCAGAATGGCCTGGGCCAGAACAACTCGGCCGCAAGCCGCGCCGCCAGCGCTCCCCGCGCCGGCAAGCAGCAATTCGCCGCTCCGCAGCAACAGCACCCCGCCGCCATGCCCCAGCAGCCGTCGCCCCGTGCCGCCGCTCCCGACC
>UMHP01016894.1_pt1 | contig 15042 bp, 5 predicted proteins | sample 1965571 | NCBI WGS metagenome assembly UMHP01 (sample SAMEA4836103, study PRJEB28245) | human gut metagenome | biome: gut microbiome; material: fecal sample | place: Denmark | collected 2008
TGGTGTTGCAGGGAAATGTCATACATGTTACAGAAATGTTACAAATGTTTTGGAATAGAATGGTATTGTGCTAAGAGCGATTGCTCTTATTCTCCCAATAATCATTAATGTTAAGCATTTAAGAGTAACAATATAAGTATAATAGAAGAGTGGATGCTTTTGTGTTTCGTATTTGGTTATTTCTATGTTAAGCAGCCAAATTACTAGTTAATTGTTTGCAGATGTCGAGAATTCTTGCGAATATTGCATACAAGTTGTGTGTAGAATTGATTGTAATTAGAACTTTGATATTAAAAATCAAAGATGTATGTAACTTTTTTAATTCATTTATTTAATAAATGAATTCTACCAACGAGTATAGAAATATGAAAAACCATTTTTGTTTAAACCTATTCTTCTTACTATATTTGTTTTTTTGTGCTGGATGCAAGCAGCATATCTCAGATAGTGCTGCTAAGGCAAATGAGGCATTGTTTACTCAATTAGATAGTCTGATAGATAATTCTGATAAACTTATTTTGCAGAAAGAGGAGCGAATAGAGGCGTTGAAGCATTCACTAAGACAATCTAAGGCATTTGAGAAACAGTATGAACTTAATCAGGCTATTTATCAAGAATATCGCGTGTATGATGTAGATTCGGCTATGAAGTATACTACACAAAGCCTTGATTTAGCACGACAATATCATGATAAGAATCGTGAGATTGAATCTTTATTAGGTATTGGTTTTGTTTATACGGCTAATGGCTTGCTTAGTCAAGCCTCTGAAGTAATGCATTCACTCTGTTCTTCCAGTATGCCTCGCTACTTACGTTCGCGTTATTATGGTCAGATGCGTACTCTCTGCTCGCGGTTGCAACTCTATTCATTAGGTGATGATGCATTACATGAGCATTATGGTCAACTTTATGCGTTATATTCAGATTCAGTATTGCAGACGGCCACTCCTGACGAGCCACGCTACCTTTATAGCCGTGTGTGGAAATATCAAGATGTTCCCGGTGCACAACGTATTGCCATTAGGGATGAGTTGGAAAAGGAAAAACAACGTCTTCTACCTAATAGTCGTAATTATTCTATTTTAGCTTATAACTTGGCTCTACTTTATGAAAAAGAACACAACCATACCAAGTGGCTGGAAAATATGATTCTCTCAGGTATTGCTGATGTATATGCTGTGAATCGTGATATTGGTTCGTTGTATGCATTGGCTTCCTATTTATATGAACAAGGTCAGTTGGACCGAGCCTATCGTTATAGTACTTATTGTTCTGATATCGGTATAACTTTTAAGAGCCGTGTACGACTGCTTCATCAGCAGAAGTTGCAGAGAAGGATACATCAAAGCTACATTGAACGTGATCATATGCAACAGAAGCAGCTAAAGCTATTCCTTTTATTTATTAGTTTTCTCACTATTGTATTGCTGATAGCTCTTTTCTTTTTGAGAAGGCAAACAAGAAGACGTAGGAAAGCTTTGGTTGAGCTACATGTGGCCAATGGTAGATTGAAGAGTCTTAATAGTGAACTGCAAAAGCTCAATTTGGTTCTACGTGACACAAATTATATTAAGGAGGAGTATATTGGTCAGGTATTCAAACTTTGTTCATCCTATATTTGCCGTATGGAGGAGTATCGTAAAAAGTTAAACCGTAAATTAAAGGCTGGGCAACTTGAAGATTTAAAGAAGATGATTAGTTCTACTTCTACCATGAGCGATGAAATGAAGGATTTTTATGAGAAATTTGATTCCATTATTCTACATTTATACCCTGATTTTGTAGAGCACTTCAATAGTTTGCTACGTCCCGAAGAACATATTGAAGTGAAGTCTGGGCGGCTTAATACAGAACTTCGTATTCATGCTTTGATACGAATGGGGGTAACGGATAGTGAGAAGATTGCAGAATTTTTGCACTGTTCACTGCAAACCGTATATAATAATCGTTCTATAACTTTAAATAAATCTTCGCTCAGTAAGGAGGAATTTCTTCGAGCTGTGAAAGAGGTTTGTAAAAAGTAATTTGAAGACTGAGCGTTTCTCTCATTTTTTACCCACATGTATATAGATAATTGCCATTCAATAGCTTAATACTATCGAATGGCAATTATCTATATACATGTTTTTGATTACCGATTTAATTTAAATCACTACTGAAAATCTATTGAGTCTGTCTGTAATTGAAAGATAATCAGTAATATATAACTTTGTGAATTTACCAAATCCTCTACCTGTGAATATAATCGGTTGTTACATTGTCTAATTTTGCTCTCGAGATTTTTTACACACAAGTTCCTATTAACTTAAAAATGTAATTTATGAAAACCAGACAAAAATCGAGAGACGCAAGTGGTATTTTGCTTGTCTGTCTTATGTGGATGCTGTCACTTTCAAGCTCACTTCATGCACAGACATGGAATATTAACGGAAATGTGACAGATGAACAAGGAGAACCGATAATCGGTGCCAATGTAGTGATACAAGGTACGGGTACGGGCACCATTACCGATGTAGAAGGAAACTTTAAACTCGCTTCAGTGACTAAGGGGGCGGTAATGGAGATAAGTTTCATTGGGTATATATCCAAGACATTGCAGGTGAAAGACGCATCATCGTTAAAGATTGTACTGAAAGAAGATAACCAGGCACTGGATGAGGTGGTAGTAGTAGGTTATGGTGTACAGCGCAAAAGTGATCTTACAGGTTCGGTTGCTTCAGTTAACTCGGATGTACTTGAAAGTCGCCCACAAGCTAATTTGATTCAATCTTTGCAAGGAGCAGTTCCAGGATTGAATATTAGTGTGACGGGTAGTAATGCTGAAGGTTCGTCTACTACTACACGTATTCGTGGTAACAACTCCATTACGGCCGATAATAAACCTCTTGTTATTCTTGATGGAATACCTTTTGATGGTCCATGGTCGGAAATCAATCCCAATGATGTAGAGAGTATAGAAGTATTGAAGGATGCCTCTTCAGCAGCCATTTATGGTGCTCGCGGTTCTAACGGTGTAATCCTTATTACTTCTAAGCGCGGTAAGAAAGACAGATTGACGGTATCATACGATACTTATGTTACTATTGACCAGCCTATCAATTTACCTCGTATGATGAATGGCAAAGAATTCTATAAGTATAAATCTGAAGCTTTCAAGGCTACCAATACTACTCCTCCTACAGAAGAGAATCCTGAACCTTGGTTAGATAACTTTACTCCTACTGAATTAGCTATGTATGCTGCCGGTCAGAGTACTGATTGGATGAAGTTGGCAACACAGACCGGTATAAAACAACAGCATAACCTTTCTTTCCGTGGTGGAGCTAACAAAACCAGCTATTTCATTTCATTGAACTATACGGATGTGAAAGGAACTGCGGTAGGCAATGAGTTCAAGCGTTATAATGTACGTTTCAATCTTGATCAGGAGTTTAATAGTTGGTTGAAATTTTCTACTACTACACAGTTAGGTCGCTACGATCGTAGTGGTAGCAGTGCTTCTTTTTGGCGGGCTATAAAACAAGTTCCGTTGGGACGTGCTTATAACGAGGATGGTTCACTTACACTTTCTGCTACTGAGGACTCCTCTTCAGCTTTCAGCATTAATCCGTTGGGATCTCTTAATAATAAGACAAAAGATATTCGTGCAAAGGTTATCACTAATAATGTGCTTGAGGTAAAGTTTCCCTTTATTAAAGGGCTGAGCTATAAATTGAATACAGGCTTCACTTACCAAAACAGCTCCTATAAGAATTATCAAGGTTTGGATACCTACGAAGGAGCTAGTGCTAATGGCGTATTGAATACTGATGACTGGCATTCAGAAGAATGGATTTTGGAGAATATTATTTCTTATCAACGTGAATTTGGCAAACATCGTATATTTTTCACAGGATTATATTCTGCTCAAAGCAAGGAATATGAACAGAATACAATGGAAGGTAAGAATTTTCCCAATGATGTGATGTATTATTACCAGATTTCTAAAGCTGCCACAATGTCTGGTAATTCCAATTATTATAAAGAAAATCATATTTCACAAATGGGGCGTTTGAATTATACTTATGATGATCGTTACTTGTTGACTCTTACTGCTCGTCGTGATGGTTACTCCGCTTTTGGTGAAAGTTCTAAATTCGGCGTTTTTCCTTCAGCCGCTATTGGATGGAATATTTCCAATGAATCTTTTTTTAAAGACAAGCCTATAAGTGAAACCATTAGCAATCTGAAATATCGCTTGTCATGGGGTAAAAATGGCAATGAGGCTATCAGTGCTTATAGTACACTACCTAATCTTTCAACTTACAATTATCTGAATGATGATCATACTGCACAGTTTGGTTTCTATCCGTCGAAGTTAGCTTCGCCCGGTTTAGGTTGGGAAACTACTACATCTATTAATACTGGCTTTGATATTGCACTTTGGAATGGACGTATTCAGAGTTCATTTGATATTTATTGGTCTAAAACCAAAGATTTGCTGCTTTCCCGTTCTATTCCTACCATTAATGGTACTGGCTCTATTACTGAGAATCGTGGACAGACCCGTAATCGTGGTTTTGAATTCCAGATAACTTCTAATAACATTACACATAAGAGTTTTAGCTGGAGCACCTCTTTCAACCTCTCACACTATCGTTCGGAGATTGTAGATGTTGGTTTGTATGATGCTAATGGAAAGCCGGTTGATGATGTGGCTTCCAAGTGGTTTATTGGTGAACCTATCAATGTGAACTATGATTATAAAATTATCGGTGTATGGCAGATTGCTGATCCGTCTAACCCGACAGGGCAGCAAGATCCTAACTATCGTAATTCGTATCCTGGATATGTGAAATACCTTGATGTAGATGGTAACGATATTACAACGGCTGATAAGACTATTATAGGGTCGGCTATTCCTAAAGTAAATATGAGTTTGATGAACACTTTTGAGTACAAAAACTTCACTCTGAGTGTGTTCTTAACGGCTCAGTTAGGACAAACCCATCTGAATGCCTTGTATGATACAAGCCATAATTCATATCGCCAGAACCGCTTTTTGGTGGATTTTTGGACTCCAGAGAATCCTACGAATAGCTATCCGAAAAATAGTTTGAATAGTGATGTGAATCCAGAGGGAGCCAGTTTCTATGAAAAGACAGATTTCTTACGTATTTCCGACGTTACATTGGGTTATAATTTCCCACAACAATGGTTGCGTCGTACTTTCATCAAACGGCTCAATCTTTACATGAACATTAAGAATTTGGCTACAATAACTGGCTGGACAGGTATGGATCCGGAATTTCTCAATGATCAATTGGCTGCTCCTCCAGTACGTTCGTTCACTTTTGGACTAAAGTTAGATATTTGATGAGAGTAATATATCATAAAAAGCTAAAATGAAATTGCACATATGAAAAAAATAACATATTTCAATGTCTTAGTGTTTACAGTATTATTGCTCACTATGGGCGGCTGTAATGAGGATAAGTTTCTTAAGGAAGATCCTCGTGATGCACTTTATCCTGAAAATTTACTTGTAGATTACAATGGATTTAAATCGATGATAACGCCTCTTTATGGTCTTATGCGTGCAGAGTATCGCCGTGCTGATGCAATGGGAGGAAGTATTGCGCTCTGTCTGCATTCTGCCTGGGGTGGAGGGGTAGATAATTCATGGGCCAATAATAGTCATGCGGAAATGAAGTTCCTCTACAATCCCAAAGAGATAACTTACACTGATCTTGCTATTTGGAATAATATTTTCCAGTGGGGATATCGTATCATCAACACTGCCAATATGGTTATCTCAAGAGCTGACAATGATGGCATTAACTGGGGAAGTGGTGCTGATGCTGAAAATCGTAAAAATGAGGTGTTGGCCGAAGCTCGCTTTTTCCGTGCTTGGGCTTACCGTCACCTTACCTATTCATTTGGTGCAGTGCCCCTTTCAACACAAGAAATTACAGGATTGAATTATCGTGATGATTGGGACCGTGCTTCCTTGAGTAGTATTCGCGAAGTGATGGCAGAAGATTTCCAGTTTGCAGTCGATAACCTTCCTTTGCGTACTTCTAATAATAGTAAAGTCTCTGGTGCTGTGGCACGTCACTATTTGGGTGAACTTTATTTGGCAGAAGGTAATGCTGAAAAAGCAGTTTCAGTACTGAAACCATTAGTGGAAAGTGGAGAATATTCCCTTATAAATCAACGCTTTGGTAGTAATGCTTCCAATGATGGATGTCCTTTTATTGACGTATTTTATACTCCTATGTATGCTGATGGAAATACGGAGGTGTTACTGGCTTTCATTAACACAGAAGAGGAGAATAGTGCCTATGGTACTGCAAATGTCTATATGACTACAACTTATAAGAACTATTATGCTAATGATGGCGATTGTAAAAAGACAAACCAGCATAATCCGGACTATATCAATAACGGTGGTGAAGGTTCATTTGCACAAGTCTTTTGGCAAGCTAATGGTGGTAAGGGAGCCGGACGTGTAGTTCCTTCCAGAGGAGCACTTCGTTTGTACAATTATAAAGGAATGGGAGAACAAGATGACCGTGTATCTGCCAATGCTATCGTATGGAGTATTAATGATGTAGATGCTGCCGGCAATGTAACCAAGGTATTTGATTTAGGTGGTACTGCACTTATTGATACTACGGTTAATGCAGCCATGCTAACTTCTACTTCCATTAAAAAATATGATTGGCCTACTACTCGTAAATGGGATTATACTCCACCTATTTTGGCTAATGCAGCTAATGATGGACACTATGCGGACATTGTTTATTTACGTTTGGCAGATACATATTTACTTTATGCAGAGGCTCTTTACAAGAGTAATCAAGTAGGCGAGGCCATTAAATGGATAAATAAAGTACGTAATCGTTCCAATGCTGTAAGTATTACTGAAGATGATCTTAGAATCGGTGGTATGGATTTCATTCTTGATGAACGCAGCCGTGAACTGCTTACGGAGGAAGAACGTCGTCATACATTGGTACGTGTTTGCCAAGAAAATGGTGGTGACGAACGTGATACCAATAACTATTTCAAACGTCGCATGCGTGAACTCAATGAGATAGCTGGTATTGCAGGACGTGGTATGGATGAATATGAAACTCCTGTCCTTTTCCCGCTGCCGCAATCATTCGTTGATGCCAATACTGGTAATCCTTTGGAAAATAATCCGGGGTATTGATAGATAATAGTCAGATATAAATACCGCATATAAACGGCTTTGTATATATCGGTGTTTATATCTGATTTAGATTCATATATTCAAAAGAAAACAAAAACTTAATATCTTGATACATCATGTCCGAATTGGCTTTCATTTTTAGTCTTCTTATGGTAGGGATTACAGCGGTAGGTCTTTATCGTAAGCTCAATCCTCAAGGTCTTTTGATGCTTTCCGGTTTATTAATGCTTACAGCTGCTTTTTTCATGCAAGTGCATTCGGTAGTACCTAGTGAAGCTACGGGAATGGTGGTGTTTGATTTGGTAAGGATGATAGAGGAAGTTTTTCTTTCTAATTTGGCGCGTGCAGGGTTTATGATAATGACAATTGGCGGTTATGTAGCTTTCATGAATAACATAAAGGCTACTAATGCATTGGTCTATATTTCCATGAAGCCATTAGGTCTTTTTCGACGTTATCCTTATTTGGCGGCTACTATAGTTATTCCTATTGGACAATTACTTTTTATTACTACTCCTTCAGCTGCCGGATTAGGATTGTTGCTTGTGGCTTCGGTTTATCCTGTTTTAATTAGTTTGGGAGTAAGCCAACTTACAGCATTGTCAGTCATTGCCGCTGCTACTCTATTTGATCAGGGACCGGGGTCGGCAAATACTGCTATGGCTGCCGAATTGATAGGACAATCCAATGTGGAATATTTCATCACTCATCAACTTCCTTTAGTAATTCCTACTTCCTTGGTTGTAATGGTACTCTTCTATTTCAATAACCGTTATTTTGATAAAAAAGATGCAAAGAAACAGCAGGATGGCATATTGCAGGTGTCAAATGTGACTGCAACCTCATTAGTAGAAAAACCGGATGTTCCATTGGCTTTTGCGCTACTCCCGGTATTACCTTTGGCTCTTCTCATTTTCTTTTCACCTTTTGTGGGACTGTTTCAGCCTACTGTAACATTGGGTACCACTACTGCTATGCTTTTTTCTCTGTTCTTATCATTGGTATTTGTGTTGTTTCATACTCGTAGTGTGCGTACTACTTTTAACGTTTTTGCAAGTTTTTGGAAAGGCATGGGAAATGTGTTTACTTCAGTTGTAACATTGATTGTAGCTTCAGAAGTTTTCTCTAAAGGACTGATTGGTTTGGGATTTATTGATTCATTGGTGGGTTATTCCTCTCATATCGGACTTTCGGGATTAGCTATTGCCGCAATCTTTACTCTCATTATTTTTGGAGCTGCCATGCTGATGGGAAGTGGCAATGCAGCCTTTTTTTCATTTGGTCCTTTATTGCCGGGTATAGCCACTCAGCTTGGTTTGCCGGTTTTTTCATTGATACTTCCTTTGCAGTTGGCGGCAAGCATGGGACGTGCCGCATCTCCTATTGCCGGAGTCATTGTTGCCATTGCCGGGGTAGCCGGTGTGTCATCAGTGGAGTTGGCAAGGCGTAATACATTTCCTTTAATAGGAGGAATTGTTTTCTTGATACTTTATCATCTTATCACTTTCTAAAATTAATCGACAGCTATGTTTACATTGATAAAGAATGCAAATTTATATGCTCCTGCCTATCTTGGTAAAACAGACATTTTGCTATGCGGAGAAAAGATTGCGCATATTTCAAAGACAATTGAACTGAATGAATCATTTTGCCATACTATTGACGTGCAAGGTAAAATTGTTACTCCGGGATTTATAGATCAGCATGTACATATTACTGGTGGAGGAGGGCAACAAGGTTATGCCTCATTAGTCCCCGAGGTGACTATGAGCGAACTGGTGGCATGTGGTACTACTACTGTATTGGGTATGCTTGGTACTGATGGATTTGCCAAAGAACTTACTACGCTTTATGCCAAGGCCAAAGCTATTGACGATGACGGATTGTCGGCTTATATGCTGACAAGTTATTACGGATTGCCTACCAAAACATTGATGAATAGTGTGGCTGACGATCTTATCTTCATAGATAAAGTTATTGGCTGTAAGCTGGCGATGAGTGATGACCGTAGTCCGTTTCCGACAGAGCAAGAGATATTACGTATTATACATCAGGTACGTTTAGGGGGATTTACATCTGGTAAAGGAGGAATTCTCCACATTCATTTGGGAGCACTTCCGGAAGGTATTGAGCCCTTACTCAATATTGCTCGTCACTATCCTACACTGATATCTTATCTGTCTCCTACTCATCTGATACGTACTGAAGCTCTTTTTATGCAGGCTGTAGAATTTGGTAAATTAGGTGGAATGATTGATTTTTCGACTGGTGGCTCAAAGTTTGATACTCCCCATCGTTGTGTGATACGTGCATTGCGAGCTGGTGTCCCCCTTGATCGCATTACTTTTTCTAGTGATGGCCATGGTGGCGTACGCAGAGTGAATCCTGAAACTGGAGAAATAACTTATCGTCCTGCTCCTTTGAATTTAAATTTCAAGGAGGTAGTTGCATTAGTCAATGAGGAGGGGGTACCATTGGAACAGGCGATTACATTGATAACATCCAATCCGGCTCGTAATCTGAAATTACGAGCTAAAGGTATTGTGGCACAAGGAGCAGATGCAGACTTGTGTTTTTTGGCGGAAGATTTGCAGCTTACAGATGTCATTGCCCGTGGTAAATTTGTAATGCAAGATGGTACAATAGTAAAGAAGGGAAGGTACGAATTATGAAGAAGCTGATTATATTTTATATTGGATTCCTCTGTATTTGTTTATCTGCAATAGCGAAACAGACTTTGGAAAGGCCAAGAGGTGAACATTTCTTCACTTATAGTCAATACCCTCCTTTTGCCGATCGCCCGGTAGATGTACATTATTATATACCTTCCCAGGGGGATATTAAACAAATGCCTATTGTATTTGTCTTTGAAGGAGGAGACCGCGGCTATCGTTATCTTTTGGACGGTTGGAAAGAAGAAGCGGAGAGAAAGGGTTTTATGCTTTTTATACCTCACTTTGATTTGAAATCTTATCCTTTGGCAGACTATCAGGAGGTGGGGGTGATGAATGCTGCCCATACAGTAGCTAATGCTCCCGAAAAAATTACACCAGTGTTGGTTGATAAACTATTTGAATATGTGCGTCAATTTACGGGAAGCATGCGCAAAGGATATATGATTTATGGTCATTCTGCTGGTGGGCAATTCGTACAGCGTTTCATGCTTTTTCACGATAGTCCTTATGTGGAAAAAGCTATTATAAGTTCTCCCGGTTGGTATACTTTTCCTGATTTGGCCCAGACATATCCTTATGGTACGGCTGGTATCCCCTATATTTCATCTGAACAGATAAAAAAATACTTGTCAAAACCTATCATACTACAGCTGGCTTTGGGAGATACGATACGTGAGTCTTTTCTACGCAAGACTCCTGAAGCTGAACGACAAGGACGAAACCGTATGGAGCGTGGGCGTAGTTTCTGGCTTTATATTCACCAGTTGGCTGCATCCCGTGGTTGGGAATGCCATTGGCGCAAGATAGAAGAGTGCGGCATCGGGCATGAGGCTGTCCCTATGGGGAAACAAGCTGTGCCATTATTGACGACAGATTCTTTACGGGTACTTTTTATAGGTAACAGCTATACTTTTTTTAATCGTTTGCCATGGCAAGTCCAATCGTTAGCATCCTCATGTGGAAAAAAAATATCAGTGCGCCAGGTTGCTAACCCTGGTTGGTACTTGAGACAGCATGCAGCCAATACGCAAACATTAGAGGCGATTCGTGAAGGAGGATGGGATTATATGGTGATGCAGGAACAGAGCAAGGCACCTACTCGTGAAAAGGAATGGGTAAAGAAGAATGTATTCCATCCTGCGGCGCAGTTAGATAGTTTACGCCGTCTTTATGCCCCAAAAGGAAAAAGTGTCTGTTATATGACATGGGGGCGTAATAATGATACTTATGAAGGAATGCAGCAGCAACTTACGGAAAACTATTTGGAAATGGCTGATGTCCTTGATGCTTATTGTGCTCCTGTGGGTGAGGCATGGAGACGTGTACGTAGAGAGTGTCCAAGTTTGCAGTTGTATAATTCTGATGGCAGCCATCCTAGTCCTGCAGGCAGTTATTTGGCGGCTTGTGTCTTTTATGCAATTTTTTTTGGTGAGCCTTTTAGCAGCGATTATTATGCAGGTCTACCGTCTGAAACGGCTCTTTATTTACAGAGGATAGCACAAGAAGTGGTATTAGCTAATCTTGTGTTATGGAATAGAAATCAGTCGAAGCAACCTGCCGGAGTAACTGCAAGTTTCTATCCTGACCCCAAATTTGACCGTGAGACACCTACTCTAAGTAAACCTTACGGTAGCGGATTGGCATCGGTTGATGAGATAAAGGACTATTTACAACAATTGGTTGTACGTTCTCCGGGTTTGGCATATATGGAGAATATTGGTGTTACCAAACAAGGACGTACCATTCCGGTACTTTATTTGGGTACTCCCGACAAGAAGAAGGTAAGGGTATGGATTCAAGCGGCACTGCATGGTAACGAGCCGGCAGGTGCTGAGGCTGTATGCATGCTTGTCCGTTACTTACTTTGTGAAAAAGAAGGACGTGAATTGCTGAATCATATAGCTGTGGCTTTGGTTCCTATAGCCAATGTTGATGGTTATGCCATTCAGCAACGTCGTTCAGCCGATGGTTACGATTTGAATCGCGATCAGAGCAAATTAGAGGATGCTGTCACTTTGCTGTTGAAGCAGTCCTATCAGCAATGGAATCCGGACGTAGCTCTTGATATTCATGAATATACACCTTTACGTCGTGAGTTTAACTTATTACGTGGAGTGCCGACAGCAAATGCTGCTGATGTACTTTTTTTACCTACAGGACATCTTAATGCGCCTTTAGCTTTACGTACGCTGTCTGAAGAACTTTTTCGTCGTGAGGCAGAGGTCGTTTTAAATAGTGCCGGTTATGCTTCCGGTTTCTACTTTACTCCTCGTGTGGCAGATGGTTCCCTTGTTCTTGTAAAAGGTGCCAAAAGTCCGCAGTCCAGTTCTACTTTTCAAGCATTGACGGGGGCTGTATCGCTTTTTGTCGAAATAAGAGGTATTGGATTGGGACCGGAGTGTTTTGCACGTCGTAGTGAGTGCGGTTTCTTGGTGGCACGGCAAACGTTGGTTACTGCTGCGCAACATCGTGCTTCAATTAAACGTAAGATAGAACAAGCCAGGAAGCGCACCTTGAAAGCTACTGAACCGATATATGTTACTTTCACTTCGGATACTGTACGTCATGTAGTCTCTTTTATCGATTATAAGGCCAATGAACTGTTTAAGACTGAACTGCCAACCCTTGATGCCATGCAGGCAACACCTCAATTGATGCGTACTCGCCCTAAGGCTTATCTGCTCGATGCTCCCTGTACAGAAGCAGTATGTAAGCTTCGAGCGTTGGGTGTACACATTGAGCAAGTTACCCGTGTACAAAAAGCAAAAGTTGAGCGTTACAAAGTAACCCGTCTGTATCGTGCAGAGAAGGAATGGGAGGGGATTCATCCGGTAAATGTAGAAACGGATGTCTATGAAGATAATGTAGAACTTCCAATAGGTAGTTGGTTGGTACCTTTGGCACAACCTTTAGGAAATTTGGTTGCCACGTTGCTTGAACCGGAGTCTGTCTGTGGTTTCGTAAACTTCTGTGTTATTCCGGCTGAGGAAGGAAAGGGACTGTTTGTCAGTAGACTTATAAAATAAGAATTGGATATATAAAATTAAATTCGGTAATGACTATGAAACTAAAAAAAACGCTACAGATTATACTTGCTTTATGTTTAGGCCTATGGATGATTTCATGCCAGCAGGAACATATCAAGTTGACCTCTCCAAATGGAAAACTTTCTTTAGAGTTTACACTTGATGAAGAAGGTGCTCCCCGATATTGTTTAAGACATGCGGGGAAGAATATTTTACTTCCTTCACGTCTGGGATTGGTTTTGAGGGATGCGCCAGATCTTTTGACTGGTTTCGTTCTAAAAGAGGTTAAGCATGATTCGCATAATGATGTGTGGCAACCAGTATGGGGGGAAGAGGCTGAAATTGTAAATCATTATAATGAATTGAGGGTATGCCTCAAGGAAGAAACATCGTTGGAGCGGGAACTGAATATTATTTTTCGTCTTTTTGATGATGGGATGGGATTCCGGTATGAGTTCCCGCGCCAGCAACAGCTACAAGAGTTTCTTATTGATGACGAAGTGACTGAATTCGTTTTTCCTGCAGATTATGATGCTTGGAGTATTCCAGTGAAAGGAGTTCGTTTTTACGAGGCCTTATTTGAGAAAAAAACTCTTAGTAAGATGGGATGGGTAAGCACTCCGGTGACGATTGAGACAACAGATAGCCTTTATTTGGCTATTCATGAAGCAAATCTTACAGATTATGCTGCCATGAACTTGAAGCCGGTTGAACAACTTGAAGATAATAAAACGGTTACATTACGTGCGGCTCTTACACCTTGGAGTACAGGTGAGAAAGTACGTGTTACCGATACCCGTGTATCTCCTTGGCGTACAATGATAGTGGCTGAATCTGCCGGTGATTTGCTTCTTTCCCGTCTCATGTTAAATCTTAATGAACCTTGTCGTATAACCGATACTTCCTGGATACAACCTATGCGCTATATTGGAATTTGGTGGACTTATCACATGAAGCATAACACCTGGCATGCCGGTCCCCATCATGGGGCCACAACAGAGAATACAATGCGTCACATCGATTTTGCTGCTGCCAATAACCTGGGAGGTGTACTGGTGGAAGGGTGGAATGAAGACTGGGCTACTTGGAAGTTTAGTTTCACAAAACCTTATACCGATTTTGATATACAACGTATTACTGATTATGGGCGTAGCAAAGGAGTAGCTTTGATAGGACATCATGAAACTGGCGGTAATGTTTCCAATTATGAAAATCAGATGGAAGATGGTTTCAAGTTCTATGAGAAATATGGTGTGCATCAAGTAAAAACGGGTTATGTGGGCGATTTGCTTGATGGGAAAGAATATCATAGCAGTCAGTTTGGTGTACTTCATTATCGCAAGGTAATAGAGGCTGCTGCCCGTCACCGTATCTGTATTGATAATCATGAACCGGTGATTCCTACAGGTTTGCAGCGTACTTTTCCTAATCTGATGACACAAGAGGGAGTACGTGGACAAGAATGGGACGCTTGGGATGTAGATGGTGGAAATCCTCCCTCTCATACCGTAATATTGCCTTTCACTCGTGGGTTGGCAGGCCCGATGGACTTTACACCGGTGACGTTTCGGTTTGTTAACGATGTAATGCCACAGACACGTGTACATACCACACTGGCCAAACAATTGGCGCTGTTTGTGGTGCTCTATTCACCGTTACAAATGGCTTCGGATGAAATAGAGAATTACGAGGCTAATCCGGAACCTTTTAATTTTATAGTATCTTGTCCTACAGATTGGAGCAGAACAGTGGTGCCGGAAGCATGCATTGGCAGTTATGTTACTATTGCCCGTTGTGATAAAGGAGAGGGATGCTGGTATATAGGCAGTATCACGGGAGATGAGGAACGAACGGCTAATATCAGTCTGTCTTTTCTCGATACAGATAAAAGATATCTGGCTACTATTTATCGTGATGCTCCTGAGGCCGATTATGAGACATGTCCTGCTGCTATACTTATAGAAGAGCGCGAAGTGACTTATAGTGATACCCTCACCATTCGGCAAGCACGTAGTGGAGGAACTGCCGTACGTCTGTGTCCTATAAAAGACAGTTGAGCCGGAGGTATATTGGGGCAGAGTTGTTTATATTTTCTCTCTCAAGTATTCGTAAAAGCTATATTGCGACCGTACCTTCTCCTTTT
>UMHP01019705.1_pt1 | contig 14817 bp, 18 predicted proteins | sample 1965571 | NCBI WGS metagenome assembly UMHP01 (sample SAMEA4836103, study PRJEB28245) | human gut metagenome | biome: gut microbiome; material: fecal sample | place: Denmark | collected 2008
TCACCGACTATTCATAATGTGTTGAATTATTGAAGTTTAAGTGGGGAGGATAAAATAAATTGATTGTTGCAGGATATCTTGTTATTTGCAGCATATTGGGTTTTTTTGTACCAGTTAAAATCAGAAGATTATATATATTAATTCTTTCGTTTATGTTGCCGTTGCTGTATTTTGGTTTTAGCGTTCCGAATGATTCTTATGACCTAAGTAGATATTATGTCATGATAGAACATATGCAAGGTATGCAGTTACATGATTTATTCAATACAGAAAGTACTTGGAGCTCATACATAAGCGGCACAGAGTATGTTTCTTTTTTGTACCTATGGGTAATAGCAAATGTAGGAAATGGAATAAAAGAACTACTTCCGTATGTATCTGGGGTGATAGTTTATATTTCGCTCTTTTTTCTTGCATATAGAGCGGCTAAAAAGTACCCACTATCAACACAAAAATTTGCCATAGTTATTTTATACATTATTTTTGTGTTTAATTATGGAGAAATTTCTGGTGTACGTAATGCTATTGCATTTGCGATTGCTGCATTAGTATTATATGAAGACTTAGTAGAGCATAAAAATAAATGGCTAAGCATTACGTTACTTGTTTTACTTTCTATGGTACATTCTTCTGTGTTTATTATCCTTTTTTTGAGAATAATATTGCTGTTTCGGAGAATGATTTCATTCAAATTAGTTGCGGTAGCTTGTTTGCTTCTACAACCAGGATTAAGATTAATACAAATGATTTTGAGCCGCTTTTCTGGCTTTTCTTTTATAGTTACACTGCTAAATAAAATAAAGGGTTATTCAATAAGGACGGAGTACAATCTGCGGTTGGTATTTGGCGGTGTTATTATCGCAATTTTAGTACTTATTGTAGCCACATATGTAGTGAAATGCGAAAAGGCTATTTTTAAAAGCTATTATGAACTGACAGTATGCTTGGAGGCTATTGCTCTTGGTGGAATAGGGATTGATGTCCTGTTTTCGAGATTAACGAATCTTTTATTTTTTATTTCGATTCCCTATATGGTTTATATTGCACATACAATGATAAAGAATAGGCTGTTGCTCATATCTATAAAGAACAATAGATATAAATTATTGGGAAGTTTTTCTGTGATTGGGTTATATGTTGTCAGTGCTTTTTTTATTGCGTTCAATACTTATTATTTGTATATGAGGATATTTAATTATTTTTTTGTATGAGATCTTCACATAAAAGGAGCAAAACAAAATGGGTGAGCTTAGATTTAGACGAGCAAAGTTGAATATAATTATCCCTTTTGCTTGTCAAATAGCAACCATTGTGTGTGGTTTTCTTTTGCCTAGACTTTTGATAAGGCATTATGGATCCGAACCATATGGGGCAACAGCTTCCATTACTCAATTTCTTTCATATATTGCATTATTAGAGGGTGGAATAGGGGGCGTTGCAAGAGCTGCTTTATATAAACCATTGGCAGAAAACAACATAGTACAAATAAGTGCGATATTTCATGAAATAAAAAGATTCTTTAACGTAATCGGCTTTATTTTTCTTGCCTATGTTATTTTTTTGGCATTTAATTTTAATAAAATAGCAGACATAAATTGCTTTGATGAAACCACCACGATATTGTTGGTTTTTTCTATAAGTATTTCATTGTTTGGCCAATATTTCATTGGAATTTCAAATGCAGTATTGATTGAGGCTTCACAAAGACAGTATATATCTAATCTTATTAATGTGAGCACAATGATATTCAATACTATTATGACAATTATATTGGTCTCGCTAAATTGTAGTCTGATTGCGGTGAAGCTAGCAAGCAGTCTGGTTTATTTTGTACGACCTATATTGTTGTCGCTTTATGTTAGACATCATTTTACACTGACAAAAGCAAGGGGGGGCGATAGTGAGGCTTTGAAACAAAAGTGGGATGGATTAGGCCAACACATTGCTTATTTTCTTCATTCCAATACAGATGTGGCGATTATTACAATTTTTAGTAATCTGACACTGGTTGCTGTATATTCCGTTTATAACATGGTTATAAGTGCTGTTCAAAGTTTAACGATTTCTTTTGTTGCAGGCATGGAAGCCTTGTTTGGAGACATGTTAGCGAGAAGAGAATTAAATTTATTACATAAAATGTTTGATTATTATGAAATGCTTATATCATTTACCTCTCTGACCATGTATGGTACTTTAGTTGCCATGATTGTACCATTTGTAAGAGTATATACTTTTAACATAAATGACGCAGATTATATTGCGCCTATATTTTCGTTTATACTGAGTATTTCATCGTTGCTCTATTGCTTAAGAACACCTTATCATGCAATGGTGATAGCAGCTGGCAAGTTCAAAGAAACCAGGATAGCCGCATATGGAGAGGCAGCCATTAATGTAATTCTCTCTATTATACTGGTTAAACAGTTTGGATTGATAGGTATTGCGATAGGAACAGCTGTTGCAGTATTTTTTAGATTGGTTTACTATGTATTCTACTTATCTAGGCAAGTATTCTATAGAAAAGTAGGATGCTTCATTAAAAGAAGTTTAGTAAATACAATCGGTTTTGTAGCCATTTTTATCTTGGCATCCTATGGATTATCTATGTTTACAATAGACACATATGTTCACTGCTTTGCAGCCGCTGTGTTTATTTCGATAATTGCATTTATTGTTGCCTTTATAATTAATTATATGTTTTACAAAAGTGTTTGTGTAGAGTTTATAAATACAGTTTTAAGAAAATATAGAAAGTGAATCTTGTCGGAAGCAGTATTTTTTATGAATACCGTATACATTGTGTATATATTGTAAAAAACAAAATAATAATTCCAATTTTCCAGGGTATGAAAATCGGGGGTGCGGACAAAAGAGAAAGCCTCCTTCATTCACCTCCCATCCCCCGAATCACCCTCTCAATCGTCTCCTCATCCCGCTCCAGCTCATCCGCGATCTGCGATATGGACTTTCCCTTTTGAAGTTTGGTGCGGATGAGGCTTTTTATCTCATCCTCGCGTCCCTCCTTGTGTCCTGCATTGCGCCCTTCTGCGATTCCTTCTTTCCGCGCCTCAGAGGCGATGGCCTTCCGCATCAGCGCCAGTTCACGTTCTTCATCATACTCAAATATACTCACTGCGATCACCTCCGATTGGTTCTTAGAGAGGAAATCCGAAAGGATCCCTTCCCGGATGCATTCTGTGACGGCCCGGTGGACCGCCGCCTGCACCGCCATGGTTTTTGCATGGAGCCGCACCCGTTCCACAAAGAGCATATACTCTTTCAACGTCTGGCAGGTATCCATAAGCTCCTTATTCTTCCCGGGCGCGATCTTTAGGATCTTTACCAGCTGGGGCGCATAAAGGGATTGGTCCCGGGTAAGGGTCTGGTACTCCTTTGCTGCATAGAACAGGTTACGGAGCGGCATGTTGGGATTCCAGGTGGACTGGTGCTCGTAGAGATTCAGCTGGAAATCTACCAGGAAGGCCACATCGTTTTTCATGTTCATGTACACAGCGTTTTCCAGAGTCACTACGGTCAGCTCCTCCGAAGAAGCGTAAGACGTCCCTTTTACTGCGTTGTAAAGGCTTAGGAGCCGGTCCCTGTCCTGGAACAGCAGCCGGAACAGAGTGTCCTTGTAGTCTCGCCGGGCCATGGGGAACTGTGCCGGAGCCTGGGCATGATCGTTCATAGGCTTCATATGTCCTCCTTCCGCAGGAGAACCGGAGATCTCCTGCTTTTCAAATTTTAATAAGGGAAAAGCATAGATCTTCTGAAATGAATAAGAATCTCCAGACGACCGGATTGGCCGGGAAAGTAAGAAATATATGCTTTGTGCCAGTGTAGCATATCTGGAACAGCAGTGCAAGGGTGTATGAGATAAAATCGCCGATTCCCCAATTCTGGCTTCGGCCTTCGCAAGCTTCTTTCGCAATCATCACATTTCCTCTTCCCTACGATAGATTTCCCACTTCCCATGTGCTATACTAAACTATATCAATACGATATTTAGGAAACAAATCCTTCAACCAAACAATTCAACCAAACCACCACGGTATCACACCCCCATCATTGCACCACCACAGTGATACCACACCAAACCAACCGGGAGGGATACACAATGAAGCTGGCAGAGGCGCTGCAGGAGCGGGCGGATTTAAACAGGAATATTGAGCAGCTGAGGAAGAGGCTGAACAGCAATGTGCTGGTACAGGAAGGCGAAAGAACCGCAGAGGAGCCGGAACGGCTGAAGCGGGAGCTGGATGCGTCGGTGGAGCGGCTGGCGTATCTGATCTCCAGGATCAACCTGACCAATTCCCAGACAAAGGTGGATGGCCGGACCTTAACGGAGCTGATCGCAAGAAAGGATGCGCTGATCCTGAAGATCGGCGTATATAAGGACATTGTCTATACAGGAAGCCAGACGTCTTACAGGGCAAGAAATACGGAGATAAAGATCAAGGCGGCCATCTCTGTAACGGACTGGCAGGATGAGATCGACAAAATGGCCAAAGAGCTGAGACTGCTGGACAATAAGCTCCAGGAGAATAACTGGAGCACAGAGCTGATCGAATAAGGCTGGGTCTGGTAGCAGGAACAGGGCGAATGTCGCGCGGCGGCTGCGCAAGCCGTACATGGCACATGTAAGGGCGCATGTCTGGGGTTCGACTCCCTATCTGGATCGTTATGCCCCGATCGCGTACATGTGCATCGTAATTGAGTATGGTTATTACCGGACATTGACTGGGCCTGCGAGGGCGGGAACGGGGAAAATTTCATAGAGCGCATAAAATTCCTCCATTTACAGATACTATTTTCCAGAAACGGATAGTTAAAGCAAATGGAGGAATTTACGTTATGAAAGCTACTGGAATCGTAAGGAGAATCGACGACCTGGGCAGGGTGGTGATCCCCAAGGAGATCCGCCGCACGCTCCGGCTCCGGGAGGGCACGCCTCTGGAGATCTTCACAGACCGGGAAGGGGAGATCATTCTCAAAAAGTACTCGCCGATGATGGAGCTCAATGCTTTTGCCGGACAGTACGCGGACGCCATGGCCCAGGCCACGGGGCTCATGGTCTGCATCACAGACCGGGACCAGGTGATCGCAGCCGCCGGAGGCGCGAAGAAGGAGCTGCTGCAGAAGCCCATCAGCAGACAGCTGGAGCATGTGATCCAGGAGCGGGTCACCGTCCAGGCCGGGAAGGACGACCGGAATTATGTGGAGGTCTCCGCAGAGGATATGGAAGGCGTCACTGCCCAGGTGGTGACGCCGATCATTTGTGAGGGCGATGCCATCGGAGCGGTGGTCATCATGAGCCGGGAGCCCCGGGCAAAGTTTTCTGAGGGCGAGCTGCGTCTGGCAGCCACTGCCGCCGGATTCCTGGGAAGGCAGATGGAAAGCTGACGGCCTGGTCCCCAGGGCTGGGAAATCACCCATGACAAACCATATGGTTTCTGTTATACTGATATCAGGATGCCGGGACAGAAGGTCTTTGCTCCCGGCGGCATTTCAATGGAGCCGGAGGATATCATGTATACATTTGATGATTTAAAGCAGATCCTGGAGAAGCTCCGGGATAAGGAGAACGGCTGTCCCTGGGACAGCGTCCAGACCCATGAGTCCATGAAAAAGTATCTGGTGGAGGAGTGCGGAGAGGTCTTGGAAGCCATCGACAACCAGGATACGGAAAATTTGTGCGAGGAGCTGGGAGACGTGCTGTACCAGATCATGATCCACTGTGAGATCGAAAAGGAGCAGGGAAATTTTACCATTGACGACGTGGTCAATGGGATCTGTGAAAAGATGGTGCACCGTCACCCCAGGCTTTTCGGCGGGGAGATGGAGAAGGACCTGACCTGGGAGGAGATCAAAAGGAGAGAAAAAGAGGCCCGGGCGGCCCGGAAGAACCGGTAAAAGCCCAGCCTGGCCGGGCATTCCCGCATTTTTCCAATCTCTTCTTGTGTTTTCGCCCCATGAAGGCTATAATAAACATACAGGTCCCGGTAAAGCCGGGATCGTATGAACGAATATGGGGAGGAGATTCCAATGAAGATTTATGATTCTGTAAAAAAAGAGGAAGTGGAGATCGCTGATTATAAGGATCTCATTAAGATCATGAAGGACGGCAGACAGGTGGATCTGTACCTGAAAGAGAAGAAGAGCGACGATATGGGGTATCTGACCTGGGACGTAGAGCACTGGTCCAGCGTCAGCGACACCCGCTTTATCCGCTGCTACTCCTTAGAGGGCCGCGTTCTGGGCGATTCCACAGGCCACAATATCTATGATCTGGAGAACGATTTTAAGCCGGAAGAGGCAGAAAAGATCGAGCTCAGCTAAGACTGTGTTTTCCCAGGGCGGCGGCGTAAAAACCGCCGCCCTTTTTTTCGCCGGGACAGGCAGTTTTCCTGGAGGCTCCAGACCCCGGAAAACCGTGATTTTACCTCGTTCTTTTGCGGAAAAACCTTGACAAAGAAAGCAGAAACATATATAAATGTAAGAGTACAAAAAACGGTGGTCCGGCTATGCCGGGCCGCTGTTATAAATTCAAGGACTTCGCCGGAGACGCTCTGGTGATCGTGAGCTAATTTTTAGGAGGAAATTTCAATGAACAAGACAGAATTAATCGCAGCAGTGGCAGAAAAGGCAGAGCTTTCCAAAAAGGATGCAGAAAAGGCAATGAAGGCCTTTACAGACGTTGTAGCAGAAGAATTAGTGAAGGGTGAGAAGATCCAGTTAGTTGGCTTTGGTACCTTTGAGGTATCTGAGAGACCGGAGAGAGAAGGAAGAAATCCGAAAACTGGCGAGGCTATGACCATCGCAGCTTCCAGAACTCCCAAGTTCAAAGCCGGCAAGGCATTAAAGGATCAGGTAAACGCTTAATCCATGAGACTCGATAAATTTCTTAAGGTATCCCGCCTCATCAAGCGGAGGACCGTGGCCAACGAGGCCTGCGACGCCGGACGGGTCATGATCAATGACAAGCCGGCCAAGGCGTCTGCAGCTGTGAAGCAGGGAGATATCATTGAGATCCAGTTTGGAACGAAATCTGTGAAGGTAGAGGTCCTGGACGTCCAGGAAACGGTCCGCAAGGACGACGTGAAGGAGCTTTACCGGTATCTTTGATCTGCCGCAGGGGCGCGGCTTTTGGGGAGCTGTGCAGCCGCGCGGGCAATATGGAACGCAGCTTCGGGAAGACGGCGCCTGGCGTGTGCCGCCTTCTGCGGGCGTTCAGCCGTCAACAGGAAACGTAGCCGCAAAGATATGGCGCGGTTATGAATAAAAGAGAAGACCTCCTAATATACTTATAAAAAGTATGTCAGGAGGTTTTTTTATGGATGAAAAAATGGGACTTTCCCACCAGATCATGCTGTACAACCGGGAAAAAGGGAATCTTACGGGGATCCTGGACGTGATCTCCTTTGATGAAAATACAATCGTGCTGGATACAGACATGGGGCTTCTGACCATCAAAGGAAAAGACCTCCATGTAAGCAGGCTGACTCTGGAAAAGGGGGAGATCGACATCGAGGGACAGGCAGACAGTCTTGTATATTCCTCCAGCGAAAGCTTCAAAAAGACCGGCCAGTCGCTTCTTTCCAGACTGTTTAAGTAGGACGCGGGGAGGGAGATCCTTTTGAGCCTTTACATACAGGACGAGGCGGCCCTGGCGCTCATGAGCTTTTTACTGGGGGCTGTTCTCATGGTCAGCTATGATCTTCTCCGGCTTTTCCGGCTGCTGGTGCCCCACGGCTCATTATGGACAGGTCTGGAGGACATTTTTTACTGGATCTACTGTGCAGTCATGACCTTTTCCTTATTGTTTTGGGAGAACAGCGGCGTGGTCCGGGGGTACGTCATTGGCTGTGTGCTTTTATCTATGACGGCCTACGACAGAATTGTCAGCAGGAATGTATTTGTCCTCTTGAAAAAGGCCGGAAGATGGATTAAAATGAAAATAATACATATCAGAGCCCGGAGAGAAGTGAGGAATTATGAAGCGGAGCCGAAACAGAAGAAATAAAAGAAAACCGAAATACGGACTGGAGAACCGTATGGCCCTGATCGGGATCACCACAGTGGTGTTAAGCCTTGCCGTGGTGGTCAATATCGGCGCGTCCTCCCTTCGGGAAAAGGACCTGGAATACCAGGCCAGGGAGCAGAACCTGGAAAAGCTGGAGGCGGAGGAGATCGCCAGGACCGCCCAGCTCGAGGAGTACCGTGTGTACGTCCAGACCAAGCAGTATGTGGAAAAGGTCGCCAAGGAAAAGCTGGGCCTGGTCAAAAAAGACGAGATTTTGTTTAAGGCAGAGGAATCCAGGTAGATCGTGTCATGGAATTTTTTATGGACTGCCCGGAAAACTGACAAATATTTCCCCCTGATCTGTTTATAATATGGTACGCAGGTTAGGAGGGATTTTTTGTGTTAAAAAGGCGGGCGGTACATAAGGACATGGCGGAGGCCAACGTTTACGCGGCCAGGCGGCTGAAGGATATGGCCCAGTCCCTGGGCGGGCTGGCAAAGACCTTCGGGCGGTGCCGGGAGGAGCCGGGGCTTTCCAGAGAGGACGGCATCGCGGCCCTGGAGGCGGCATCGGCCATGGTATGCGGAGCGTGCGAGTCCTGCGGGATCCAGAGGGAATGCAGGCGGGGCGGAGATGATGAGAATTATTATCTGTATTATCTTCTGCGGACCTTTGAAAAAAAGGGCTGTGTGGAATATGAGGACATGCCCCGGCGGTTTCTGGAGGTATGCCGGAGAAAATCGGATTATCTGGGGCAGCTGAACCGGAACCTGGGGCGGGCCACCATGAACCTGACCTGGAAAAACCGCTTTCTGGAGAGCCGGGCCGCAGTCATGACCCAGTTTGAGGAGCTGGCGGGGATCCTGGAGGAATTTTCCGGCCAGATGGAGCAGGCCCTGGATGTGACCATGACCTGGGAGGGAGAGCTGAAGACGGCCTTACGGAAACGGCGGATCGACGTGGAAGGCCTCCTGGTGCTCCAGTACGGCCAGGGACGGCGGGAGGTGTTCATGACCGCCCGGATGACCAACGGCCGCTGTATGACGGCCAGGGACGCCTCAGAGGCCATTGCAAAGGTCATGAAGGGCAGCTTCAGCGCCGCCCGGGACGGGAAGGCCATCATCACCAGGAATCCGGCCTCCTTCCGGTTCATTGAGGACGGCAGGTACCGGATCCTGTTCGGGTCCTCCAGGGTCCCCAGGGACGGCGAGGAGGTCTCCGGCGACAGCTACACCTTTAAGAGCGGCCTTCCGGGCCAGGCCATTTTAAGCCTGTCCGACGGCATGGGCAGCGGCCAGGCGGCCAGCGAGGACAGCGAGAAGGTCATGGAGCTGACGGAGCAGCTTCTGGGCACGGGCTTTTCAGCCAGGTCGGCCCTGAAGCTGGTGAACACGGTACTTTTATTGACCGGGCAGAACGACCGTCCGGCGACTCTGGACCTCTGCCTGGTGGATCTTTATTCCGGAGTGGCGGAGGCCATGAAGCTGGGAGCCGTGGCCTCTTTTATTATGGGCCGGGACGGTGTGGAGGTGCTGGAGTCGGAGCATGTGCCCGCCGGAGTCATGAATCCGGTGGAGCCGGTGATGATCTCAAAGAAGCTCTGGGACGGGGACCGGATCGTCATGGTCAGCGACGGCATCCTGGACGCCATGCCGGGGGCGGAAAAGGAAGCGGCGTTTACGGATTTCCTTGCCGGTCTGCCGGCGGCCGGGCCTCAGGAAACGGCGGAGATGATCATGGCCTTTGCCCTGTCCTTTGACGGGGAGCCCAGGGACGATATGACTGTGCTGGTGGGCGGTATCTACGGGAGATAGGAGCCGGAAACGGCAGGTCCGGCCGCTGGCGGCGGCCTGCCGGTGCAGCGCTGGAAAACAGGAGATGAGAGAGTGACAGGAGAGGCTGTAAAACAGAGAGTAAGGGAATATATGCGGTCCTGGGAGATGACAGAGCCGGGGGACGGGCTCCTGGCCGGGGTGTCGGGAGGCGCCGATTCCGTCTGCCTTCTTTTCCTGCTGGACGAACTGAAAGAGGAGCTGGGGATCCGCCTGGCGGCCTTTCATTTAAACCATGGCCTGCGGGGAGCGGAGGCAGACCGGGATGAGGCCTATGTGAAGGAGATCTGCGGCCGTCTTGGCATCCCTCTGGCAGTGGCTCATGAAAATGTGGCAGAGTATGCGGCGGCCCGGGGGATCTCCGGGGAGGAGGCGGGCCGGATCCTGCGGTATGAGCATATGAAGGAGACGGCAGAGCAGTTTTCCTGCCAGAAGACGGCCACGGCCCACCACCGGGATGACAGTGCGGAAACGGTGCTTTTTAACATGTTCCGGGGGAGCGGCCTTAAAGGGCTTTCCGGGATCCGGCCGGTCCGGGGGGAGGTGATCCGGCCTCTCCTCTGCCTGTCCCGTGCAGAGATCGCCGGATATCTGGAGGAGAGAGGGATCCCCTGGTGCGAGGATTCCACCAATGGGGAAAATGTGTATACAAGAAACAGGATCCGCAACCAGCTTCTGCCCTGGGTGAAGGAAAATATCAACGCCAGGGCTCCGGAGCATATCCTGGCGGCTGCGGAGCTGGCAGCCCAGGCAGACGCGTATTTTGCGGAGCTGGCAGAAAAGCTTCTGGCGGACGCTGGGGACCTGGAGCGGCTGCCGGAGGACGCGGGAGATGTTTCAGAGGCATTGGCAGTGTCCATCCCCACAGAGATCTTCGACCGCCAGCCGCCGGTGGTCCAGGGCTATCTGGTGCGGGCCATGGTATCCCGGGCAGCGGGCAGTCCCAGGGATATTTCCGCAAAGCATGTGGAGGCGGTGCGGGCCCTGACGGGCCCGGGGGGAGGAACGGAGGCGGTCCTTCCATACGGGCTCAGGGCCGTGCGGGGCTATGACCGCCTGGAGGTGGCTCCAGAAAAACGGCTTTTGTCCTGGGCGGCCGGAGAAAGGGCTTTGGAGGCAGTTCCCATTAAGACCCGGCTGCTTCCTTATAAAAAAGGAATGGAAATTCCCAAAAACCAGTATACGAAATGGTTTGATTATGATAGAATCAAAGGTGCGTTATCCGTCAGGACCAGGGAAAGCGGTGATTATCTCATGATCGCCGGGGGAAAAAGAAAGCTTTTAAAGCGTTTTTTCATAGATGAAAAGATTCCGGAGGAGAAACGGGCATCCATCCCGCTTCTGGCAGAGGGAAGCCATGTGCTCTGGGTCATGGGATACCGCATCAGTGAATTTTATAAGATCACGGAGAATACCCGTACTATATTGGAAGTTCAAGTTTGCAAAGGAGAAGAAAATGGCTGAAAATGTTCGTATTTTATTGAAGGAAGAAGAGGTTGATAAAAGAATCGCGGAAGTGGCGGCAATGATCAACCGGGACTATGCAGGAAAAGAGGTGCATCTGATCTGCATCTTAAAGGGCGGCGTGTTCTTTACATGCGAGCTGGCCAAGCGGCTGACGGTGCCTGTATCCATGGATTTCATGTCTGTTTCCAGCTATGGCAGCGGCACCGAGTCCTCCGGCGTGGTGCGGATCGTAAAGGATCTGGACGAATCCATTGCGGGAAAGAATGTGCTGATCGTGGAGGATATCATCGATTCTGGCCGGACCCTGGCCTATCTGATCGAGATCTTAAAGCAGAGGAACCCGGAGTCCATTCATCTGTGTACGCTGCTGGATAAGCCGGAGCGCCGTGTGAAAAAGCAGGTGAAGGTGGATTATACCTGCTTTGAGATCCCCGACGAGTTTGTGGTGGGCTTTGGCCTGGATTATGACCAGAAATACCGGAATCTTCCGTATATCGGCGTTGTAGAATTTCAGTAAGGAGGCAGCCAGTTGAAACAGAACCAGCAGTTTCGTGGAATGGGACTGATCCTGCTTGTGATGGCGCTGATCTTTTTTGCGTCCACACTGAGCCAGCAGGGAAACCTGTTCAGCGATGAGATGACATACCAGGAGTTCATGACGTCTGTGGAAAACGGCGCGATCGAGACGGCCCTGATCCGCCAGAACGCCCAGACGCCCACCGGCGTCGTAATGACGATCCTGACAAATGGAGAACGCGGAAAGATCGCCGTGTCTGATGTGATGGAGGTCCAGCAGCTTTTCCGGGAAAAGGGGATCGACTATCTGGTGGATGATGTTCCCAAAGACAATTATCTGATGACCATTATCCTTCCCATCGGTCTTTCCGCTGTGGTGATCATGTTCCTGATGATGTACATGAACGCCCGGATCGGAGGAGGCGGCGGAAACAGCAAGATGATGAACTTTGGAAAAAGCCGGGCAAAAATGAGCCGCACCAATTCGGTGGATTTTTCCAAGGTCGCCGGTCTTGAGGAAGAAAAAGAAGATTTAGAGGAAATTGTGGATTTCCTGAAAAATCCGAAAAAATATACAGATGTGGGAGCCAGGATCCCCAAGGGCGTGATCTTAGTGGGCCCTCCGGGAACTGGTAAGACCCTCTTAGCCAAGGCTGTGGCCGGGGAGGCAGGCGTTCCCTTCTTCTCCATCTCCGGCTCTGACTTTGTGGAGATGTTTGTGGGCGTAGGCGCATCCCGTGTCCGCGATCTGTTTGAGGACGCCAAGAAGAACGCCCCCTGTATCGTGTTCATCGACGAGATCGACGCTGTGGCCAGACGCCGCGGCACCGGTATGGGCGGCGGTCACGACGAGCGGGAGCAGACCTTAAACCAGCTTCTGGTGGAAATGGACGGCTTCGGTGTCAACGAGGGGATCATCGTCATGGCGGCCACCAACCGGGTCGATATCCTGGATCCGGCGATCCTGCGTCCCGGCCGTTTTGACCGGAAGGTGGGTGTTGGAAAGCCCGATATCCGCGGCCGGGAGGAGATCCTTCAGGTCCATGCGGCGGAAAAGCCCCTGGGCGATGACGTGGACTTAAAGCGGGTGGCCCAGACCACCGCAGGCTTTACTGGAGCGGATCTGGAGAACCTGTTAAACGAGGCGGCCATCCTGTCGGCCAAGGGAGGGCGCCGTTTCATCCGCCAGGCGGATATCGATCAGGCCTTTGTAAAGGTAGGGATCGGAGCGGAGAAGAAGAGCAAGGTGATCTCTGAAAAGGAAAAGAAGATCACTGCCTACCATGAGGCGGGCCACGGGATCCTGTTCCACGTGCTGCCGGATGTGGGCCCTGTCCATACCATTTCCATCATCCCTACGGGAATGGGCGCAGCCGGCTATACCATGCCGCTGCCAGAAAAGGATGAGATGTTCAACACAAAAGGAAAGATGCTCCAGAATATCATGGTATCCCTGGGCGGACGGATCGCGGAGGAGCTGATCTTCGGCGATGTGACCACCGGGGCGTCCCAGGATATCAAGCAGGCCACCGCCATTGCCCGGGCCATGGTGACCGAGTACGGTATGTCTGAGAAGGTGGGAATGATCAATTACGGCGGCGATGAGAATGAGGTGTTCATCGGCCGGGATCTGGCCCATGCCAGAAGCTACGGCGAGAGTGTGGCTACGGCCATTGACAGCGAGGTAAAGCGGATCATCGACGAATGCTATGAAAAAGCAAAGAAGATCATCCTGGATCATGAGAATGTGCTTCATAAGTGCTGTGAGCTTCTGCTGGAAAAGGAAAAGATCAGCCAGGACGAGTTTGAGGCGCTTTTTGAATAGGCACACTTAAGAAAATAAAGTAAAACGGCGTTTGTACAAAAGAAACACAGGCAGACGCCGTTTTATTTTATCTAATATAAAATTTGAACAAAACATTGAAGGCCAAAGTAAATACTGCTAATTTTTTTTTTGAAATAAATTCATGTTTGTGCACACTTATACGGAAACGTATGCTATATTACTACTCGTAACCCCCCCAATACATTATATAGTTTTTGCTATACCCCATAAGAGACATAATACCTTTTCCGGAAAAAGGCCAGCGATTCCCCGCTGGCCTTTTTTCTGTCCGGAAGCAGGGAAAGGCCAGGCATGAAAAATAGTCCGTGCAATTCCCGGGGAAATCCTGTATAATAATAAACAGAAGAAAAATAAGACAACATCAGGAGACAGAGAGGAGAAGCTGTTTTTATGGAAAAAGCGGCTCTGTTTTGCGATGAGACTGCGGAATACCGGTGTCCGGAGGAACCAGATCCCGGCGACCTTGTGACTCTGCGGTTTCGGACAGCGAAAAATAACGCGGATCATGTTTCTATGATCATATGTGGAAGCGGCCAGCGGATCGAGCTTTATAAGGCAGAGAGCCGGGGGCGGTTCGATTTTTATGAGACTGTGATCTCGGTGGGAAAAACGGCCCTCCGTTTTTATTTTGAGATAAAAAAAGGCAGAGAGACCTGTCTTTACAATCGGCTGGGAGTAACGAAGGATATACAGAGACAGCAGATGTTTGCCATTACTCCTGGCTTTCATGTGCCGGACTGGGCCAAGGGTGCTCTCATGTACCAGATCTTCATTGACCGGTTCTGCAACGGCGATCCGGATAATGATGTGGTTTCGGATGAGTATATTTACATTGGCTTCCCGGTGATGAAGATCGACGACTGGAGAGAGGATCTGTCGGTGCTGGATGTGGACCGGTTTTACGGCGGTGACCTCCAGGGGATCTGGGACAAGCTGGATTACCTCCAGGACATGAAGGTGGAGGTGCTGTATCTGAATCCGATCTTCGTGTCGCCCTCCAACCACAAATATGACACCCAGGACTATGAGCATGTGGATCCCCATTATGGGGTGATCGTAAAGGAGGCCGAGGGCCTGGCCGACGAGTATGACAGCGACAACGGCCACTCGGAAAAATATGCGGTCCGGACCA
>UMHP01012261.1_pt1 | contig 14758 bp, 11 predicted proteins | sample 1965571 | NCBI WGS metagenome assembly UMHP01 (sample SAMEA4836103, study PRJEB28245) | human gut metagenome | biome: gut microbiome; material: fecal sample | place: Denmark | collected 2008
CTTTCCTGACGGTTTCTTCTTGAACATAATATATATTATTATTGCAATAAGAACAGCAGTAACCGCTACGAAAAACCAACGCATATCCGAAAACATTCCGAAAGCAACGCCTCTATTCTCAACATAAGTAAAATCAAGTAATCCGTCAATGGCAGTCACCGAACCGACAGGCTGAAGATAGGTAAGCACAAAATATTTTATTATCTGATCAGTGGCAGCTAAAAGCACACCGATTATAAGAGCAATAACAGGCATTTTATCCTCCATAAACATAAATCGGTGTGTTTTATCACACCGATTTATTGTAATAGCAGTTATTATTTAAGATTCTGAACACAGCGGAAACAGATTGTAGGATGCTCTGCACACTGACCCACCGTCTTGCTGATAGCCCAGCAACGCTCGCACTTTTCACCCTCAGCTTTTTCAGGTTTGATTTCAAGCTCACCGCCGTTATCAACAATTTCAACTTCGGAAACTATGAATGCTGCACAAAGCTCAGGCTCAGCCTTTTTAAGGAATTCAAGTGTTTCGCCGCCTGCACAAAGTGTTACCTTTGCTTCAAGCGAACCCTTAATTGTCTTATTCTTTATAAGGGATTCGAGTGACTTTTTAACATTATCACGAAGTTCGTGGATTCTGTCCCAGAAAGCCATAAATTTATCGTCAACATCAATAGCGATGTTTTCGGGAATCTCATTAAAGATAACATGTTCTGCATTCTCATTTGAGGAATGAGGCATGTATTTCCAAATTTCATCTGATGTATACGCAAGGAGCGGAGCAATCATTCTTGTCATTGCGTCAAGGATAACATAGATTACGGTCTGAGCGGCTCTTCTTGAGAGGCTATCAGCCTTTTCTGTATAAAGTCTGTCCTTGAGAACATCAAGATAGAAGTTAGACATATCAACAACACAGAAGTTGTGAATGCTGTGATATACAATATGAAACTCATAATTATCGTATGAAGTTCTAACCTTTGTGATAAGGTCATTAAGCTTTGCAAGCGCCCATTTATCAATCGGCAACACCTTGTCAAAATCAACCATATCTGTATCGGGATTAAAGTCAGAAATGTTACCGAGAATGTATCTTGCGGTATTTCTGATTTTTCTGTATGACTCGGAAATCTGCTTGAGAATGTCCTTAGAAATATGAACGTCAGTCTGATAGTCGGTTGATGCAACCCAAAGTCTGAGTACATCAGCACCGTACTGCTTAATAACATCCTGTGGGCTGATGCCGTTACCAAGTGACTTACTCATCTTTCTTGATTCATCGTCAAGAATCATACCGTGAGTAAGAACAGCCTTGTAAGGTGCTCTGCCTCTTGTAGCAACGGAAGTAAGGAGTGATGACTGGAACCAACCTCTGTACTGGTCGTTACCCTCAAGGTAAAGGTCAGCAGGTGATTCAAGGTTATCACGCTGTTCAAGAACAGCGGCATGTGATGAACCGCTATCGAACCAAACATCCATAATATCTTTTTCTTTATCAAATTCAGTACAACCGCACTTTTTACACTTTGTACCGGCAGGAAGAATCTCTGCGGCTGTGTGATTGTACCAAGCGTTTGAGCCTTCTTTACCGAATAAGTCAGCAACAGCAAGCATAGCATCCTTATCAATAAGAGCCTCTCCGCAATCCTTACAGAAGAAAATCGGAATCGGAACACCCCATTTTCTCTGACGGGAAATACACCAATCTTTTCTTTCTCTTACCATTGATGTAATTCTGTCCTTGCCCCATGCAGGAATCCACTTAACCGTATTGATAGCGTCAACAGCCTCATCCTTGAAATCGTCAACCGAACAGAACCACTGGTCTGTTGCTCTGAAAAGGATAGGAGTTTTACATCTCCAGCAATGCGGATACTGATGGACAATTTTCTTTAATGCAAAAAGTGAGCCGTTTTCTTCAAGATAGGCGGCAATCTTCTTATTAGCCTCATCAGTTGTAAGACCTGCAAACTGACCTGCTTCTTCTGTAAGAACACCGTTAGAATCAACAGGACAGATAATCGGAATCTCAGGGTAATTCTGACATACATTGTAGTCGTCAACACCGTGTCCGGGAGCTGTGTGTACACAACCTGTACCGCTTTCGAGAGTTACATGCTCACCAACGATAACAAGGGACTCTCTGTCAAGGAAAGGATGTGCTGTTTTTATATGTTCAAGCTCACTGCCCTTTACCGTTGCTACAACTTCAAAGTCTGTTATACCTGCCTCATCAAGAGCAGACTTATAAAGCTCTGACGCCATAACAAGGTATTCATCACCTGTTTTGATTACAGAATATTCAAATCTCGGACCTACACAAATTGCGACATTTGCAGGGAGTGTCCAAGTTGTAGTTGTCCAGATTACAAACTTAACCTTTGAAGGATCGATTCCCATATTTGAGAAAACGCCCTTATCGTCGGTTACATTAAACTTTACATAAATTGAATGGCAAGGATCTTCAGCATACTCAATCTCAGCCTCTGCAAGAGCAGTCTTACACTCCGGACACCAATAAACAGGCTTTAAGCCCTTGTAGATATAGCCCTTTGTAGCCATTTCTGCAAACACTCTGATCTGTTCAGCCTCAAACTCATGGTTAAGAGTGATGTACGGCTTATCCCATTCACCGATTACGCCAAGTCTTTTAAACTGCGTACGCTGATCGTTAATATAGCCTTTTACGAACTCTTCGCACATTTTACGAAGTTCAACAACAGAAATTTCAGCAGAATTACCGATACCGGCTTTCTTTCTTGCTTTAAGTTCCGTAGGAAGTCCGTGTGTATCCCAACCCGGAACATACGGAGCTTTAAAGCCTGCCATATTCTTATATCTTACGATAAAATCCTTAAGAATCTTATTAAGTGCATGACCAAGGTGAATGTCACCGTTAGCATAAGGAGGGCCGTCATGAAGAATGAACAGAGGCTTTCCCTCATTTACTTTCATAAGATTTTCGTAAACCTTTTCATCTTCCCAATTTTGAAGTGTAACAGGCTCGCTTTTCGGTAGACCTGCTCTCATAGGGAAGTCTGTCTTTGGAAGATTAAGTGTTGAATTATAATCCTGGGACATTTTATATTCTCTCCAATATCTAAAATCTAAATAAAAATCAGTCGGCAGTTACATCATAGTTATCACCGAACTTGAGATGACTGAACTTGCTCTGTCTTTTAGTATGAGCAGATACTTCTTCAGTTTCAGCAATAGGCTCAGCTTTCATTTCTGAAGGTACTGCAATCTTAACATCGTCTTCAACCTGAGGCTGTGCAGGAGCTGTCACATCCTCTGTAGGATACTTTTCGTCAAGTTCAGCTTTTGAAGCCTCAACATCGGAGGTTGAAGGAAGATCATCAATTGACTTAATATGCTTACTGTAAAGTGAAATAAGTTCATTTCTGAGATTAGCCGCATCTGACTGAAGCTGTAAATAATGCTCTTTCTCGGCAGCAGTCATATTGTTTGCGTCAACAAGGAGAGTCTGAGCCTTTGTTTCAGCATCACGAACAATCTTTGCAGCCTTTTCCTTTGCTTCTCTTATGCAGGCATCAGCAACCTTCTGTGAAGCAAGCAAAGCGTTTCTTACTGTTTCTTCATCTGCTCTGTACTGTTCAACTCTTGTTGCAAGAACATCAATCTTATGAACAAGGTTAGTTTTTTCTTTCTTCAATTGTTCAAAAGAAACAATGACTTCATCAATAAATGAGTCAACATCTTCAGCTCTGTAACCACCGTTAAGAGTGGCTTTTCTGAAGCTTATATTTTTAATTTCATCAATTGTAAGCATTTATCTGCACTCCTTATTTATAATGTATAACCGAAATTCTCATTCGACCTTTTCCTGTAGTTCCAAGTATACCTTTTAAAACGAATTTGCCTTTTCCGCGAATTGTAAAAACATCATTTTCCTTTAGGTTAAAACTGACATTTTTAGTTTCTTCAAAATTAACACATACGCTGTCTGACATAATGACAGTTTTTGTTTTTTCTCGTGACAGTTTACATACAGCGGCAACAATATTATCAAGTCGTAAAGAAGAAACTATAAATGTTTTTTCTTCCACTCCTCTTCCCTGCGGAAGCTTTGACAAATCAGCGTCATCAACCTTGACACCGACTCTGCCGACTTTTGAAATCTGAGACTTGACATAATCGGACAATTCCGCTTTTACAAATACAACAGCCCGTCCGTCCTCAACAAGAATATCCCCGACAGTTTCACGGTCTATTCCGAGCGACATCAAAGAACCGAGAAAATCACGATGAGTGAGTCGGTCGCATTTTCTGAATGAAAATTCAATGCCACATATCGGGAACATACTCGTACTCGGTTCGTCAAAAAACAAGCCAAGCATTTTTCTCTCGGAATCATCATACCCGCCAAAGAAAAGGTAGTTGTCGAAATATGCTTTTTTAAGTTCGGAAACAAGAAGAGCTTGTTTCCTTTCACTCATAAAAGGCATAAAATACGGTTTCTGTCTTGTCAGACAAAGGTCAATACCGTTATTAAGCCGAGCAATCAGCTGTTTATCATCATCCGAAGTAAACACCGTTGTTCTCAAGCTCATCAAGTAAATCGTCGCCTGTCAGGTCAACATTGCTCGGAATAATGATATATGTATTTGTAGCGACACGCTTGATTTTACCACGGTTTGCATACGCAACACCGCTGAGGAAATCAAGGATTCTTCTTGCCATATCTTTATTTGTATCTTCAAGATTAAGAACTACTGTGTGAGCCTTCATAAGCTCATCGGCAATTGTGCGGGTTTCTTCGCCGAAACGCTCAGGCTTGAATAAACCAACCTGAAGATTGGTGGTAGCATTAATGTTTACGACCTTGTTTCCGCCGCCGAGATCTCTTTCTTTTTTAGTGTTTCTTACAGGTTCTTCTTTATAGTCTTCTTCTGCACCTTCGTCAGCATAACCATATTCGTCGTACTCATACTCATCATCGGGGGCGTCCCACATGCGTTTAAACTTATCTACAAAACCAGCCATTATATAATCCTCCTAAAATTATGTATAATTCCTTGCACCGAATAATGCCGAACCAACTCTGACCATATTTGCACCTGCAAGTACGGCTTCGTAATAATCGGCAGACATACCCATTGAAAGAATATTCATATCTATATTATCTAATTTTTTTTGCGAGATGTCAATAAATATATTATGCATTTTATTAAAAAATTCAGAAATTTTCTGTGAAGATTCACAAATCGGAGGTATTGCCATAAGACCTTTAACTGAAATACCGTCCAATTCGGCAATCTGACAAAGTAATTCTTCAAGCTGTTCAGGCATAACACCTGACTTGTTTTCTTCTCTGCCGATATTTACCTCAACAAGAACATCACAGTTTTTATTGATTTTTAAAGCCTGTTTAGAAATTTCCGACGCAAGCTTTATTGAATCGACAGACTGGATAAGATCAACCTTATCGATAATCTGTCTTACCTTGTTTGTCTGCAAGTGACCGATAAACTGAAGAGAACAGTTGTCAAGGTTATACTTATCATACTTTGACAAAAGCTCCTGAACCTTGTTTTCACCTATGTGGTCAAGTCCAAGTGAAATTGCGTGGTTAATAACCTCAGGTTCAACCATTTTTGTTGCGGCAAGAAATGTAATATCCTCACGCTTTCTTCCGGACTTTTCGGCAGCCTCGGCTATTCGCTCATCAATAAATTTGTAATTGTATTCAACGTCAGTTAACAACTTTTCCGTCATACAAATCATCTCCTTCAAGAATTACCTGATCATATAACTCAACTGTTGTGCCGTCAACAAGGTCTTTGCTGTCCGGCTCCGGATCGCAAATAACATAATCATCGTCGGCATACAGAATAGATATCTGTTTGAATCGCACTTCACTTCCGTGAAGCACATATACACCCTGAACCTTAACCTGTTCGGTATGTTTATTGTCATTGTCATCATAGGTTGTCTTTGTTACATAGTCATCATGAATAGCCTTTTTGCTGATTCTCAAGCCAGTGTATGAACCAAGACCTATTTCAATCGGTTCCTGTCTTGCCTGAGCAAGGTCGGAATTCATATAGTCACACTCAAGAATAAGAAGGGCGTCGCTGTCTTTTGATTCCTGATAAATCCTCTTGATAGTGGCGGGAATGCTTTCAGACGATGCGTCAGAGAACAGTACCGTAGCGGAACCGTCCCACAAAGAAAGTCTTGTTGCTTCATCAGCCGTAACCTTACAGGCAACATACCATTTCAATCCCGTTACAACCTTGCCTGCAATATTGCCGGACACTTTTGTCTGCTTTACATTATCAAGGTCAGAAAGAGTCAGACGATCAAGATTATTGTAATCAAGCGCATTTTCATATCCGTCACAATGCGAGAGAAAACAACCTGATTTTTCAGTCGTAATATTACCTGTTGATTTTCCTGTTTTGCCTTCAAGAGTGGCTATTTCAGCCTGAAGTTCTGAAATTCTGTCATTAAAGTTAGTGGCTTTGCCTGTGTAAATCTGTCTTTGGTTTATTGAATAAAGCAGATTATTTGTGGCATTATCAATATTTGCCAAATCGCCGTCATTGATACTGCGAATTTGTGAAATGATATTATTATTTATATTGTTGTTGATAGTATCAATACCTATGTTGCCGGCCGTACTTGTTTTTTGAAGTGTCTGCAAATCGGAAAGCTGTTCCTGTAATGCGCTGATTTTTGACTGTGAAGCTGCATCATCATCATTTGCATACGATTTTGCAATTTCACCGCCGGCTTTAACCTCATCACCGTCATGCACTGTATATGAAAGCACACCCGAAGTATTATTCTGAATCATATTTTCATCACGGATAATAAATCCGTTTGAATAAATTTTATCCGTGACTGTTGTTTGAACAGCATTTTCAGTCGGATACATTTTAAAATTTGTACTTATCAGAAGATAGGCGGCATAAACAACTGCAAGAACTGATAACGCAATCATCAAAATTCGTCTGAAAAGCAATTTATCCATAAAGTAAGCCTCTTTCGATTACAGCCTTTGCATAACTGTATATTTCTTCAAATGAATTATATTCATCAATATAAATCCAATTAATCTCCGAATCCCGCTTAAACCAAGTAATTTGTCTTTTTGCATATCTGCGGGTTTCCATTTTCAATTTTTCAACACAATCATTCAGATTTTTATTTTCTTTAAAATAAGGAATCAATTCCTTGTATCCTATCGCCTTTATTGATGTATAGCTCAGGTCGGAATTAATAACCCGTTCAGCCTCCTCAAGCAAACCTTCTTCAAGCATATTATCTACACGCTTGTTTATTCTGTCATAAAGCACCTGTCTGTCACGGCAATTAAGACCGATTTTTACAGTCATATACGGAGACGGAATTTTATGTGATTCTTCAATTTGTTGTGTGATAGTTTTTCCTGTTGTTTTGTAAAATTCAATGGCACGGATTATTCTTTTTAGATTTCTGCTTTCACGAAGTCTGTCTGCCGATTTCGGATCGAATTTTGCAAGCATTTCAAGCAACCTGTCTGTTCCCTGTTCTTCGGCAATCTTGCGAAGTTCTAAACAATATTCTTCATCCCGTTTATCATCACTGAAAGAAACATTGTTCAGAAGTGAATCAACATAAAGACCTGTTCCGCCGACAATAAACGGTAATTTGCCTCTTGAATGAATATCTGCTATACATTTTGAAGCATCAGTTACATATGACGCAACCGAATAGGTTTTATCAGGCGGAAGAAAGTCCATCATATGATGAGGAATTCCGTCCATCTCTTCTTTGGTAGGTTTGGCTGTTGCAATCTGCATTCCCGTATAAATCTGCATGGAATCGGCAGATACGATTTCACCGTTAAAATGCTTTGCAAGTTCAACCGAAAGTTTTGTTTTGCCTGATGCGGTAGGACCGACAATTGAAACCGTATTAATAGATTTTTCCAAAAAATCACACCCTGCCAAACTGTTTTTCAATTTCACCCTTTGTAAGAACAATGCAAATCGGTCTGCCGTGAGGGCAATACTTGATTTCAGGATGTTCTTCAAGGTGTTTTACAATCCCTATAAGCTCCTCAGGAGTACTTTTATTTCCTGCTTTTATAGCTGAACGGCAAGCAACATTGCTGTAAAACCAATCCATTTTTTCGGTAAAGATATCGTTTTTACCCTGAGAAATGTAGCCCGACATCTCGGTAATGCAATCTTCAATTTCAACAGCCGGAATATACTGCGGAGAACTTCTTACAATAACCGTACTGTTACCGAAATCTTCAACTTCAAAGCCGCAATCGGAAAACATATCAAGATTATTAATTGCCGCATCATACTCGGTTTTTCCGAGAGTTACTGTAACAGGAGCAAGTAAAATCTGCCTGTAGTCAGCAGCCTTTTCGGCTTTTAGTTTTTCATAAATAATTCTCTCATGAGCGGCATGTTTGTCTATCAAAAGAATATCTTTATTGTTTTTTTCTGCAATGATATATGTATCGAAAGCCTCTCCGATATATTTGATGCTCGTCTGATTATCGTTTACAAGAACAGGCTCTTTTGATTTCTCAATAGATTCTTCCGAAACTATTACATTAACCTCTTTAGGGCTTACAATCGGACTTTTATCGGTAATACCTTCTGTATCAGTTTTTTCATCTTCGACAAGCGAAGTTGGCTGAAGAATTTCAGGCTTGAAAGTTGATTTTGACTTTTCTTCCTCTTTTGCCTTATTTATCGCCTGTTTGCTGAAAATATCAAACGGATTGGATATATCCGCAACTTTTATATCATCAATGGACTTTGTAACAGAACGAATAGCTGCCTCATCATTCTTCTTATTATCATTAAATGCGACATCCGAAAACGGATTAAAATCATCGGATTTTTCGGATGTAACAACAGGTTTTGTAACCTCTGTTTTGGAATTGTCAGGTATCGGTTTAGCATACTGTTTTTGTACAAAATCATTTTTAGAACTTTGCACAACAGGCTTATTCAGAATGGCAGGCGCATTGTTAAACGGATTAAATTTATTTTGCACCTCATTAAAAGCCGTCTCCTTTTTAAATGATGCTTTTTTACGGCTGTCATACTTCATAAGTGAAGATTTTACCGCATGATAAATCGCATCAAAAACAGGTCTTTCATTTATAAATCTGACCTCAAGTTTTGAAGGATGAACATTGACATCAATAATTTCACACGGCAATTCGATATTAAGAACACACGACGGAAATTTTCCGACCATAATTGAGCCCTTAAAAGCCTCCTCAAGCGCAACCATAGCTGTTCTGGTTTTGATGTACCTTCCGTTGATAAAAAAATTCTGCATATTACGGTTTGGTCTTGAGTGTTCGGGTTTTGAAATATAGCCGTAAACCTTTATTGCATCAAGCTGATAATCAACCGGAATAAGTCCTTTCGCAAAATCTTTTCCAAAAACCGAATATATTGCAGAAATAAGTTTTCTGTCGCCGAATGTACGAAGAACCTGCTTTCCGTCTTTAATGTATGTAAATGCGATTTCGGGATGTGACAAAGCAGTTTTGTCGATTATATTTGAAACTGCGTTACCCTCCGAAACATCCTTTTTCAAAAATTTTGCACGAGCAGGAATGTTGTAGAACAAATCTCTGATAACAAAGGTTGTGCCGACAGGACAACCTGCATCATCAAAGTTCTGTTCTTCACCGCCGTCAATTTCATATGAAGTTCCGATTTCCTCGTTTACATTCCTCGTAATAAGTTGAAGTCGTGACACTGCACAAATTGACGCAAGAGCCTCTCCTCTGAATCCGAGTGTAGAAATACTGTCAAGGTCAGATTCAACCTTAACTTTACTGGTTGCGTGTCTTAAAAACGCAACTTTGATATCGTCACGGTAAATACCGCAACCGTCATCGGCAACACGCATGAATGTTGTACCGCCGTTTTTTATCTCAACGGTAATATTTTTTGCACCTGCGTCAATTGAATTTTCTACAAGTTCCTTTATAACCGACGCCGGTCTTTCAACAACCTCGCCGGCGGCAATAAGTTCTGCAACATGCTTATCAAGTACATTGATTACACCCATTTGTGTCACCTCCTAATATTAAATCATACCTTTAAGTTCATAAAGCAAGTTCATTGCTTCAATCGGAGTAAGAGTATTTATATCTGTATCTTTCAGCTTTTCAATCACGGGACTTTCAGCCGAACCGATAAGCGAAAGCTGCATATCGTCTGAATTATCCTTCTTTTGAATATTGGCATTCTCATTTTTATATTTGCCGTGTTCAAGGTCTTTTAAAATTTCCTTTGCTCTTGAAATTACAGACTGCGGAATGCCTGCAAGCTTTGCAACCTCAATACCATAGCTGTCATCTGCTCCGCCGGGAACAATTCTTCGCAGAAAAGTAATGTCATCGCCACGCTTTTTAACTGCTATGTTATAGTTTTTTACACCGTCAAGGAGTTGTTCCATAACCGTGAGTTCATGATAATGAGTTGCAAAAAGTGTTTTTGCACCGAGTTTTTTTCTGTCGGCACAAAATTCAAGCACTGCCCTTGCGATGCTCATACCGTCAAAAGTCGAAGTACCTCTGCCGATTTCGTCAAGAATAAGTAAGCTTTTTGAAGTTGCATTTTTAATGATATTGGCAACCTCGCTCATCTCAACCATAAAGGTTGACTGTCCAGATGCAAGATCATCAGACGCACCTACACGAGTAAAGATACTGTCTACAATTCCGATTTCGGCAGAAGACGCCGGAACAAAACTGCCTATCTGTGCCATAAGAACAATAATGGCAATCTGTCGCATATAGGTTGACTTACCCGCCATATTGGGACCTGTAATAATTGCTACTCTGTCATTGGCAGAATCAAGGCTGACATCATTCGGAACAAACGGTGCATCTTTTAATAGAGCCTCAACAACAGGATGTCTCGAATCTTTAATTCTTATAGCAGTTGAAAGGTTTACATCAGGTCTTATGTATCTGTTGTCAGCCGCAACATTTGCAAGTGATGTAATAACATCAAGATTAGCAATGGCTTTTGCGGTTTTCTGAATTCTTTCAAGATTATCCGAAACCGTCTTTCTGACATCGTCAAAAAGGTTGTATTCAAGTGCAACCGATCTGTCTTTTGCACCGAGGATTCTGCCCTCTACATCTTTCAAATCCTGAGTAATATATCTTTCACAATTGGTGAGTGTCTGCTTTCTTATGTATGTTTCGGGTACCATGGATTTATATGAATTTGATACTTCAATATAATATCCGAATACCCTGTTATAACCGACTTTAAGCTTAGGAATTCCCGTTATATCACGCTGTTCAGCCTCAATACGGGCAAGAATCCCCTTTGAGTCATTCATATCGCCTGTCACGGAATCAAGTTCTTCGTTATAACCTCTCTTAATCATACCGCCCTCACGGACTGTAAACGGGGGTTCTTCAACGATTGCAGAATCAATAAGAGAATGAATGTCCTCAAGCTTATCAATGCTTTTATAAATATATTTAAGATAGACTGATTTGCAATCAACAAGCAAATCCGAAATCTGCGGAAGATTCTGAATTGCTCCGCAGAGTGAACGCAAATCTCTTGCATTTGCAGAACCGTAAACGATTCTTGTCATAAGTCTTTCAATGTCAAATATACCCGAGAGTGTGTCTGTAACATCCATACGGAGCATATTATCGTTTACAAGCTCTTCAATTGCACTCTGACGGTTGTTGATTGAAGTTATATTAAGCAAAGGATGTTCAAGCCATGAACGCATAAGGCGTTTGCCCATTGCGGTTTTTGTCTTGTCAAGCACCCACAAAAGTGAACCCTTTTTATCCTTTGTCAGCATTGTTTGTGTGAGCTCAAGATTACGCTGCGTGTTGTAATCAAGGCTCATATATTGATTTTCTTTGTAGAACTCAATGTGATTTATTCTTTCAAGTCCCGTTTTCTGAGTATCACGAAGATACGAAAGCAACGCACCGAGAACGCATACAACAACAGATTTGTCAGATACGGTACTGTATTCATCCGCAAACTGTGATTTTACAACATCAGTACATACCGACTCGTCAAATTTTTCATCTTCGAGCATTTCAACTCCTGCCGAAAGTTTCGCTTTAATGAACTTAGGCAATTCTTTCAGCTTTACAATGTCACCGCCAATAAGAATTTCACGGGGATTATAGCTTGTAAGTTGATTGGTAAGAACATTATAGCTGTCATTACCCCTGATTTCCGTAGCGTATAATTCTCCTGTGGAAATATCGCAAAAACAAAGTCCTATAGATTTATTTTTAGAATACATACAGCAAATGTAGTTGTTTTTGCTCTCATCAAGCATACTCGATTCCATTACGGTACCGGGAGTAATTACTCGAATAATATCACGCTTTACAAGACCTTTTGCCTTTGCAGGATCTTCCGTCTGTTCGCAAATTGCGACCTTATAGCCCTTTGCAACAAGTCTTGCAATGTAACCCTCACAGCTGTGAAACGGAACTCCGCACATGGGAGCACGCTCGGCCTGTCCGCAATCCCTTCCTGTAAGAGTAAGTTCAAGCTCCTTTGATGCAAGCTTTGCATCATCGTAAAACATTTCGTAGAAATCTCCAAGTCGGAAGAACAAAATGCTGTCTTTGTTTTCTTCTTTAATTTTGAAATACTGTTGCATCATTGGAGATAACTCCGCCATTTGTTTCACTTCCTTAACAAAATTTAGAACCGTTTATCAGCCGCAACCGCCGCATGTAGCACAACTGCCTGAGCATGATGACTGGCTGTAATCAGCAGTTTCGGGATCTGCGCCCTCAGCAGACTGCTGAACAATTGCGAGAACTCTGTTTGCAACAACATCAAAAGCAGCCTTTGCATCATTGTAGGCAATCATATTCTCGTTTGACATAATCTGAGAATATGCCTCTCTCATCTCAGTATTAAGCTTAGAAAGCTTTTCCTGATCTCTCTCTTTTTTTGATGCTTCATTGTTGATTGACATTCTTTTAAGATTGAATTCACCGATAAGACGCTGAAGCTCCATATCTGCATCTGCATTCTTCTGAGCGTCCTGCAATTTTTTATATGAGTCTTCTTCCTGAATGAGTCTTCCAAGTTCCCTTGCTTTCTCAATGATATCCATAGTTTTAACCTCCGATTATTTTACAAGCTCACCCTTTAATATCCAGTTGCGAGCCTTTGTTATTTTTACATTTCTGAATGTTCCGATACAGTCCTTTGATCCTTCAAGCTCAACTATTATGTTACCGCTTGTACGACCGCACAATTCACCGTTCTTATCGTTTTCACCTTCAATAAGTACCTTTTCGGTTTTGCCAACCATTGAAGAACAACGCTTTGCCGCAATTTCTTCCTGAACATCAAGAAGTTCACGGAACCATTTTGATTTTTCTTCAGCGGAAATAGGATCGTCCATTTTAGCCGCAGGAGTACCTACTCTCGGTGAGAAAATGAAGGTAAAGAGCGATGTAAACTCAACCTCACGGATAAGCGATAAAGTTTCTTTGAAATCTTCATATGTTTCACCCGGAAAACCTACAATGATATCACTTGTAAGTGAAAGACCGTCAATTTTCTCTTTAGCATAATTGATTATTTCAAGATACTTTCTGCGGTCATAGTGACGGTTCATTGCTTTAAGCACTCTGTCCGAACCGCATTGGAACGGAAGGTGAAGATGCTTGCTTATATGAGTACCCGATGCAATTGTGTCAATAAGTTCCCTTGAACAATCCTTCGGGTGAGATGTCATAAAGCGAAGCCAATAATCGCCGTCAATTGAATCGACCTCACGCAAAAGCTGTGAAAAGTTTACTTTCTCGGAAAGACCTTTTCCGTAGGAATTTACATTCTGACCGAGAAGGGTAATGTCTTTATAACCCGACTCAATCATATTTTTAGCCTCAGAAACAATAATATTCTTTTCACGGCTGCGTTCTCTGCCTCTTACATAAGGCACAACGCAATATGTACAGAAGTTGTTGCAACCGTACATAATCGGTAACCAACCCTTGAAAGTGCCGTCACGCTTAACAGGAAATCCCTCATAAAGCTGATTATCGTCATTACCTCTTTCAAACACTCTTTTTCCATCAAGAAGAGCGTTATACATAAGCTCAGGAAAATGGTGCAATGAATGAGTACCAAACACAAGTCCTACAAAAGGAAAGCTCTTGTAAATTTTATTGGCAACATGCTCCTGTTCCATCATACAACCGCACAAAGCAATAAGAATCTGCGGATGCTTACGCTTTAGATTTTTTAATGCACCTACATTGCCGAACACTCTGTCCTCAGCATGTTCTCTTACGGCACAGGTATTGAAAAGTATGAAATCCGCATTGTCAGGTTCATCTGCAAACTCAAATCCCGATTGTTCAAGCATACCCTTAATTTTTTCACTATCAGCCACATTCTGCTGGCAGCCGTATGTTCTAATATACGCAACAGGCTTCTCTCCTTTTTTACGGATATCCATAATTTCAGCTATTAAATTCATATACTCCGATTGTTTTTCGGAAATTTTCTGACTGTCAGGCAAAGAAATGCCTCCTAACCCATTGTATTAACTGTTAGATTATAACACAAGATATACGGTTTTTCAATGTTTTTCACAGGTTTTTCAAAATTTACTTCTTATAAGTTTGAAACAGAGAACCGTATCCGGACGGTATATTACCCACTATTACGGATTGTGCAATTTCAAAATCGGTAGTAAATGTTATTTTGCCTGAATAATCAAGCGAGGTTGTC
>UMHP01010859.1_pt1 | contig 14631 bp, 11 predicted proteins | sample 1965571 | NCBI WGS metagenome assembly UMHP01 (sample SAMEA4836103, study PRJEB28245) | human gut metagenome | biome: gut microbiome; material: fecal sample | place: Denmark | collected 2008
ACCTCGCTTAGGCCTGTGTCCATATTACGTGGGTAGGATCACTATAGCAGTAAAACATAACGAGAGCATACCTGAACGCGAAGCCCAAAAACTTGAAATAGAGAGGATGTTTTGGCAGTTGATTGATGTTGAGTTTCAAATTTATGTTGGCTCGGAACTCAATAACGTCGTCGGTAAAAACATTTGCTGGGCTACTTCTGTATTAAGAGATGGTTCTGAATTTTATGATAAATATCCTCTTGATAAAATCCTATGGAAGCTTAAACCAGATGTTTATCCCATAGTAGGACTACGTGCAATGATTTCATCAATCTTTGGGGTAGATGCACAAGAAGCGATGATGTTATTGCAGGCAATGATTGGATTAAAAATGATAAATGTTGATTTATCATATCCAATACTCGAAACCGGTCTGATAAAGATAATTTCCAATGACCACTATATAGGACTGAACGCAAATGGATATTATTAGGAATTCAGTCTGGCTCTCTCAAGGCACTGATTTGCTTGCAGAGGGACTTTACCGTGTTTTGGATTTTGACAGAAAGGTCGATTTGTTAATTTTGTTTAAAATAAAATCAGAAAGAACGGGTAAGCCAATCCCTTTCTCATTTTCAATGTTTAAATATTATATTGAATCAAATAGCATAACTTGTAAAGATTATATATATCCTTCATATATGTTAGTAGATGAGAAAGAAATAACAGATAAAGACAGAGGAAGGCGAGATGAAAATTACAATATCATTAAAGATCTTGTAGATGACAGAATGTTTCTGTTCGACTATGCATTACATAAAAAGTCGCACCTTTTAATGGATTACTCCAGAAATAAAAAAATATCACAATATACTATCAGAACGCTTCTGGCGTTGTATTGGCGACATGGGCAGGATATTTATGCATTGCTACCCGCATTCTCGAACTGTGGCGCCGCTGGGAAAAGTAGAATCAAACATGAAATTAAACTTGGGAATTCCAAAAAAAAACAGAGCATTACCTAATGAACGATCACGTGTTTTCATTCTTAATGAAAGAGATATAAATAATATTAGAAAATCTCTCATTACGTATCATTATAAAGTTAACGGAGATACGATAAAGAAAACATTAGAGAGACATATTGATTTGTATTTTAGGGATGAAATTAAAACAGCAAACCTAGAAAATAGAGCTCCATATGTTCCTTCTTTAAAACAATTTTCATACTGGAATAAAAAACTCTTCACTAAAGATTTCTCGATAAATAAGAAGAACACGAAAAAAGAAATAGACCTCAAAATGCGGGCGCTTTTAGGTAGTGTGGCTAATACAACTGTTTTGCCGGGTGATGTTTTCGAAATAGACTCAACTGTCGCTGATGTACATCTTATTTCGAGTTTAAACAGACGAAAAGTCATTGGGCGTCCTACTATTTATACAGTGGTGGATCGTGCAACAAGAATGATTGTTGGCCTTCATGTTTCTTTATACCATGCTTCATGGCGAGCCGCCCGACAAGCGTTAGCAAATTGCTTTATGCCAAAAAAAGAATATTGTAGATTATTTGGAATCTCTATTACTGATGATGATTGGCCTTGTTCTCACATTCCATTAACATTGATGTGTGACAACGGGGAGATGATTGGTCTTAAACCTCAGGAAGAGATGACCCCCCTGACAAAACTTGAGTTTGCGCCAGTCGGTAGAGGCGACAGAAAAAGCATTGTTGAACGCTGTTTCGGCATTCTGAATGATGAGGTTATTCATAGGCTTATTGGAACAACACGAAGGGGAAAGATTGTTAAAGGAGAGCCAACACCGCAATCCAGGGCTTGTTTAACGATTCAGGAGGTCACGTCTTTACTGATTCGGGAGATACTTGCACATAATCAGAGAACGTATGAAGAACTGGCTTATATCAATCCCTTACTGATTGAAAATGATCTCGTAATATCACCAAAAAATAGTTGGATGATAAGCTTAAAGCACGGGAGATTCAGCGCAAGAGCCGTTGGGGCCGACGAAGTGATCGCACGATTGTTAATCCCTGTGAACGCTAACATTACCGCCGGTGGGATTCAGTACAATAATCTTTTTTATGAATGTGATCCTGAAATTGCATCAGGTGTCAGAGTATTTGGAAGAACCACTTGTGAAGCAAGAATAGATGACAATTGCGTAGATTATATATATGTAAGATTTGACAAAAATAGCATTTTCAAAAAACATTACCTACTTAAGAAAAGAGATGTATTTAAAGGGAAAGCTCATCTAGATACAGATGTAATGGCTGATTGGGTAGATACTCAAAAAGAAATTAATTTATTTACTCTGGATTCGCTCAGCAATATCAATAATAAAGATGAATTTAACAGGAAAGGTAACGAAAGATTAAATGAAATATACGAATCTCGCCGGGTACATGGTAAAGATATTAAAAAGAACAGGAAAAATGAACTTGATTCATTAGGGCGAACTCATGTTGCTAATGGAAGATCTGAACCCCTACTTCCTTCATCCAGTAATGTTCTGCTTTTGCCTGGCCGGGAGGAGAAACAAAGATGGTTAAAAGGTAAGAAGAAGACTGAGGACGCAGAATAATGAACCTTATACGGAGCGTTTCAGCGATATATAAAGAACAGGAGTTACCTGAGTATCGTGGCAATCCCTTAATTGAAGCACTTCCTGAAGCGCTTACGGAAGATGAAGTACTTCTGGAAATGAGTTATTTCCCCGAAATTGACGAAAAAATCCGCTGGACTGCCCCGGCGAATGTTAGAGAGCAGTATGTCGAACGTATAAAGAAATTCCGTTGCCCTCAAACCAATCTTATCCAGGCTTATAAGATGATCTTACGGGCACTTAGGGAAAGCTATGCAGCTCGTAATCCTTTAAAAAGCGGAACAATTCAATATCTTCATTACTATGGAAATGAGCGTCCTGATATTGAGCCAGAAAGTGGATATTTTAAATCCCAGGCTGAAATTATTACGATAGTTGGAATGAGTGGTTCTGGAAAAACTACCATGATTGAGCAAGTCATGGATCATTTCCCTCAGATTATAGAACACAGCAGCTATAAAGGAGTTTTTCCCGGCTTCAGTAAGCAAATTGTATGGGTAAAGATTAATTGTCCATACAATTCAAGTGTGAGAGACCTTTGTGAAGAGATTTTACAAAAATTAGATGATGCAATTGGTATTGAACGAACTACACCTGAGATTAGAAATGGTGCTCTGGCTCGCCAGATTGCACAAAGAATTAAATCATCATTTTTGGGTATCCTTGTTATTGATGAAATGCAGAGGCTTAAATTTTCAAGAACCGGGGGTGAGAGTAAGTTGATTGATTTTTTACATGAAATTGTAGATTCCATGGGGGTATCTATGGTTTTTTGTGGAAATCATCCTTTTGACGAGACGCTGACAAAGAAAATGAGAATTGCCAGGCGGGCAGAGTCTGGTGGTTACATGAAAATTAAGAATGTTAGATACGATTCACAAGACTGGCAATCGTTTATTCATTATTTATGGCCATTACAATGGACAAATGTTGAAACTCCATTAAATGATGAGTTAAACGAAAAATTATTCATTTTATCTAAAGGCAATATTGGATTGGCTCAGATGATTTATCGGGGGGCACAATTAAAGGTTATCGGTAGCGGCAATGAAATCATCACTGGCGCAGTCTTGTCGGCCTCTGTACCGGTACTCGTGAGTCATACGGAGGAATATAAGGATACTCCACTCCCGGGGGCCGCGACTGAAGATGAGGAAGCTAAATGGCTCTCTGCATCTAATGAGGGTGATGCTTCGGCTAAAATCATGGCAGAGAAGTCCCTAAAGTCTTTGATCCCTGGGGATATAGACAGGCCACAGCACAAGGAATTCGTAGGAAAAATAGACGAGGTTTTGCGCAATTTCGACGAGAAAATACTGTCTCTTGACCACGATCTTGTTATCAACAGAACAGCTGAAAAGAAAAATACCTACGATGCTCTTCAGCGTTGCGGGCTTATAAATATAGATCCACTTAATAAATTGTAATGAGGTAACAGTTCGTAACGGTCAAAGAGAGGTGTGGGAAATGAGAATGTTGCCTGTTTTGCCTGATGAATCCTTGTTCAGCCGGTTTTGTCGGACAACTACCGTGTACGGTATGTCCCCATCTTCTCTGTTAACGATCATTTTCAACAAACCTGATATGAACGTCCATCCAATTCTCAATTCAGGATTAAAGGCTATTTCTCTTCATACATCCGAAAGTGCAGATCAGCTCTGGCATGAACAGACTTTACTCCCTCTTTTTGCCTGGGCACTACCAATCAGTCGTAATGAAATTATGGATTTCAACACGACCCCTGCCAGGCTTAATCGATTGTGCCGCCTTAGTAATTTTTCACTAGGGCAGCGCACACTATTGAAGTTTTGCCCGGTTTGCGCTCGTGAAGATACTTTTCATTATGGTGTTACTTATTGGCATCTGGCGCATCAGCTTCATGGGGTTACAACCTGCCATCGGCATCCGGTAGCGCTTGAAAGCATCCATGTCCCTTCTTCACCGCACATACGTATTGGACTGATGCCTCCTGTTTCGTATACAGAACAACTTAGCAATGAGATAGACTTCGATTTTGCTAAGTTTTGTTATGAGTCCCTAAATATAATCAGAAGAAAAGATATTACACACCCCAATTACATGGATGTACTTAAAAAGTTGAATTTATTATCATTGGATGGAAATTTAAAGAAAAATGTATTCTACGCACATGTTTATGCTAAGTGCCAGTTATTTGGAGAGGGTTCATCGGGACTTATACCAACATCCCTAACTGATTATCATTACTGGGAGCCTATACTCAAAGACAAATGTTGTCAGCATCCCACAAAGCATCTTTTGCTTTGTTATTGTTTGTTAAATACTTGCTGGCCAACGTATGCAGGAAGTCGTACTAATAAAAAGAAAGAAATCTTTAAAAGTCATAAGAAATACAGTTTTCATATAGTTGAAAATAATACTAGTGTTAGCAACCTTGGGAAGGAATTTAGTCGCAGCAGATGTTACATTAAAACACTTATTTATAAAAAATACCTGAGGGCGTTTAAGCGAAACACAAAAATTAATATATTCACTGAATTGCTTATCAAGTCTATGGCTGTAAGGGGGTTTAGTCTGGCATCCATAGCTGAGAAAAACTCATTATCGGAAGGAGCTGTATCCTCTGTAATTTCATCTTGTTACGGTTTATGCTCATGGCGTAAAAAATGTAAAAAAGATTCTTTAAGACGGCGTCATAAGCAGAAAATATTAAGATTTATACATAATCAATCCGTTTCTATAACACGAAAGTTAGTCAAAGAAAGTTGTTATGCAAGTTTCTATTGGCTAAATAAACATGAATGTGACTGGCTTAATTCCTGTCTTCCTAAAACAATACGATGCTATAAAAATAAAAGAGTAGACTGGAGCGAGAGAGATATTATCTCATCATCATTAATAAATGATGTTTTATCTCAGGGGCAGTACTCGATGTCACTTACAAGTCTAGATGCTTTACTGGGAGGGCATGGCTGGCTTTTGAAATACAGAGATAAACTACCAATGACAATGATACTTCTCAGAAAAATGGAACTAATTAAATAAGAGGGAGTTATATGGTTTACGAAAATGAATTGTGGCACAGTTTTCTTCTGCGTTCACAGATAATGTATAACTTATCCAATTGCAGGAACATAATATCAAAGCATGGCGCACTAAGGTACGATGCCTTTCCTCGTTTCGAACTGATTGATATGTACAAATTGCATAGCTTGCAGGATATATATGACATTCTTGCCACTAGAAATGGTTATATACTAACTTCCAATATAGTGTCGTTATCTTCTGGTGTTTACGGGTATTTTAACGCTGTTGAAGATGCCTGTCGGAAAAATTTTCACATAACTAATTCATATCCATTGGTAAACATCTCAAACATTCGTTACTGTCACAAATGTATTGTTGAAGATATACACTCTAAAGGCATTGGTTATCTGCGTCATAGATGGTTGTTTGAATCTAAATGTGCAGTTCATAGTACCAGTTTATATGAGGTTTGTTTTGATAACTATTTGAATGCAGTGAAAGGACTTAGTGACTTAATTATAAGTGGAATAAATCCTCATGGTTATTGTTCCCTTGTGGTTGACGTTTCAAACCCTTTCAAAAATCCAGTGTATATATTACCATGTGCACGTAATAAAATTTTAAAATGGATTTCGGACAATAAAAATATGCTGATTTACTTTCTCTTTGATCTCTTCAAATGTAAGTCGCATTCAAGTTTATCTAAGGTTATCGAAGTCAAGATAATGCATGATAGATATATTTCTGCGGTGTTCAAGATGTTAAGTGAAGTTAATTTTTGTAATTTCAACTCATTTATTTCTGATATTTTTGAGGACGTAAGTTATGCCTCTATCGGACTTGATGATTATTCTGTTAATGTGCATTTCCTCAGGCTAAGGGCTGCAGATTGTAAATTTTGCCAGTTGAATGGTAAATATTTTTGCTCACTTTACAATGTAAAACTTCTTCGCTAATTTCACTTCATTTATAAAATACTAAGAAAGCTAGTTAGATAAGGTTTTATATTTTGACTGGGGCAGGAATAAATTATCACTCATAGAGTTTCCCTGGGGGTTACCACCTGTGTATGATGCCGGTTAGCAACAACGTCTAAAAGACCTGCGATCACGTGGGTCCCTCTCCAGCAAAGGGGCAAGGGGTGCTATATAACGGTGTACTGCTTACCCAATACGGCCTTGTATTTGAAAGATGCCGCATCTTGGCAGGATTCGTATTACAGCCTATAGTCTGTTAATGAGCATTACAGCCTATATGCTGTAAATCCCTGCGTTATGCTTGTTAACTCGTCGATACGGAAGGTCACTTATGAACACTCAATACGCTTTGAAGACTTTGAATCAGTTACGTCCTGTTTTAATCGGCTTTCGCAAAGCCAATGGACTGACGCAAAAAGATGTTTCTGAACGTTTGGGTATAACACAGCAAACTTATGCCCGACTAGAGGCCAACCCTGCAAGTGCGGGTTTTGAGCGTTTGTTTAGGGTGTTCAGCGTCCTTGGAGTGGAGATCGTACTTTCATCCAGGGAACCATTGTCAGATGCAAAGCCCGAATACGGAGCTATGCACAATTATTCTTCACTTCCAGCCAGGCGGGAGAAATGGTGACGCCTGGCGCTTCCCGGTCTAATTTTTCTTCAACAAGATTAACCCCTTAGCGGCCTGAAGTATCAGGTTGCGATAGAGCCTTTCATTTCTTCTGTTATGTTAAATACACCATTTTGAGCTATTTCGCTCGGCCTTAAATTATCTCTTCATTCTTCAGTGAAAATTTTATGTCGATCACATTATCGATGAATTTAGGAAATAATCCGTAAATGAAAATCTATCTTCTTTTAAATTCATCAGTGTCAGTAGCAAATATTACGCATAAAAGAATGGTTATTATTATCATTTAAATTATAAAGCTCATGAGTCAATTCCAAAAAATATAATAAGCATTGAAATCATTACCCGTGATTCTGGAGTTTTAACTTTGCCATGTAACCAACCACAAGTTAGTTTCCGGTGTTTTGAGGGGCAGTAAAGTTCTGAAAGCGCGACCAGATCATAATCCCGAAATGTCGTTAAGATATTCTGAATAACGGTTATCCCTGCTTGTTGGCAGGCATTTGAAAATATATTTTGTATTCAGGTTGCAGCAAAACGCTTTCTTACACACAGGACTTCATATGCGGCTCAGAAAATTAAAACTGAAAAACTTCAGAGGCTACAGAAACTCTACTGAAATCATTATTGATGAAAGCATGACGGGTATTGTCGGTCGTAATGACTTTGGGAAATCAACGCTTCTGGAAGCGCTGGCTATTTTTTTTGAAACAGAAGGAATGAAGGCTGACAAGAATGACATGAACTGTTTCAGCCTAAGAGAAGGGGACGGCCGTTTTGAAATAGCCTGTGAATTTGATGACCTGCCCGATTTTATCATGATCGACGACAGGGTGCAGACCACGCTCGCCTCAGAACATCTGCTGAATGAGGACGGCAATTTTGAAATCGTCAAAACGTTTAAAGCAACGACCTCAGGAAAACCGGAGCAGACCTGCATCCGCTGCATCCACCCGGATGAGGAGCCCCTGAGAAATTTACTGGGCATGAAAATTTCTGAGCTCAAGGCGGTGGGAAAAGAAGTTGAAAAAAATGTGGCGGATAAACGCACTGCATCGTTATGGCGTCAGGCCATCAGGGAAGCCGCAGCCCCCTATACCTGTTCGGAAATTATGCTGGATGTCGATAAAGAGTTCGGAACCGACACAAAATCATTATGGGGTAAGATCCTCGATTTGCTGCCCACGTATGCGATTTTCAAAGCCGACAGGGAAAGCAGCGACGGGGATTCCGAAGCTAAAAACCCCTTACAGCAGGCCGTAAAAGACGCTCAGGCTGCGCTGCAGGACAAAATTACAGCGCTGGAAAATGAGATTCAGGACAGCGTCCTGGATGTCGCACAGAGAACGCTGGATAAATTACGTGAAATGGCCCCCGAACTCGCCAGTGAACTGACTCCACGATTTAAGGAGAAACCCAAGTGGACCTTCAATTTCACCCTGGACGGGGAAAATGGCATCCCCATCAATAAGCGCGGCAGCGGGATAAGGAGGCTATCTGACCAACACTGTCACGTAACGCCAGATAACTACAAAAACACCTTTTTCCTCCTGTAAATTGCAGTTCCTGCAAGAACATCAAGGCATAATGTTGGAACAGCGTGTGATACACACTTAGCATCATGTTTTGTATGTGTTTTTTTTAAAACTTTACAACTTTAAAGTCTTTTTCAGGTTAAAGGATACAACTTTAATGTCTCTACACAATTGCAGCGAAGTCGTCCTGACCTGTTACCTAAAGATGAAAATTATTAGAGCCGCATTAAAAATGAGCTAATTTTGATAGTGGCTATCTTGTGATTATTTTCTAATGAGCCCGTGAACTGAAACCCTCCAGGCTTAATATAAGGTGGAAGGAAAGGTGATTGAAAACTCACCCAGTGGCCAGATCTTTATAAAATATGAACAGGCTGAAAAAGACAGTAACTTTGTTGTTTTTTTATCCTTAACCACTATGCATTAATGCTGCGTTATTTCATGATGCCTAAGAAAAACCAGCGTTACGCAAATGGTCAACGCTGGTTTTATCCGGTACGTTGCAATTATTTTTTAGCAGAACCTGCTTCTAATATTGAAACGATTGAGAACAACGTAAAGCATACCGCTCCCAAACCGACCAAAACCCGCGAAGGAATAAAATATCCCATGTCGGTCTGCGCCATTTCCGCAAGAAACGATGCCAGGAAAAGGCAAAACAGGCAGGTGAAGACGGGAATCATCGGTATTCTGTTGGCTAACGAACAGGTACGTCTCCATACCAGTGCCAGTAGCCAGACTTTTGAGAATATGCTGTAACAGATCATTCCGAGGCAAATAAGAATAATGCCGGGAGCCAGTCGGGCGCTTGCATCGGAACTGACTAAGACGTATATCCCCTGCAGTACCGTGATTGAGCCGAGAAAAATAACCCAATAACACCACAGCCAGTGTTCTTTAGTTGAAAACGTATTACGTGTTTGATGGACAATTGTGGCAACAAGGCCAATTAGACAGGCACAGATTGCGGTTAACCCAAGCAATACGTGACCCGCGACATAATGCGGAGTTATGTCAGCACTACGTAACAGCGTAATAGACCAAATGAAACCGAGCAGGGTGAGTAAAACGGGAACGGCAATGAGGCAGTTACCGATTAATGAAGAATAAGCCTGTACCGGTGTTCCGTCGCTCTTGCTCCCCGCTGCATTTTTGGGAATGAGCAGAAAGTGACCGGATGACGCTGCCACCGTCGATACACAGGCGGCAATCATACCAACGCCGAAAATAACATGGCCGGCGACAAACTCGTCTGCCATCACATCATTGCCTGCTAACAGTGCCCAACCCCATATCATGGTGATAATTGACCCCGCATAGCCAATAATGGGGAACAATGTATTGTAAAACGTATTAACGCCGCGCGTGAGCTGCGAAATGATAATAAATGCGGTAGTGAATAATGCCAGGCATATGGCCGCCAGAGAAATCAGCACATGACCCGCGACGAAATACTCGCTTTGCCCTGAACTTTCCAGCACAAAGCCACCTAACGCGATACAAATTAAGCCCATAATCAAAGGGATTAATTTGAAAAGCCACCCGATATATATGTTCACTTTAAACTCCTCAGGTATCCCTGCTAATATTGAAATATGCATTAATGATAATTTCATCCTGTTAATATAATGACGAGATATCATTAAAGACAAATGCATAGCATAACTATAGCGGGGTTTACTTTGCAGAGCGCTACTTTTCAGCGTTCAAAAGGCCATGATAAATAAAAATTTATCCTAAGATTAATTCTTATGCTGTTGTTTTTTACAATTATCTTCCAGGGAGGGATTATTCTTCATTATTTGGTAAAAGACCGGATAGTCTCGGTGCTTAAAATCAGCGAACATATAAGTATTATTATTTTATATCGTCGTAAATCTGTTTTTCAGACAAGTATCATTTATTTTGTTACAAACAATTCAAAAATATCACAGGTTATTTATGAAAGCAATTGACAATCAGATTAGAAACATCTCTTCAAGCCATCAAGATAAGCATTCAGATAAAGTTAACAGTCATCAACACCATGGCAAGGTTGATAAAACACATCGTGCAAAGATAGTTGAATTTGATAAACTGGATAATGATTCGCAAATAGATAACGATTTTGGCCTGCATATCATCTATTTCCTGCAACATGGTCACTGGAAGGTAAATGATCGTAGTCACCAGATGGAGAAAGTATGGTTTTACAATAGTGAACCTTCTATAGATATTCAAGAATATAATAGATTCGCCGACAATACTACTGATACGTTTATCTTTACAATTATACCAGACAATAACCATGTGTTAAAATTATCGTCTCCCATTACCGTTACTGTTGAGTGTAAGGGCGGTTATTATTTTATTAATTCCTCTGGAGATAAATCAGATATAATTTATAAAGTTGATGGGCTTTCTATCATAGCGAGAAATTTCTTTACTCTTCTTAGTGGTAATTTCAAACCTGACTGGCGTTGGGATGTCTCTAAGGAGACGTTTACTAAGGAAAAGTTTGATAGCTATGTTAGATCTGTGTTTTCAAAAATAGACTTCTATAAACAGTGTGGTGTGATTAACCCACAAAATGCCAACACGGCTTATTTTGGCGATACAGATGGAAGAGTAGGCGCTGTACTTTATGCATTGCTCGTTTCAGGGCATATAGGCATCAGGGAAAAGGGTTGGAGTTTATTATGTGAATTATTAAAACACGAAGAGATGGCTTCATCTGCATACAAACATAAAAATAATAAAGTGCTCTACGATTTATTAAATACGAGAGACATGATCTTGAATGAGTTGCATCAACATGTTTTTTTAAAGGACGATGCGATAACCCCTTGTATCTTCCTTGGGGATCATACAGGCGATAGATTTAGTACTATTTTTGGTGATAAATATATCCTTACTTTGCTAAATTCTATGTGAAATATGGAGGGTAATAAAGATAGCCATATTAATAAAAATGTCGTCGTTCTGGCTGGAAATCATGAAATCAATTTTAATGGTAACTATACTGCACGACTAGCAAATCATAAACTCTCTGCCGGTGATACGTATAACTTAATTAAAACGCTCGATGTTTGTAATTATGACTCAGAAAGGCAAGTTTTAACCAGTCATCACGGAATAATAAGAGATGAAGAAAAAAAATGTTATTGTCTCGGTGCTTTGCAGGTTCCATTTAATCAGATGAAAAATCCTACTGATCCTGAGGAATTAGCCAATATTTTTAATAAAAAACATAAAGAACACATGGATGATCCTCTATTCCATCTAATCCGAAGCAATACTTTGAAATCCACACCTGTATATGCTAATTATTTTGATAACACTACTGATTTCAGACCAGCACGTGAACGTATCTTCATATGTGGGGAGACACTCAAAGGTGAAGACCCCAGCAAATACATTAGACAAAAATATGGGCATCATGGGCCCGGGGTAGATCAGAATCAACAATTTGATAATGGTATTATGGGGCTAAATTCCCTGAAGGAAGCACGTGATAAAAATAATAAAATAATTTATTCCTCAGGGCTTAGTTGTTTTCAATCTCATTAAAACTCCATGAATACGGTGGTATGTCTTTTTAATCCTGCCAGTATTTCATAGGTTTTCTTAATCGATTGTAGAGGCATGTTCTGATGACGCCTCTACAATCTTTAGGGACTTTCTCTGCTATGAGATAAGAAATTTCATATTATGCTTTGAGGCTGAATGATTTGTGCAAAATATAATTATTTTCCCATCGAACATGAGGTGTATGTCATAAGATAAAATGTTAACTATGTATTCCTCGCGGTAAATAATATGAGGTAAAATATGAAAATTGGAACTGTGGCAGGCACTAACGACAGTACAACGACAATCGCAACAAATGATATGGTGCAAGAGCATGTTACCAACTTCACTAAAGAACTGTTTGGGTATATTGCAAATGGTATAGGTGATGATATATCAAGTATTGCCAGGACAATGCTCGGTGAGGTTGTGGAAAAAATAGATGATTGGCAAATAGAACGGTTCCAACAATCTATTCAAGATGACAAAATTTCATTTACCATACAAACGGATCATTCAGAAAAATATAGTATGCTATCGGGCATGCGTGCTCATATTCTACGTAGGAATAATAATTATCAGTTTATTGTGACAATTAATAGCAAAAATTACGGTTGCTCTCTTGATAATACCGATGTTAATTGGTGCAGTATTGTTTATTTACTTAATAATATGACAGTAAATGATAATGCTAATGATGTTGCAGTTACTGAGTCGTACAAACCCATCTGGAACTGGAAAATATCGCAATATAATGTATCTGATATTAAATTCGAAACAATGATAAAACCCCAGTTCGCTGACAGAATCTATTTCTCCAATTGTTCACCCGTTGATCCCACAAGTACCAGACCAACCTATTTTGGTGATACCGATGGCTCAGTCGGTGCAGTTTTGTACGCGCTTTTTGCAACGGGACATTTGAGAATCATGGCTGAAGGAGAAAATTTCCTTAGCCAGTTGCTTAATATAGAAGATGAAGTTCTCAACGTATTGCTAAGGGAGAACTTTAATGAGCAACTTGACACTAATGTTAATACAATAATCAGTATTCTGAACAGAAGAGATATAGTTTTAGAAAGTCTTCAGCCTTATTTAGTTATTAATAAAGACGCTGTGACGCCATGTACGTTTCTGGGCGACCAGACTGGCGATCGATTTAGTAATATCTGTGGCGATCAATTTATCATCGATTTATTAAAACGCATAATGAGTATCAATGAAAACGTTCATGTATTAGCTGGAAATCATGAAACGAATTGCAATGGTAACTATATGCAGAACTTCACGCGCATGAAACCACTTGATGAGGATACCTACTCTGGGATAAAAGATTATCCTGTATGTTTCTATGACCCCAAATACAAAATAATGGCAAATCATCATGGGATAACTTTTGATGATCAGCGAAAACGTTACATTATAGGACCGATAACAGTCTCTAGTGATGAAATGACCAATGCTCTCGATCCGGTCGAATTAGCGGCAATTATCAATAAAAAGCACCATGCTGTAATTAATGGCAAAAAGTTTAAAAATAGCCGGGCTATCTCTTGTCGATCCTTTAATCGTTATTTTTCTGTTTCGACAGATTACAGACCTAAACTTGAAGCACTATTAGCATGCTCACAAATGTTAGGTATAAATCAAGTTGTTGCACATAACGGTAATGGTGGAAGAGAATGTATAGGTGAAACGGGGACAGTTTTAGGTCTTAACGCCCGTGACAGTAAACATGCTGGAAGAATGTTCAGCATGAATAATTGCCAAATTAACCCTGGTGCAGGGCCTGAGATAACCACTCCCTGGAAGTCTTACCAGCATGAAAAAAACAGAAATGGACTTATGCCTTTGATTAGAAGGCGCACAATGTTACAGCTCTGAACCATAGACAACATGAATATTAATGTTACTATCTGGTTGAGACTGTTGATAAAACGTAAAAAGGAATGCTCTGTTCCTGCAACTGAACAGGCGTGAAACGCGATCCAACAGGATGGATACCGTTTTGTCAGCCAGTTTTATAGATCACACTTATGAGTATGCGTGTTTCATTTACGGCCAGGAATGCTGATGATGACAACATTACTACCCGTTTTCACTAAGCCTTCCCCGTTGGCGCTCAATGCTCTGCGCGCTGGTCGTATTTGTCGTTTCCTTCTTATCCCGGATGGAAGAATCCGCTGAACGTCGTTCGGCGGCAGTTGTAACACGCGTCGTTTGCTTACAGGGATTATGGCGGGCCGATTATGGATAAGAGTAAGCGCCATCTGGCGTGGTGGGTTGTCGGGGCACTGGCGGTGGCTGCCGTCGTGGCGTGGTGGCTGTT
>UMHP01042623.1_pt1 | contig 14553 bp, 8 predicted proteins | sample 1965571 | NCBI WGS metagenome assembly UMHP01 (sample SAMEA4836103, study PRJEB28245) | human gut metagenome | biome: gut microbiome; material: fecal sample | place: Denmark | collected 2008
CGGCAACTAATGCCTGTGTAGCTATAGTAGGGGGGAGAGGAGATTTTCTTATTTTCCCTAATTCGGGTAGATATTGGTTTAGGACTGTTCGGTGTGTTGTCGATGATTCGCCAGAACCTGTAACTCCGATATATACGCTTTCATATGATGTGAATAAGCAGGAAGGAAGGGATATTATTATTCCGAAAGGAACTAAATTATTAAGACAGCATGTGGAGCAGAATGGTTCTGTTCAACTTTCTGGTACCAGATTGGAAGCTTCTGGACGGGTTCATGTGGGCTGGAGCATTAATGGTAAAGAGTATGCTTTAGGAGGATTGGTCAATAACATAACTTCAGATTTGGTGGCTAAGGCTATTTGGGTAAAGGGATATTGGGTAGGCAATTCAATCTGGGCGTCTGGAAATTTATGCTCTGGTAAATTTGCCACTACACAGGAGTACATAAGTAAAGTTTGGAATGGAGGAGACTATTATAATTGGAATTGTAAGGATCCTTTGGATATTGATAAGGAAGAAATTTATACCGGATGGAATCCTTTAAATGATCCATGTCCGATTGGTTGGAAAACACCATCAAAAGCGGATTTTGATAATTTGGTTAGTGCCGGATATGTATATGGATTAAAGAATGGTGTAGCAGGCTATTGGTTTGGAACTGTGACATTGCCTACCGCAGAAAAACAAGATGATTACTTATTTATGCCATCTAAAGGTGGATACAGAGATCTGAACTCAACAGGTCTTGCTCAAGTAGAATCTTACACAACATATTGGAGTACGATAAAAGAAGATGCAGGAGGAACTAATCCTTACTTGTTGGAACTAAAGACTGACAATTCTGGTATACGTGTTCGTACTACACATTCTACACGTTATGGAGTACATGTCCGTTGTATCAAGGATATAGATTAGTACCGGATACTAAACTTTACTATGTTGACTATGGTCTGTGAAGATAGTAGTAATATTTCGTTTCTTTCATGGGGCTATCCAAAAAGTCGGATAGCCTTTTACTGCTACTTACTGTTTAACAGTAAAAAATGTGAAATCACCCTTGTTCCTTAATTAGGAAAAGTAATAATCTCAAGTTTATTGGATGATATTTCATTGAATACTTACGGATTGTAAGTTAAACAAGTAAGGATTTGGCTTTTGGGACAGCCCCTTTTTATTAAAGGGACTGATTGGTTTTATTCTTTAGAAGAATATTGTATCAATAAAAAGAAGAAAGTTTAATCCTACCGATAAAATTTGTATAACAGAAATTGGAAAAGGAGTCTCAATAATTCCCATCTGTGAAGATAGGGATTATTATTTGTTTTGTTTGTGTGTAGTACCTTCTATATCTGGTGTGATAAGAAGAGTACTTTTTTCGAAACTCCTTTATATCTTTTTTATATCGTAATTGTGGTATGAAAGCTAAGTATTCACTACATTTGCGCAGATTAAGATTGCCTATAAATTATGAAAAGAGGAAAACGATTGATACTTCCCTTACTGGGAACTCTTATACTGACAAGTCTTTTTTCCTGTGGTGTAGACCGCTGGCCGGAATATTATCCGGAGACGGGACGCGATATTTGGATAGACAGTGTGATGCGTCAGGAGTATCTGTGGTATAGAGATATGCCATCACCTGCTGCTCCGGACTATTTCCAGAAACCGGAAGCGTTTCTGAAAAAAGCCGTCGCTTCCATGGATAATGGCTTTAGTAAGATCGACTCCTTGCTGGATGAACCTATTCCGAGCTATGGTTTTGATTATACTTTATATAAAGTGCTTGATAATGATACAGCGTATAACGCTTTAATCTCTTATGTGGTGCCCGGATCGCCTGCCGAAGAAGCCGGATTGCAGCGTGGTCATTGGATTATGATGATGAATGGAGATTATATCACTAAAAAGGTTGAATCGGAATTACTGCAGGGAAGTACCCGTCAACTTCAGATAGGTGTTTATAAAGAAGTTGTCGGTGAAGATGGTGAGGTAACCGGTGGGGTGGTGCCGATAGGAGAGACGACAATGCCCGCTTCACGTTCTTTGGTGGATAAGCCTGTTCACCGTTTTGAGATTATTCCATGGAATGGGAAAAAGGTAGGCTATTTGATGTATAATGAATTTAAGGCAGGGCCGACGACAGACAGTCAGGCTTATAATGATGATTTGCGTAGGGCCTTCCGGGATTTCCAGACAGGAGGGGTAAATGAGTTTGTATTAGATTTACGCTATAACACCGGAGGCAGTTTAGATTGTGCCCAGTTGCTCTGTACGATGCTTGCTCCGGCTGATAAGATGAATCAATTGTTGGCTCTATTGAGATACAGTGATAAACGCGTGGAAGCAAATCAGGATTTGACATTCAATCCGGAGCTTATCCAATCCGGTGCCAATCTTAACCTGTCTACTGTTTATGTACTGACTACCAATGCTACCAGAGGGGTGGCGGAGATGGTTATCAATTGTCTTAATCCTTATATGAAGGTTGTATTGATAGGTACTAAAACGGCGGGGGAATATGTTGCTACAAAGCCTTTTGTTCATCCAACGGATCGGTTTATATTGAATCTGGTTGTTTGCAATGTATACAATGCAGAAGAAAAGTCAGATTATGCCACCGGTTTCAAACCTACATACGAATACAATGAAGATTCTTATCTGAGTACTTATTTGCCTTTTGGCAATACGAATGAAACTTTATTGAATGCAGCATTGAAAATCATGAGTGGAATAACGGATAAGTAATCGATTTGTCATTTTGTATTTTGAAAATGCGGAGAAACGATTTTTTCCGGCCTGAAAGATTGGAATAGAATAAAAACGCATGGATTTTGCAATAGCATGATTCGTGCGTTTTGTTTTTTTTAAAGATTGTGTTCTTTAAGAAAGGATATAGACTGTTTTTTGTGATCAAGTTAAATCGAAGAATCGATTTGATTGCAAAATGCTATTTAAAGAATAAACGTGTGTAAATGAACTCCAGAAGAAAAAGCTTTCTTTTTTATTGGATTCTTTCTCTGTTTTTCAATTTAATGTAGTTTCGTTCCGTGAAATTAATATCCTGAAAGCAGGAAGTTAACTTCCTGCTTTCAGGATATTAATTATCTCTTGTCAGTGAGTTCGTTTCTTGTCTCTACGATATTAACTTCCTATTGCCTCCTTCTACTTTATTTCTTATAAATATACATTATTCTTGCATAAAGACAATTGGTTGATTCCTGTTTTGCATTTTTTGTAAAAATGTGGAGTCAGCAAGAAAGGACTTTTGAGAACTTTTTTATCGAGATATCTATCTATTGCTTACTTCATGTCAGTTGATAAACCAAAATCCGTTTACTTATGAATTGCTTGTGCCGATTCTTCATCAAGATACTTTTGTACAAATGGTATTGCGAGGCATCACTTACCTCCCCCTGCTGATACTGGTCATGGCGGTCATGGGTGGACTGTTATGTATCATCGGTTTACTGCTGTTCGCAGACCGTAACAAAGGAATTGGTCATGAGTACGACCGCAACGAACTTTTCGGAAGATAGATGCGTAGGAGCAAGGAAAGCAGAAAATTGCAACGTTACTCCACGGGGTATAAAAGGTAATGTCGCTTTCAGAGGGAGATGTGAGAGAAAGTCCTGTGCTGCAGCATTACCTTCCATTGTGGCGGTGATCATGTGCGTATCTATATCATGCGTAGTAGAAGGTAATCAAATGCCTCTTATCTGCTCATATTCTTGTTTTTTATTCTTATTTTTGTCGAATAATGAAACCCGAAATGATGAAACAATTAATTGCATGTTGCGGATTAGATTGCGAAAATTGCGATGCCCGTATAGCCACTGTCCGAGATGATAATGAATTAAGAGAGAAAACCGCCCAAAAGTGGAGCATAATGAACAATGCACCGGAAATTACACCGGCAACCATAAATTGTATGGGGTGTCGTACGGACGGAGCGAAATTTGCGTATTGCAATGATTATTGTCCAATTCGAAAATGTGTAAATGAGAAGGGATATAATACCTGTGGCGATTGTAAGGAGCTGGATGATTGTCAGATAGTAGGTGCTATTTTTCAGCATGCCCCTGATGCGAAAGAAAATCTTCTATGATATGCAGCTCTTTTTTTGTTGACTTTATCAACAAAGGATTTATCTTTGTGCCATGAAGCAAGAATATATAAGTCGTATAAGATCTTTCGACAGATTTTATACGAAAATATTAGGTATACTCAACAAATACTATTCTTTCTGGCTGTTATAGATGTAGGTGCCCGATGAAAGTGAGCGTTCATCTTTCTCGGGCGATTTCAACAGCCTGTTTGATGCGGTCGGCCATGCCGATTCCTCCTTTGAGATTTCCTGCTACCACCAATCCGGGATACTGTTTTTGCAGTTCATTGATCGCAGCAAATCTGTCGGTACTGCTGCTTTCGTATTGGGGAATGGCTTTCTTATGCCGGAAGATACGTATAAGATCAGGTACTATTCCGGCAGGATAATCTAACATTTCATTCAGGCCGGTGGTTATCAACCTGATAATTTCGTCGTCACTTTTCTCTAGAAGTTCAGGGTGTCTCGTCCCGCCTAAGAAGTATGAATATAATGCACCTCCTTCGGGGGAACGGTTATCGAAACAGGCCGATGGAAACAGAATACCTAAAACTGGTTTTTGTTCACAGGAAGGAACCAATCCGCCAAAGGCATGAAACTCTTTTCCATAAGTATTACGCAATCCCACGGAGACTTGCATCACAGGGGCATAGGTAAGATTACTTATCCGATTCATCTGCTTGTCAGGGACGAAAGGAAGAAGTGAAGGGAGGGCAAAGGCAGGTGCGGTGGTTATCACCTTTCGGCAGTGGATTCGGTTAACTATTCCACAGGAATCTGTGAAAGAAACTACCCATCCTTGTTCACATGGCATTAGGGAAGTGGAAGTAGCTCCCAGGGAGAATCGTTTGATTCCAATGGCCTGTTCCAATGCTTTTGTCAGGTTACTAAGTCCCCCATAAGTAGAGAAAACTTTTCGTGTAGCCAACCGGTCGCGTTCACGTCGATGTGAAAATGATTTTGCAATACCACCGAGAATGAAACTGCCATAAGTTTGTTCTAGTTGATAAAGTTTAGGCAGGGCATGACGGGTAACCAATCGCATAGGGTCACCGGCATAAACCCCGGAAATGAATGGGTCTACTGCATAATGTAGATAAGAGATACCCAGGCGCCGCTGTACCAGTTCACCAATCGTTTCATCGGGATTGTTTCCTTTTGAACGGAAGGGCTCACCCAGTATATTGAATTTATCTTTTGTACTGAATAATGGGGTGGTGATTGCACTGAACAGTCCTGAGGGGAGAGAATGAAAGCGATCTCCTTTCCATATAAGGCGTTGCCTGGACGCTTCACGGGCCGTTTCTAAACGGCAGGTGGGGGATAGTTCCGCCAAGAGTTCGACTACTTCAGGGTGGGAGATTACACCGGTATTGGGCCCACTTTCAAACGTAAAACCATTTTCGTGGTAGGTACGTATCTGGCCGCCTACGCAGGGGCTCTGTTCAATTACCTCGATATCACATCCCTTACGGGTAAGGCAATAGGCGGTAGTCAGACCTGTTAGACCTGCACCGATGATGATGGTATCTCGCAAACGATGATTTTCTGTTACTGTCTGGTTCATTGTTATAAAGGTTTTGAATATGAGTGTGGAGAGTGGAGCATCAGTTTGTCAAGTGAAGCCGCTACGTTGCGTACAAATGCCGAACCTGCGGTTGTCATCTCAAGATAGTCGTCTGTATAATAAATCAGTCCGTCATCGGCAAAGCCAGATAGTTTTTTTTCATCGTAGGCAGTGGCAGCCTTTAAAGTGGATACCGATACATGCAGGCGCTTTGAAAGATCTCTCCAATCGATACAGCCATTGCACATTAGGGTTTCGATAACCTCTCTGGTGAGCTGTTCGGTTGGAGAAAGGGCATAACCTTTGGTAATACTTAGTTCGCCTTTACTGATAGTCTTGATGTAATGGGGAATATCTTTCGTATTTTGAGCATAAGCCGATTCAAGCTGACTGATAGCGGTTACTCCCAAACCATATACCTGTGCGGTAGTACGCCGGGTGCAGTAGCCTTGAAAATTACGATGTAATTTTTTAGTTTGCATGGCGATGCTCAGCTCGTCATTGGGGCGTACAAAATGATCCATTCCGATAGATTGATAACCGGATTTATGCAATAGTCCGGCAGCAGTGTCAAACATTGTCTGTTTTTCATGGTTGTCGGGTAGGCCTGATTTCTCCAGAAGCAACTGTCGCTTATTAATCCAAGGCACGTGGGCATAACTGAACATAACCAGTCTGTCGGGTGATAAAAGAATAGCCTGCTCTATGTTGCGGGTGAAGTTCTCCACAGTTTGTTTGGGTAAACCATAAAGAAAATCAAGGTTGATACTTATTCCCTTTTCGCGTAGCAGGATAAATATATCTTCCATCGGTAATAAAGAAGGGCGGCGATTGACTGTTTTCAGTACCTCGATATTAAAGTCCTGCACACCAATACTGAGACGGTTAAAGCCGCATTCGGTAAGTTGCAGCCAGTCTTTTTCTGAGAGATAGCCTGGGTGACATTCAATGGCTATTTCAGGGCGGTCGATGGCTGGGAATGATGATAATAAGTGAGCATTCAATTCTTTGATTAAAGCAACGGGAATGGCTGTGGGGCTTCCGCCACCATAATGTATCTGCGCGATCGGACGATCCTTATCTAACAGGGGAAGAATCAGATCTATCTCTTGATGCAAAGCTTCTACATATGACTCAATAATCTCGGGACGTGCCATGGGATACGAATTGCATCCGCAATAGTGGCATAAGTGCCGACAAAACGGGATATGCAGGTAAAACGATAATGCGTGCTCTGAAGCCTGATTCGACTGCTGTACAGCCTCCAGGTAGCGGGCGTTGGTAAATGGCTCAAAATAATTGGCCGGTGGATAACTGGTGTATCGAGGTACCGGTACATTGTATTTATTGATTATTTCAGTATGCATATATGTTAAGAATGAATGGGTTGAGATTCTTTTCTGAAGAAATAAAATATATAGATCAGTGATACGGAAGCCAATATAACTTCGAAAATAAAGAGACCGTGGTAACCGGTTCTATCGGCTACCACCCCGCTAAGAAAGGCTATTAGTAAGCCGCTTAAGTGTGTGAGTACTGTTTGGATGGTAAAGTCGGTTCCTTCACATCCTTTGCGTACACAATCCATAGAAGTGGTATACACTACAATAGTTGCCATTCCATAGGCACTCCATAGCAGGACGATCCCTAAACAAAGCATTGAAAATGAAGGGACTGTCCATGAAATACACATAAAATAGAGTGTAGTAAGCAGGATGAATATTGCAAATAGTATTCTGGAATGATATCGCCCGATTTTACGAACCAGTAATCCGGCCAGGAAAGATGATGCGAAAGCAGCTCCGGTACCTCCGATACCTATCATAATGCCTATCTCTTTCATTGAATAACCCAAATCGACCAGATAAGAGCGTAACACCGATAAAATTCCGATAATGCTGGCATAATATAGTAGTAGGAATCCTATTTGTTTCCAGATGTTACGACGGGCGAAGAACCAGATAAAATCAGTGAATTGTGCCCGTTTCGAAGGTTCTTTGGGTATTATTCTCATATGTTTGTTTTTCAATAACGGAATAATTGCCAATAGTACAAAAATGCATAAGCATGGTATCACCACATGCCAGCCATAGTGCTGAAGAACGAGGAGTAATATACCTGTTCCTATCAATGTACCTCCGAAGCTACCCATTGATTGCATACTGTTGACCAAACTTTTATCCGACTTACCAAAGGAGAGCACTGCAAGTGTGTCTGTAGCTATATCTTGTGTAGCTGAGGCTATCAATGATAGAAATACTAATCCAATGATAAGGTAAAGATCTGTTTGGATATCGAGCAGGCCTACCATCAGGATCAGTAATGCATATACGATTTCGGATGTAATGATACAGCGTTTATAGTCTTTTAGGGTGATACAATGCCGGTCGACAAGCGGTGCCCAAAGAAACTTCAATATCCAGGGGAGTTTGATGAGTTGTAATAAGGCGATGGAAGAAAGAGAGTAATCGGCTTGCCTCATTAGTACTTGTATGGCTGTAGAGAAGAAACTCATCGGGATGGCTTGTGCAATGTATAGGCAGAAAAATGTACTGAGGTTCAGTGTTTTCCGGGAAAGCGGTGAAGGCTTGTTTATACGCATGTGATTCATATCGTTTGATTAGAGACTGATGCTGACTGATGTACCTAAGGTAATGGGTTTTCCCTTTTGAGCATAGGCTTTACTGGTTACGAAGTAGTAGCTCAGGTAGTCGGTATTTGTGAGATTCTTGCTCCAGACTTCCCATGTAAAGCATCCTTTGTTTATGCTAATTCTTAGATTGACCAATGCATACGGGCTTTGTTTGGCTTGGTTATCTTCATACCAATAAATGGGACCTGTTACCGATACGCCGGCGTTGAGGGTAAGGCGGTCGATCCAGGAACAGATGTCATAAAATGAATATCCGGTTGTCAAAGAGAAAGTGTGGCGGGGAACCATAGGCAGATAGTTACCTCCATAATCTTTTAGGATACCGCGTTCTTCTTTTTGATAGTGAACAAATCGTGCATCTGTATATCCATAATTCATATACATCATCCATGATTTCGTCGGACGAGCTTGAAAACTGGCTTCGATGCCTTTATTACGAGAGCGACCGGCATTTCGGATTACGTTACCTACAGTTGGAATAGTATTGGTTATCTGCTGATTGCGCCAATCTATATAGAACAGGCTCAAATCAGCTGATAGCCGATTGTTCAGGAATGATAGTTTGGTACCTATTTCGTAATTCCAGTTATATTCGGGGGAATAAAGGTAGTCGTCATTGTTGAGGAAAGAGACATTGAATCCTCCGGCTTTATATCCTTTGGATACGGAGGCATAGAACAATTGATTGTGAGAAGAAAGGTACTGCATACTGAACCTAGGAGTAAACTGCCCGAAGTGAAGCGATCGGTTGAATTGTTCAAGCGATTTTGTTTCCCCATTTCCATTTAATAGCTGCTGTACTTTGGAAAAATCGCATCGGGCGTGTTCATAATCGTAACGTAACCCTACAGAACAAGACAGTCCTTGCAACAGATCGAGTGTAGATTGATGATAAAATGCGATCCCTTGTGTGGGAATTCCACTATTAGTAAGGTGTCGGGTGGTATCTGTAAAACGACTAAGGTCAACTTTCCTGTTTATGGTCTGTCGGAAAACAAACGCACCCGTTATCCAATGATAGCGGCTCTTATTGACCGATTTAACCGTAAATTCCTGGCAATACATATGTTGCCGTATCTTATTTTGACCATAGAATATATTGCGAGGCGAGAAATCTTGATCGATTCCCATCTTGTCCTGTATATATTGATAGGATGTTTGGCTGTTGAAGCTGATATGGGGGCCGTTATACCGTATGTTGATTCCGGAGGTTAGCAGATTTCGTCGGTATAATCCTTCATTGTTGTAGTTTACGGCTTCTGTTGTTCCCTTGTCGGCATTATACAATCCGTATGGATATCCTCCTTGATTGGAATATTCGTAGGAGGTTATGAAGCGGGTAGTCCAATGGGTTGCGGGTTTCCATGTGAGCCCGATTCGTCCGGCTCCGTTATCAAGTTTATCTGCCTTTTTATGGGTATGCAAATTGGTAAAAAAGCCATCATTGTGATGATAATTACCGCTAAAGGATAAACCTAACTGCTCGTTCACCTTTGTATAGTTCGAAGCTATTAATCGCATATCATTGTAACTGCCATATCCCAACCGGAAATACGTACCTTGATAATCGAGGGGCGAATGGGTATATACATTGATGGTTCCACCAATAGAATTACGTCCGTAGAGTGTGCCTTGCGGTCCGCGAAGTACTTCTATACTACTTATATCCGACAAGTCAATATCGAAAGCGGACGTTTCAAAATAGGGAATGCCATCTACGTAAAAGCCTACTGATGGAGCATCCTTTTTGGCTCCTATCCCCCGAATATAAACCGGAGAATTCTGCTTGGACCCATAATCGGGCATATAGAAATTAGGAAGTAAGGAACTTAAGTCTTTAGCTCCCGATATTTCATTCTCTTTCAGGAAGCGATTATCTAAGGTAGAGATAGAAAGTGGCTCACGATTAGGTGTGTTTTGTTTAAAAGCTACTATTGTAACTTCATCCAGATCGATACGCTTAACCTGTATTGTATCGGGCTCATTGGCCGAGACTATCGTAGAGAAAGGTAGGAGGAAAAATAATCTTTTTATCATATTTTAGGGTTTGCGGCAAAGGTAGGGCATGTCCCTAGAGTTGGCAATCCTCATTTCTTAGGATTTTATCTGCCAGGCTTGGCTTCTTGGGTATTAACGTTCGGGACTGACGTGCATATACAGTTTTTGTCGTTTCGTGGTAAGTAGAGGTTGGTAACTGATTTATACTGTTCTTTTGCGGAGTCTTTTATTTGACTTTTTTCGAAGCGGTCTGTGTCTATTTGATATGTAACCGGCTGCAGGGACTCGTGTTCTGAAATTGTCTGATACATATAAATAGTATTCTTCTTTATGTAAATATATGTGTTTGTGGGGCATTACCTTTGCATCGAAAAGTACGTACTTGTCAAACGCAGTTCTGAATATGATTTTTTTTGGACTTATAGATGTGTTCTAGACTGTTGTTTGTATAATTCTTTTGTGTAATTTATTGATATAACAAAATGAACAATGCTAAATTATTACATTTAATGGTTTACATCTTAACCATTATTTTAGGGCAGTCTTGTACAGAAGTGGATATTACGATGCCCAAAGGACCGAAAGGTGATAGAGGAATGTCAGCTTATGAATTTTGGAAAGAGAATGTAGAGAATGGAGTGATTTCTTGGCCTAAGAAAGAGACTGAAATAACTGATTTTTTTAAGTATTTAAAAGGTAAGGACGGTCTGGATGGAAAAAGTGCTTTTGAACTGTGGAAGGAAGAAGTAGCTACTGGTGCTCTGGATAATCCTCACCGCCCGGGAAGTATGTGGCCTGTATCTCAGAATAATCTTAGAGATTTTTGGTATTATCTGACAGGAGCGAGTGGCGAGAATGGGCAAACACCTCATATTGGTAATAATATGAATTGGTGGATTGGCAATAAGGATACCGGAATACGTGCTCAGGGTAGGGATGGACAGAATGGAGAAGATGCTGTTCCACCGGTAGTTACGATCGGGGATAATGGTAATTGGTTGATTGATGGAGTAGATACAGGAAAACCTTCCAGAGGTGAAGAAGGAGTTGCAGGAACAACACCTACTGTTACAATTGGAGAAAATGGAAATTGGGTAATCAATGGAAAAGATACCGGAAAGGCTGCGATAGGTAAAGATGGAAGATCGCCAGAGGTAATAATCGGTACCAATGGGAACTGGTATATTAATGGGAAAGATACCGGTATTCGTGCATATGGTAAAGATGGCATTAACGGTAAAGATGGTGCCAATGGTAAGGATGGCATTAACGGTAAAGATGGTGCCAACGGAAAAGATGGTATTAACGGTAAGGACGGGGCTGCTGGAAAAGACGGCGCTAACGGTAAAGATGGTGCTAATGGGAAAAGTGCCTATGAATTGTGGGTAGAGAGTGTTGAGGCGGGTTGTAACAATACTGGCCCTAAAGTGAAAAATCCTCATAATCCGTCTTTGGATTGGGATTGTGGTAAAACAACTTTAAGTGATTTTTGGGAGTTCTTGAGAGGTGCGGATGGTAAAGATGGTGCGGACGGTAAGGATGGAAAACCCGGTGTTCCGGGAAAACCGGGTGCTGAAGTTACTATTATCAAAGGAGTACCTAACGTGATTGCACTTTATTCACAACAAGAATTTGGAGAGTATGTTCGTACAACCGATGGAGGAGTAGCTTATCGTGTGTATGACGAATCTGGCAATAAGGCTCCGAAGGCTGTGGTTAAGGGAATTCCCGGTTTGGATCCGGCTAAAACTTATACAGCTAATGAAGAGGGAGAATTTATTATTCCGAAAGAAGATCTTCCTCAAATTGACGATATAGATGCCCGATGGGGGAAAGTTAAGGAGGTAACTATTAATAATGTGACAAAGGAATCTGCAGAAAACACTTATGTTCCTAACAGAATGCAGATTAGAATGATTTATATTGGTACCTCTCCATATCTTGATTATGAACATAACCTGCAGTTTAGAGTAGAGAGAAAGACAGATCCTGGTGCGGAATGGAAAACATTGCCCAGCTATTTGCCTAATGTCAATGCCGGATTTACGGCATATCAGGTTACAAATCCGGAAGACCCGACATCTCTTGATAAAACGAAAAAAATAGAAAGTACTACACCTAATATGAGTAGTACATCAATGTCTATTAATCCTAATAGATATGTTAAAGAGAACCCTGCCGGTATAAAAAATGGAATAACTGACTTTTGGGATGGAAAAGACAACTATTTCTCAATAGTAAAAGATACCCCTTATTATGGAGAAACGATTTATTGGAATGGAGTATGTAAGATGGCACCTTATCAGATACCTCCTACACTTAAAACTCTAGCCTTAACAAAGGCATCTGCTGAAAGTGGAGATGATGTATTCTTGAATAAAGCCCAGGGGGAATTTGACTTTTCGACTATTGATTTTAATATCATATGTAAACGTGAATTGGTAAAAACAGTAAAACCGAACGGCATAGATTACATTGAACCTGAATTTTATGCTCCGGAAGAGGCGAAGGAACTCCTACTCTGTTATGTTAAGTTTACTTATACCTCTCCATTGGGGGTACAAACAGCCACAAGCGAACTTAATAAGTCGAGTTACAAGAAACCTGAGTATGCTGCCCTTAGCCCGTACTTGGGAGCTACAATCTATTCGGTAGGAGCGAGTAGCGCTTTTATCTACTCTAACAATGTGTCTTTAGGAGTTCTCAAGAAGAAAGCAGATAACGGTACGTATTATGTTGAGAATACATATAAAGATATGCCTGAAATTAGTGTAACCTATAAAGAAAAATAGAATAATATGAATTTCAATGAAATAAAAAATAGACTTCTTATAGGAGCATTGGCCATCACTGTTTTTCCCTTTTATGTTCATGCTCAAAACGATAAGATGGAAGGACAAACAGCACATAGAACCAAAGCCTGGGAAATAGGGGTAGGTGGAGCTCTTATCAACTGGGACAGAGTGACTTTCTCTGATTTTCGTCAGGTCGATGGGAACTATCTGTATCGAATGAATATCGATCATCTTTTTGGCGGTATCCAACTCTATGCAGCTCGTGAATTGAATCCTTGGTTTTATCTTGATTTGCAGGGGACATTGGGACTGGCAAGAAAACAAGTTGAAACAGGCGGGCGTAAGTTTGATTTCATGTATATGGCCGGTCCGGGACTTCAATTCCGGTTAACCCCATTGTTTAAATCAAAATATGTAGAACCTTATTTACGCGTAGGTGTTAACTACCTCCATCATGATTTTTATGCAATTAATGCAGGAAAGTTTGAAAATGATCCTATAGGAGAAGCAGAATGGACATCATCCAATCCTTGGAACAAAGAGAAAATAGGATCTAAACAATCCTATTTCCCCTTATCCTTCGGAGCCGGAGTACAAGCTTGGCTTAACGATCATTGGGGAGTAGGATTACAGGGAGAATACATCATGCCTGTCGATAAAAAACAAACGCGTTTTGTTCAGGCTTCGATGCGTATTATGTTCCGTTTGGGTGGAAGTACAAAACGTCCTATGCCGGTTGTGCAATATATAGACCGTCCGGTTGATAGGATTGTAGAACGAATTGTTGAAAAGAGAATTGAAGTGCCGGCTGTGGTGGAAAGTCATGTTTGTGATTTATTCGATAACATTCATTTTGCGTTTGATAAGGATGTGATTACTTCCGAATCTGAAATCACTTTGGATAAGATTGCAGATCTGTTGAAAAGTTATCCGGATAACAATTTCTTGATAACCGGGTATACAGATGCAAGAGGAAGCGACAATTATAACATAGATTTGTCGAAACGCCGCGCTAAAGCTGTGTATAGTGCATTGCTGAAACGACAAGTACCTCAACATATGTTGAAATGGCGCGGAGTCGGATATCATGCTAGTTCAGTGCCGGCTTCAGGTCCGGATAAAGTCAGGATGGGTGATCGAAAGGTGTCTATTGAGAGAGTGACGAATTCAGATTATTGGGGTTGGTTAACGAATGAAGAATAATGTATTACATTAATTTTGTATAAAACATAAAGGCGGCAAGAACAATTCTGTTTTTGTTGCCTTTTTTGTTCCGTTGTTTTGATATAGAATGAAATGATTTGAAGAAATAATAGAATGTTGAAGGATTAATCATCATCTGGCCTAAAACTAACTAGCTCTTAGAACTTTATGAAAAAGAAATGCTAAAGAAGATTATCTTATGAATAATTATAGACATAATTGGCGAATTTATG
>UMHP01027604.1_pt1 | contig 14037 bp, 20 predicted proteins | sample 1965571 | NCBI WGS metagenome assembly UMHP01 (sample SAMEA4836103, study PRJEB28245) | human gut metagenome | biome: gut microbiome; material: fecal sample | place: Denmark | collected 2008
AAAAGGATAGCATGTATGAACTGTCCGCAAAAAATGACCGACTGAGCTCGGTCAGGGAGCACCCCCATTCCGATGGCTCATCGCTGATCCTGGGCTGCACGATATGGAGTTCGATCCTCTCGATAGGATACAGGATCTTATAGGCCTCGTAGGCCCCCAGGGCATACAGGGAGAGCTGCGGGTTCCCTTCCGCGGATACAGGGACCCCTTTGCCGTACTTGAAGTCGATGATGTGCAGGACCCCGCCGCCGATCAGGATGCAGTCTGCGGTTCCCCCGGCCGGATCCTCCTCCGGGAGACTCGGGATATACATATCAAGATCGATATGCTTCTCTACCATCGCGCTGGGCGTGTTTTCAAATCCAAGAGACAGGGACTTTACATAATCCAGATATGTATCCGTGTAGCCCTGCATCTCATCCTTCCACAGCGGATCCCTTTTCAGCGCGTTCACCGCCCGGGTAAACTTTGTTTTTCCAAAATCTGCGGCCTGGAAGAAATTCCGCAGTTTTAACTCCGCCAGTTCATGGGCCAGGGTCCCCTCTGCGGCCGCGTCTGACCCCTGGTCCGGAAACTGGCGCTCCAGCACGGCGCTGGGGGTGCAGGCCAGCCATCTGTGTGCCCCGGAGGGGCTTAACATGGAGTGTGCCATCAGATCTGAGCCCCCAATCCGCGTAACGCTGTGGCAAACGCCCCGTACTGCTCCGGACGGAGATCGGGGATCGACACAACGCCGAACTGCCCGAGAAGGGAGATCAGATCCGGCTGTCTCCCAGAGTCCATAAGGGACATGGCCGCACGTGCCAGGTCATCCGGCTTGTAGGATACCTGTGTGGTCGGTACCGGCGCAGCGGGTGCTGCGGGTGCCGTGGGTGCGGCAGGTGCTGTGGGTGCGGCAGGTGCTGTGGGTGCTGCGGGTGCGGCAGGCGCTGTGGGCATCTTCTGTACCGGTGTCTGCTGTGCCGGCTCCTGCATTGCGGCCCGGAGATCCACGGAGGAACCAGTGTCTCCCACCAGAACCTTTTCGGTAAATGCCTTTAATTCGTTGAGACTGTTAAATGTTACTGTGATCTGCATGATATATCCTCCTTAAAATTTAACCTTCGGGAGCTCGTTCCGGAGCAGTTCCAGCTCGTCCTCCGTCAGGGTGATCCCTTTTGTCATCCGCGACCGGTCCTCATTCCACCGCCGCAGGTCGTATTTGGGGGCGTTATCCCCCCATTTGATCAGATTCAGTTCCAGGTGGTACCCTCTCTCCTCCGGAAATTCAAGGAGGGTGTCCAGAATCTCGCACTTCATGTCTCCCGCCATCGCCTATTCCTCCTTACCGGCTTCCAGGATCTGCTTCAGCACCTCTGGTCTGCCGACATTCGCCTCGATCTCCTGGCCCATCAGCTCCAGTGTTTTTCCCGAAAATGCAGCCAGTGCTTCCAGCTGGTCCAGGGGAGATTGGTTTTTCTGTGACGCCTTGACCTGGAAAAAGCACGTATCCGCCAGGATTTGGGGGAATCGGAGAGTATTAAGCGTCCCTTTCAGCGCCTCCATCACCTCAACTTCATCCGGCTTATTTGTGATCACTACGCAGCTTACTGCGTCGCCAGTAAACACCTTTGTTCCCCCGTCAAACTCGATCGTTACTTTTACCATCTTGATTTCCTCCTGTTTTTGCCCTACAATAAGGGGGTGTGAATTTATTTGTTACTTGAGTCCCCTGGAAGTTGCCGCTTCCGGGGATTCTTTTCTTTCCAGCCTTCTAAAATACATCTCAAGCGCAAAATGGATGGCATGCGCCATGGTGTAATCTGCTGGAAATCCATGGGACCGAAGCCACCGGTTATGTTTGTCCACCCGGGCTTTCAGCTCCCGGGCCTGCCAGTCCTCCAGGTAAATGATCGCTCCTGCGAAGTCACTTTCCGGGAAATTGATCTTTACTGCCACGCTTCCGTCCTTCATGTCTGCACCTCCCTGCCTATAATAAAACTGTCACTGCTGCCAGCCCGACTCCGAATCCGGCTCCGGCCAGGATCCCTGTGACGATCAGCTCGCCTCCGGCCATCAGCATCCGGACCAGATCTCTCATGGTCCGGTGCCAGGTCCTTCTCCGGCGGCGTACCCGGCCCACCGGCATGTACTGGATCTCTTTGTCCATCGTCCTCACCTCCCTTAAATCTCGATTCTCCTGGTCTTACCGTTTCCCCGATGTACCAGACACATCTGGCTTCCGGATTCCCACAGGACCAGCCAGTCCCTGGCCATCAGCCCGGCCTTTGCGATCAGCATCGCCTGCTCATCGGTCGGCCGCTTTGGTCTTCTTTTCATCGTCCTCACCTCCCTGTGCTTGTCCACCTGGCCCGCTGTTAAGCGGGAGGACGTACTCTGACATCACCAAACTGTTCCAGCGGCTTACGGCGCATCATGTTGGAGATCCTTTTCCTCTCTTCTGCCGGAAGGGCCAAAAACTTTACTTCTCCACCTTCTGTTTTGATGATATTGGTGTATGTAATGGTCAAATCGCCTCACCTCCTGGTTGATACTATGCAAGGATGGTTGTACTTGTTGCCCCTACTTCAGCAGCTCCTCGATGGTCACGCCCAGATAATCTGCGACCTTCTCTGGAAAATAAGTCTTTTCCGTGGTATACTTCCCTTATCAAATACAAAGGAGATTTTATGAATCTGCTATCGGAATATCTTGACATTATAATCTGCATATTAACTGCACTACTCAGTTATTTCATTGGCCGATGTCACCAGCTTTTTATTGAAAAACGTAATACGATTGCCATACGTTTCCAAAAGCTATACTCTCCCTTTGAAAAAGAATACCTGCGGAACGGACCAGGGGCCTTCTGCTTTACCGATTTATCAAAGGAATCCCAGCAAAACTTTCTGAATATCCTAATTGATAACTACGAATACACGGATTCCGATTTGAAAACTCTGATTTATGAGTTTCGATGTGCCATCGCTTCTGAAAATGCGGATGCTGCAAACCACATCTTCTTCAAGATTGCGTCATCAATAGATAACTCTTTCAATCAGATTGGAAAAAAATTATTTCTGAAACCCCACAAATTCTAGTCGTTGTAGCTGAGGAAGCCAAAGAACCTGCCCTGGGAAAAGTATTTCTCCACAACTCAAATTGTTTATCTCAGCTATGGCTTCATATCCTTTTTCTGTTCCATATTCACAAAGGGAGATGCCTACAAGCGTATCTCCTTTTTTTACCGTATACTTTTTACTTAAAAGTTTTTCTTCGAGCAAGTTCACTTTTTTTTCCAGCTCCATCCACTTCTTTTTTGAAATCCACACGATTCTCACCTCCCTACTTCAGCCATCTCTTTACATCTGCTTTCTTCCATGATAAAATTGTCCCAAAATACAACCAAAGGAGAACTATCATGAAAATGGATAAAGAGACTCAGGAAGCCATTATGTATGCCTGTCTTGACGATTCCACCAAGGTCATCCGCTATCTCCAAGAACAGGAAAAGAAACAGCGACCATATAATTTAATGATGCTTATCTTTACTGTCATCAGCGCTACTGGTGCCGTAATTGCTGCCATTACCGGAATTCTCGCCTTGATTAAGTAGCTCTTTAATCTCTCGAATTTCCCTCAATATCTGGCACATCAGCATAATTTCTGCATTATGCGTTTTCTCGGCATATTCTTCTATACTCTCAATTCCTTGATCAGTTAAAAACATACCCTTTCACCTCCCTACTTCAGCAGCTCCTCGATGGTCACGCCCAGATAATCTGCGACCTTCTGAACCTTCCGGATCCCAGGTTCATTCTTATTCCATTTGCAGATATAGCTTCTTGGAAATTCCAAATCCATCTCTAATTTAGAAATTGCGATACCTTTCTCTTCGCAAATTCTTTTTACATTGTCGAACAGCACTATGTCACCCCCAATCTCCATAATGATTACGCAAGATTTTGAGATTTGTATTGACTTTTTGCGTAAAATATTCTAAAATCAAAAGTACCACCAGTTGATTCTAAAATAAAAGAAAAGTCGCCGACATTCGCAAAATCTTGCGTAGCTCATAGTTACATTATACACAATTTTTTGCGTATGTCAAGTATTAACTACGCAAAATTTTGAGGTGTATTATGGGACTATATGAAACAATACGAGACATCGCTAAGAGCAAGGGATATTCAGTTAACCGGCTGGAACAAGAATTGGGGTTCGCGAGAAGCTCAATTAATAAATTTAATAAAAATAAACCTAGTGTGGATAAACTTCAGAAAATAGCAGAACTTTTGGACGTATCGGTAGACTATCTGATGACCGGCACAGAGGATAAAAAGGAAGCCCCTGTTCTGACTGCCAGAGATGAGCGGGACATTACCAAATCCCTTGACCATATCATGTCGGAGATTCTGAGTGGCGACGACGGCCCGCTGTATTATAACGGACAGGAGATCGATCAGGCATCCTTGAGCTTGCTGAGAAACGCATTTGAGTTTGCATTGAGAGAAACCAAAAAGGAAAACAAGGAAATATACAATCCTCACAAAAATAAGGGGTGATATCGTTTGGAGAGTACCGACCACAAATCCAGGCGGCTAATCCGATATTATGTCCGGCTGACTGGGACGAGGAACCCAGTTACGATTGCAAAGGCCGCCGGGATCCGGATCGCCATTGTCCCTCTGGGTAACATCCTGGGGAATTACAAACTCATAAAGCGAAAGCGCTGGATCTTTGTAAATTCGGACATACCGGTGGACAGCCCGCTGTTTCTGGTTATCGTGGCGCATGAACTTGGCCACGCACTTCTCCATCGGAAGGAGAATTGTGCCTTTATAAAAAATAAAACCCTGTTATTGACATCGGGGATTGAGCGGGAAGCTAACCGGTTTGCGGCTGAGCTGCTCATTGATGACGATATGATATCCGAATATAGGGGGTGTACCATTGAGCAGTTTTGTAGCTGCACCGGATACCCAAAAGAGCTGATCGAATTAAGATTAAAATAAAAATAGGGGGCGCTATGAAAAAGTTAAAAATTATCGGCATATTTCTTTTTGGACTTCTTTCCTTTGTTGGAATTTCCCAACGTGACATCCCCGGCGGAGAAAACAACCTCTATGCAGGAGTCGCATGCCTGTTTTTATCTCTACTGCTTCTTTTTTCACTTAGAAAAAAGAAAAATATTCCTGACAAAAGCGAAGTTTTTCTCCCTCCACAGGATGTGTCGGGTTTAAATGAGACAAAAGAAATACCTCCTTCGGATCACGAAGAGGAATACTGTAACCCCAAAATGGAACATGTCAACAGTATTCGCGCCGTATCATTATTTTTAAAATGGTGTAAAAAACACCCCCGCATTTTATGTACGGAACAATACCCCTCTTACATGAATTATAGCTGGGGGATAGAAAATCCTTTGCAGTTTCATAAACAGCTAATCCAAGAGGGGTATCTTGTCGAAATGGATTTAAACCAGAAACTTAAGGCTTTAAAAGTAGTTGACCTGAAAGATATTTTGAGATCACAGAATTTACCTGTGAGTGGAAAAAAACAAGAATTAATTGACAGGATACTGAAGCACGCAGATTTATCATTAATTTCCCTAAATGGAGAGAATCAAAAAGAATACTGTTTATCCTCAAAAGCACTCGACTTTCTGTCTAAATGCGATGATATAACATCTCTGGAAATTGGACGCTCTGATATAGAGAGCTATGAAATGGATGGAGTGGAAAAGTATGAGATCCTTTCTGCACTGGATGACAAGACCTGTGAAATCTGTGGAGAATTGGACGGAAAAATATTCCTCGTAGAAAATGCTGTTATAGGACTAAATTTTCCACCATTTCATGCCGGATGCCGGTGCACCACAGTCCCCCACTATGATGATACTCCGACCGAAGGTCTCACCAGGGTGGCCAGGGATCCGGAGACGGGAAAGACCATAGAGGTACCTGGAGATATGACCTATAAGGAATATAAAGAAAAGTATTTATAAGCTCCTCTGCTCACAGGCGGAGCAATTTCAAAGAGGGGGATATCCGAAGGAAATGATCGAATTAAGATTAAGATAAAAATAGGGGGTACATGTATGAAAAGAAAATGGTATTTACAGACGTGGTTTATTGGAGCTCTACTCTTCCTATGGCCTTTTGTTATTCCCGGTATAGCGGGCATAATTCTTTTAATTTTGCAGTACGCAAATGACAGGAAATTATGGCAGAATTACTCAAACCTGGAAAGTCAGTCCCATAAATACGATGCCACAAAAAATGACTTAGATCAATTACAAGAGCAGTATGCGTCCCTTGAAAAGATGCTCACGCCAGAAATGAAAGACGCACGAGAATTACAACTCCTCATCAGTAATTTACAATCTGAAAAGGAATCCGAATTATCTGAACTTGAACAGATCCATCGGGATACAAAAGCAGCTGTGGCCCAAAAAGAACAAGACCTACAACGCTTTGATAGGGAAATTGCCAATCGGAAAAAGCAAATTATCCAGTTGGATGACGAAATTCTTGTTCAGGAATTTGGATTATATAAACCACAATATAACTTTGCGTCCGCTCTTGACTACAAAGAGAAACTCGAGCAAATACGCGCACGGCAAAAAGAGTTAATAAAACAGAAATCTGCTGTTGTCGGAAATACAAACTGGGAAGTTAATGGGAGTAAGGCGCAAGGAAGAAAGATGGTTAATGATACTCAAAAGTTGCTTTTACGTGCTTTCAACAATGAATGCGACGATCTGATTTCTCGTGTGAAGTATACTAACTTCGACGCTTCTCTGGATAGAATTTATAAATCGGCGGATACAATTTCCAAATTAGGGACTGTTATGGGAATTTCTATTAATCAAAACTATCTTAATCTGAAAATTAAGGAGCTCCGCTTAGCTTTTGAATATGCCCAGAAAAAGCAGCAGGAGAAGGAAGAACAGAAGGCTGCCCGTGCTGAACAGAGAGAACAGGCCCGCATCCAGAAAGAAATTGATGAGCAACGTAAGAAAGTCGAGAAGGAACAGAGCCATTACCAGGCGGCCTTTAAACGATTACAGCAACAGCTCGAACAGTCCCCTGAAAATGCAGACCTTTTAGCCAAGAAAACTGAACTGGAGAATCATCTCCTGGATATTGATAAAGCATTAGCTGACATTGATTACCGACAGGCAAATATGCGGGCGGGATATGTGTACATCATCTCCAATATCGGTGCTTTTGGAGAGAATGTATTTAAAATTGGGATGACCAGGCGACTCGATCCCCAAGATCGTATCGATGAGTTGGGGGATGCGTCCGTCCCATTTAACTTTGATGTCCATGCAATGATCTTTTCGGATGATGCGCCGGCGCTCGAAAATGCGTTACACAAAGCCTTTGAAGATAGAAAATTAAATATGGTAAATCAGCGACGTGAATTTTTTAATGTTACATTAGATGAAATAAAAGAAGTTGTAAAGAAAAACTTTGATAAAACAGTGGAATTTGTTGATGTTCCTGATGCTGAGCAATACCGCGTAAGCATGAAAATGAAATCCACCAGGAAACAGGCATCCTAACATTTTTCTTTTAAAACAGGAAAACCGCCCGGTGTTACCAGCACCAGACGGCTTCCATAGATTTCTCTTACCAGGATCTCCCGGAAAGATATATCAGATTAGACACCTGGATTATATCATCTCCGGAGCGCTCTGGCAAGGGGCGTATTTTTTATACCCAACACCCATACAATCTATACGAGGAGATGATGTAATGACAAGCACTACTGCCCTTAAGGTCGGCGCCGCCTATATCCGGGTCAGCACTGACGGCCAGATGGACCTGAGCCCTGAGTCCCAGCTGGAGTCCATTGTCCAGTATGCCAAGAGCAGCCGGATCGTGATCCCGAAAGAATATATCTTCATGGAATCCGAGGGACGGAGCGGGAAGAAGGCCGACAACCGGCCGGAATTCCAGCGGATGATCGCCACTGCCAAGACCACCCCAAAGCCCTTTGACTGTATCCTGGTCTGGAAATTTTCCAGATTTGCCAGGAACCAGGATGAAAGCACCTTCTACAAGGGAATGCTGCGGAAAAAGCTGGGCATCGATGTGATCAGCATCTCGGAACCGGTCCTGGATGGTATGTACGGCCGTCTGATTGAAATGATCATCGAATGGCAGGATGAGTTTTACTCTTACAATCTGGCCCAGGATGTCACCCGCGGCATGAAGACCAAAGCCCAGAACGGAGGGTACCAGTGCCGCCCGCCCCTGGGATACCGGATCCCGTACCACAATGCGACCCCGGAAATCGTTCCGGAGGAAGCGGAAATTGTCCGGATGATCTTTGACCGGTATGTAAACCACAAGATGAGCATCTTTGCCCTGACCCGGTATCTGAATGGCCTCGGCCTTAAAACTAGCCAGGGAAAGCCCTTTGAAAAAAGATCCCTGGAATATATCCTCCAGAATCCTGCCTATGCCGGGATCGTCCGGTGGAACCGGACCTGCAACGAGACCAATGAGATCCGGGACCGGTCTGAGTGGATCGTGACCAAGGGGACCCACCCGGCGATCATATCCGAGGAGCTGTATAACCAGGCGATGCTCCGGTTCGAGTCCGAGTACCGGCCGAAAAACGCAAAACCGGCCGAAGTGACAAAGCACTGGCTCTCCGGTATGCTCAAATGCTCTGCCTGCGGCCGTACTCTCTCCTCCTGTGTACGTCACACGAAGTCCGGAGACCATTATTCTTTCCAGTGCTATGGCTATCTGAAAGGCAAATGCCGGGCCAGCCACTATGTCACTGAAAAAGATATCGCCGCGGCGGTATTGAACGCCCTACAGGAGGTCCTGGAGGCCGGAACCGTCGATTATGAGGTTAAGTCCGTGGTAAAAGCTGAGGACAGCCATGAAATGGAACTGCTGAAAAATATGGTAGACCGGCTGGAACTGAAGGAGAAGCGGGCGAAGGCAGCCTATATGGACGGGATCGACTCCCTGGAGGAGTACAAGCAGAACAAACTCCTGATCCAGAAGGAGCGGGAGACCCTGGCCGAATCCTTAAAGCAGCTGGAAGCGGCCGGACCGGAGGAAAGTGCAGGCAGTAAAAGCCAGGAAAGGCAGATGCTGGATCATATCCGGTCCGTTACCGACATACTGCGGTCTGATCGCTTTTCTGCTCTCCAGAAAAATGTCGCTCTCCGCAGCATCGTAGACCGGATCGTTTTCCACAAAGACACCATGCACATTGATGTTTTCTATTATTTAAAAGAACAGAGCCGGGAGCAGGATCCCCGCAAACCCGCATAAAACCTAGCTTTTTTGATGTGTATACGCAAAAGCAAAAAGGTCATCCACCCCGGACACGTCACCTGTCTCCCATCGCAGTACTGGGTCAGGATCGGCTGCTTCACCTCCGGCCTGGACAGATAATTGTCAAAAATATCATCCACCACAACAGAAATGGATTCATAGATGTTGCGGCCATAGATCCATTTATGGTCATAGGCGGTGGACGAGGTAATGGTAAAATCGTATCCCTGGTTCCTGTACCATTCCGTGTATACACGATTCAGGGTAAAGGACATGATGGCCAGCACATTGGCTGTTATGGATGATTTTGGCCAGGTGGCATAGATCTCACTGGACGCTACATTTTTAATATAATCCCTGTATGGAACGTAATAGTCGGGGGCCGATGCGTTGGTGGGGACACCGTCATGGACAATCACCGTCTGGGGGACCACTACCCGGGAAAGGACGATCTCACCGCTTCCGGTCACAGGCTTGATCTCACCCTCTGCGATCTTAGGCGGATAATTTCCGTATAAAGTGTGATCGGGGATCGTAATATCCTCTTCTCCTCCAAGATCCGCCGCCGGGATCATCCTGGCCGGCTGGATCGCTGTGGCGTCTGCCAGGATCTCTGTTCCGGAGATCACCAGAGGTTCGTATCCCGGCGCTGTGATGCGGATCGTATATTCTGCGTAAGGCCTCTCCCCGGACGGAGCCAGGCTAAGCTCCGCCGGAGGGGCTTCCAGAGCCACATTTTCTGTCTGGCCGGAGCTGTCTGTCCTCACTTCCTCCAGAATCTCCTCCGGCGTCTCTGTCTTTGATATGGAGATGCTGGCATCTGTGACCGGAAAATTATTTGTATCTGAAACCACATCTACCTGCAGATAACCTTGTGCCATGTCTGCCTCATAATAAAGAATGTTAGGATAGCATATGCGCCAGGACGGATGGAGTTTCCCTGTCAAATAGAAAGAATCATTCAAAAAAACAAAAAAATTTCAAAAAAGGGCTTGTGTAAATGATCCTTTTGTGGTAGTATATAGGCACTGGGGCATTAGCGCAGTTGGGAGCGCGTTTGAATGGCATTCAAAAGGTCGTGGGTTCGAATCCCATATGCTCCACTTTTTCTTTTTTGCAGATATGGTTCATCGGTAGAACGCTAGCTTCCCAAGCTGGAAAGGCGGGTTCGACTCCCGTTATCTGCTGTATCAGACCTCTTATAGTTGTTGAAAGATCCAATAACTATAAGGGGTTTTTTCATCTGTTCTTCCCAGCCCGTCTCCCATCCTGGGTTTCTCTGTAACTTCCAGCCCATAAAAAGGCCTCCCGCTGCACCATACAGCGAAAGGCCTTTTTTCATATCGGGGGTGATTTCCAGTCTTATTTTTTGAATTTTGTCAGGGATACTACGAGGGCTGTACAGCCAACGAGACCGATGACGTTGGGAAGAACCATGAGCTGGTTGAACATATCGGACAGAGCCCATACCAGATCAGAAGAGGTGGTGGTTCCCAGGAAGATAAAGATCAGAGAGATGATCGTATAAACGGTCACGCCCTTCTTGCCAAACAGGTACTCCGTATTTACCTTACCGAACATATTCCAGCTGAGGATCGTGGAGAACGCGAAGAAGAACAGAGCGACTGCCACGAATTTCGCACCCAGATCCGCACCAAACACAACGCCGAAGGCGGTCTGGGCCAGGTTCGTGTTGTTAAGCACATTTACGATCTCTCCGGTGTAGCCTGCTGCTAAGGGGCCATCGGGAGTGTAAAGCGTACAGATCACGATCAGAGAGTTTAAGGTAAGAACTACGAAGGTATCGATGAAAACACCGATCATAGCCACACAGCCCTGCTCGTGGGGCTCTTTTACGTTTGCCTGTGCATGAGCATGAGGTGTGGAACCCATACCAGCCTCATTGGAGAACAGGCCGCGCTTTGCACCCTGGCTGATGGCTGCCTTTAATGCAGTACCAAAAGCACCGCCGACGATGGCCTGGGGCTGGAAGGCATATTTGAAGATCATCCCAAAAGTTGCCGGAACATACTGGATCCTTGCGATCAGGACAACAACGCCGCCCAGAAGGAATACAGCTGCCATGATGGGAACCAGCTTCTCCGTAACGGAAGCAAGACGCTGAACGCCGCCAACGAAAATAAATCCACATACTGCTACTAAAATGATACCAACGATCCAGGACGGAACACCAAAGGCTGTGCTGAAAGTAGAGCCGATGGAGTTGGACTGTACCATACAGCCGGTAAAGCCCAGAGCCAGGATGATGGCAATGGCGAAGAAGGCTGCCAGGAATTTTCCAAGGCTGCCCTGGAAAGCAGTGCGGATGTAGTAAACAGGTCCGCCAAGATACTGTCCGTCTTCATTTTTCACACGTGTCTTCTGGGCTAAAACTGCCTCGGCATAAATGGTCGCCATACCGAAGAACGCGATAATCCACATCCAGAAAATAGCTCCAGGACCGCCGGTCAGGATCGCACCAGAGGCGCCGACGATATTACCGGTACCAACCTGGGCAGCGATGGCTGTGGCCAGCGCCTGGAAGGAGCTCATTCCGCTCTCATGCTTCTTGCCGCTTAAAGTCAGGTTTCCGAATACCCGTTTCATACCTTCTCCAAAGCAGCGTACCTGAACGAATTTCGTCTTGAAGCTGAAGTACAGGCCGGCTCCCATAAGAAGGAATACCAGGATATAGTCAGACAGATATCCATTAATGGTATTCACGATAGGCAGTAAGGTGTCAGTTAATGCTTGCATAGTATTTCCTCCTATTATTGCATAATGTGATCCCGGCAGGAGCCGGAATCCTTACAGCTTTGCTGGTCTGGAGTTCCAGACCATAGGGGACATATGTATACAATAAAATCTTAAAATCTCCCCCTGCGGAATGCATATTCCGGCGTCTGGATCACCAGGCAGCCTTCCGTATCCTACCCCTCGGATACCTTTTTTCTATGTATCTGCATTTCCGTATAGATTTTATCGATTACATATTTAATATACCATGTTGCACAAATGATGTCAATTTATTACCATCTGTTTTTATTGGTTTTTCTTTATTATTTTTACTTCATCTTTAGTTTTTTTATATTTTTTTAACATATTTGACTGCAAAATTCACGGATGCCATGGCATCTTTGCAATACGCGTCGGCGCCGATGGAATTGGCATACTCCTCTGTGAGTACCGCGCCGCCCACCATGATTTTAGCCCAGGGTGCCTTTTCCCTTAAAAGCCGGATGGTCCTCTCCATGGCAGGGACCGTGGTTGTCATAAGGGCGCTCAGTCCCACCACAGGGACATGGCCTTCCACAGCGGCGGCGGCAATGATCTCCGGCGGCACGTCTCTCCCCAGATCCATCACCTGGAACCCATAATTTTCCAGCAGGACCTTTACGATGTTTTTTCCGATATCGTGGATATCTCCCTTGACTGTGGCCAGGATCACCGCGCCCCGATTCTCCCGCTCCACTCCGTCTTTTGTCATCTTTTCCTTCATGATACCAAAGGCAGCCCGGGCAGCTTCAGCGCTCATTAAAAGCTGCGGAAGGAACACAGTTCCGGCCTCAAAGCCCTTTCCCACCTCGTCCAGGGCCGGGATCATCTCCCGGTTTATTACGGTCAGGGCATCTGCTGAAAGGAGGGCATTCCGGGCTGCCGTTTCAGCCGCCTGGATCATCCCCTTCTTTATGCTGCGCTTTAAAGGAGTCTCTGCCGGATCTCCTTCCAGCGCTGCCGGACCATAGGGACCTCCGGAACTTTCAGTTTCCCCAGTTCCCTGGGATCCGTTTTTCCGGATTCCAGCCGCCGCTTCCTTCCGGGCCTCCTGTTCTGCCTTCCTGGCCGCCTCCTCCTGCCCGTATTTTTCCACGTAGCCAGAGCAGTTCTCATCCATCCCATGGAGGACCAGAAAGCTCTTATAAGCGGCCGCCATGGCCGGGAGGCCAGGATTGATGATCGCCGCAGACAGGCCGTTTTCCAGCGCCAGCAGAAAGAACGCAGAATTGATATGTTCTCTCATGGGAAGGCCAAAGGATATGTTGGACACGCCCAGCACGGTTTTTCCTCCCAGCTCCTCCTTGACCCGTTTTACAGTCTCCAGGGTGGTCATGGCCCCGTTCTTATCCGAGCTCACAGCCATGCACAAGGCATCCACCAGGATATCCTTCTTCTCAATACCGTAGGAGGCCGCCGTCTCGTAGATCTTTTTCGCCACTGCAAGCCTTCCGGCCGCCGTTTCCGGGATCCCGTTTTCATCCAGGCACAGGGCCACCACCACGCCTCCGTACTTCCGCACCAGCGGGAACACCGCCTCCATGACCTCCTTCTTTCCGTTGACAGAGTTGACCATAGGCTTTCCGTTATAGATCCGCATGGCCTGTTCCATGGCCTTTACGTCTGAGGTATCGATCTGCAGCGGCAGATCTGTTACGCTCTGGAGCTCTCTTACGGTCTCTGTCATCACTGCCGTCTCATCGAGGCCGGGAAGTCCCACGTTCACGTCCAGGATATCCGCCCCATTCTCCTCCTGGGAGGCGGCCATGTTCAGGATATACGCCATATCCCGGTCCTTCAGGGCCTGCTTAAGCCTGGGTTTTCCCGTGGGGTTGATCCGCTCTCCTATGATCACAGGCCTTTCGCCCAGGATCACCGCCTGCCCGTAAGAGGAGACCACCGTCCGGTCCTTTTTTTCCACCGGAAGCAGAGGAAGCGGACCGCAGACCTCTCTAAGTCTCCGGATATGCTC
>UMHP01026447.1_pt1 | contig 14033 bp, 9 predicted proteins | sample 1965571 | NCBI WGS metagenome assembly UMHP01 (sample SAMEA4836103, study PRJEB28245) | human gut metagenome | biome: gut microbiome; material: fecal sample | place: Denmark | collected 2008
TCGGCATAAACCTTTGCGTTTGCTCTCAAGTAACGCATATCGCCCTGCTTGGTTTCGTCAAGCCCGCTGACAAGAATCTGACCGTTCACAACTCCGCTGCCCTTTGTAACAACAGGTCTGCCGTTATATGCCTGAATCCGTGTTATGACTCCGTCCTTAACCGCTTTTACATTGCAAGGATTTTTTGAGGTGTCAAGCTTCGGCTTTTTGTAGGTTTCTTTGACTTCAACCGTGACAAGACTGCCCGTTATGTTTATGCTCATCCAGCGGATATCGTCGCATTTCAGCTGAATATTGCGTTCTATCTGATCTGTATCGAGATTGTTTTTCCACACACCGACAGAAATCCCGTTATCACCAAGTAACGATTCAAGATATGTATTGCTGATTTCCTCTGTACCCGAAATTTTTACCGACCAGATAAAATTTGAAAGAAAAATACAGAGAATAATTCCGCATACCGCACCTGCAAAAAGTCCTGTTCTCTTCTTATAGCGGTTAATAATAAACGGCAGTCCGTGTTTGGCTGTTATTCTTGTTTTAACCCTTGATTTGCGTGCAAGGATTCTGATTTTTTTGTAGTCGGAAAGGTACATTGAAGCTGATATTGCGTTCTTTTTCGGAACGGGATTCCAAAGATTCACACCGTTTTTTGCGGTTATGTTCATAAATCTTTCGGGAAATTTTCCGCTTGCGGTAAAGTCCACACTTCCTCTGAGAAAGCGTATTATTTTAAGGAGCATAGTTTCACCTCACGAAAGAAAGTTGATGTCGGTTACAAAGCCTTCAATTTCAACGCAGGAGCTTGAAATGCACTTCAATGTCATTCCTCTCCCGCAAAATGAAATTACGGTTTTGCAGGTATTAATTTTTATGCTTTCGCTGTCATAGAGCAAAATTCCCGTTGAACCCTCAACGGTTATTCTGCGGTTTCCGAGCATCTCTATATACGGCATTGTTCCCATATCGAACATCGGAGAAGGCAATCTTTCGTTTTTATCGGCAATTCGTTTCTTCTTTGGCAAAAAAATCTCCCCTGTTTTCGTTTCTCATTTATTTTTATGCAACTGCCGTCATATATATTAATTGGTGATTAATATGTTCCTGAGTAAAAGTGCCGTAAAGGCGGTGAATATTTTTAAAGCAATCGGAATTTTCCTTTTATGCATTACGGCTCTTTTGTTTTCAAAAGAATGTTCAAAGGGTGCTGAAAACGGCATAGGCTTGTGCCTTTCAACGCTTGTACCGTCACTTTTCCCTTTCATGGTGCTTGCCTCATATATTACAGATAGCGGTCTTGCAGAAAAAATCGGCAGACATCTTTCATGGCTGACAAAACCGCTTTTCGGACTTGACGGTTGCTTTGCATCGGCAATAATTCTCTCGCTTGTCGGAGGTTATCCCGTTGGTGCAAAGACGGTAAATTCGCTTTATAAAAAAGGTGCGGCAAGTGAAAGTGAGTGTAAACGGGCAGGTCTGTTTTTGGTGTGTTCGGGACCGGGATTTCTTGTGAATTTTATCGGCGCACAGCTTTATTCGAGCATTGAAGTCGGGCTTATTATATTTGCCGCCCAATGCATCTCGGTTTTTATACTTGGATTCGCTTTAAAATTCGTTTGCAGAAACAAACTTGATGATAATTCCAATTTGGAAACATTAATAAGCACTCCGCAAAAAGGCGACGCACTTGTAAAGTCTGTTCTTGACGGTGCAAGGGGAATGTTTGCAATCTGTGCATTTGTGGTGCTATTTTCGGCATTTACTGAGATTTTCTGCTCACACATTACGGATGAAAATATTCAAAAACCGTTTTTGATACTCACGGAAGTTTGCAATGCGGTTACTGCGGTATCGAAAGATTTGCCGATTGAGGTTGTTGCATTTTCGGCAGGATTCGGCGGACTTTGCGTACATTTTCAGATTTTCTCGGCACTTGGAAATATTAAGGTAAATAAAATATTATTTTTCTTTTGCAGAATTTTGCAAGGATTTATCACCGCATTGCTTACGCATTTAGGAATAAAACTTTTCTCCGTCACAACCGATGTTTTTTCAACATCAACGGTTGAAAATTTCAGTTTTTTCGGAGGAACTGCCCTTTCGGGAGCGGCTTTGCTTTTTACCGCTTTATGCTTTTTATATTCACTCAAAAATTACAAAGAAAATTGACGGAGGTTACTTTATGTGCGGAATAGCAGGATGGATTGACCACTCACAGGATATGAGCGAAAGAATTGATTTGCTCAACAGAATGTCTGAAACGCTTGACAGACGAGGTCCTGACGAAAACGGTTTGTACATTAACCGAGGGGCGGCGCTTATGCACAGGCGGCTTGTTGTAATTGACCGTGAAAACGGCAAACAACCGATGTCGGTTCGTCACAAGGACACGACCTATGTCATTGTCTATAACGGCGAACTCTATAACACAGCCGAGCTTCGTGAGGAGCTGAAAGCATCGGGTTTTCATTTCAGAGGTCACAGCGACACGGAGGTTGTGCTGAAATCGTACATTAAATACGGTGCGGACTGCTGCAAAAAGCTGAACGGAATTTTCGCCTTTGCAATCTACAACACAAGCGACAAATCGCTGTTTTTGTGCAGGGACAGAATCGGCGTTAAGCCGCTGTTTTACTATGAATACAATGGCGGCTTGCTGTTTGCGTCAGAAATAAAAGCGTTGCTTGCAAGCAAGGTTGTGAAGCCTCAAATTGACGAACAGGGACTCAATGAAATTTTCTTTTTAGGGCCTGCAAGAACGCCTTCGTTCGGAGTTTTCAAGGGAGTATTTGAGCTTAATCCGGGCGAATGTGCAATGTATAGGCACTCAAAGCTTCGTCGAAAAAAATACTACACCGTTGAAGCAAAAGAGCATACAGACAATGAAGTTACTACCATTGAAAAAACGAGATATCTGCTGACTGATGCAATTCAGCGACAGCTTGTGAGTGATGTTCCGCTGTGCTTTTTCCTTTCGGGAGGGCTTGACAGCAGTATAATTGTCAAGACCGCATCAATGTACAACAAGGAACACAAACTCGGCAAAATCAACACCTACTCGGTTGAATACCGTGACAACGAAAAATATTTTCAAAAGAGCAATTTTCAGCCTACTCCCGACTACGAATTTATTTCGATGATGTCAAAAAATGCCGACACAAAGCACAGGGAAATTGTCCTTGACAACACGCTTGTGTGCGACGCACTTTATGAAAGTGTTCAGGCAAGGGATTTACCGGGGTATGTTGATGTTGACTCGTCACTTTTGCTCTTCTGCAAAGAAATCAAGCAAAACTACACCGTTGCACTTTCGGGAGAATGTGCCGATGAACTTTTCGGCGGATATCCGTGGTATCACAACCATGAAATACTTTTTGAGGATTGTTTTCCGTGGTCAAAAAGTCAGGATATTCGCAGGAGCATTCTCAAGGACGGTGTGCTGAAAAACGGCGAAGAGTATGTCAGACAAAGGTATCTTGACACAATAAGCCTTGCCCCAAAGCTTAAAAGCGACACCGACCTTGACAGGCGAATGCGAGAGATGTTCTACCTGAATTTTTACTGGTTTATGCAATGTCTGCTTGAGCGAAAAGACAGATGCTCAATGTTCAGCGGACTTGAAGTAAGAGTGCCGTTCTGCGATTACAGACTTGTTGAATATGCGTACAATATGCCGTGGGAATTAAAGGCATGGGGCAACCGTGAAAAGGGAATTGTGCGAAAGGCTTTTGAGGATATTCTGCCCGAAGAAATTTGCTGGCGAAAGAAAAGCCCGTACCCGAAAACGCACAATCCGATTTACTTCAATGAGTGTGTAAAAAGGGTTAGAAAAATTCTTAAAAAGCGTTCAATTCTAAACGAACTGCTTGACCGAAAAGGGATTGAAGATATCATTGAAAATCCCGATAAAATCACAAATCCGTGGTACGGTCAGCTGATGAAAGCACCGCAGATTCTTGCGTATATAATCGAACTTGACTACTGGTTTGATAAATATAATGTTGAAATAGTGTAACGGTTATGTTAAAATCGGAGTGTAAAAAGCATTGGGAGATGTAGAAAATTAACCGTGAACAATATATTAAGCTGACAAATTTTTTCAAATATAATAAAACCGCAAAAGCAACTCTGAAATTCATATACAGATTTTTTCCGCTGTTTGTATTTGCAAGCTATCCGATTTTGCTTGTATATACATTTTTGTGGCAAAAAGATTTGTTTTTAAAGTCGCTGACTGTGCCTGCGGGGGTGTTTTTGGGAATAACACTTCTGCGAATTATCATAAAAGAAGAACGCCCGTATGTGCGGTACGGAGTTGCGCCTGTTTTTGCAAAGAACAGCAAGCCCGACAGTATGCCGAGCCGCCACACCGCAAGCGCATTCATCATTGCAATGGCAATTTTGCGGTTCAATGTGTGGGCAGGGATTGCATACCTCTTCATTGCGGTTATGATTTCCGTGTCAAGAGTGTGTGCAGGAGTGCATTATGTGCGTGATGTCATAGTCGGCGCAGCAATAGCAATCCTCTGCGGAATAGTATTTTTGTTTTTGGTGTTTTAATATATAATTGTGCAGACGGTAACAATGTTACGCTCAATCATAATTTTCAATTTAAAAAGCCACAGTAGATTTTAACTTTCTACTGTGGCTTTTTTGTTGGTTGTTAAGTTGTGTAATATCTGTTTATGTAACAGCGATATTATTTTTTGTCGTCTGTTTTTTCTGTAAGGTCGATGATATCGCCTGTGCAATGGGGACATTTTGTGGCTTTGATATCAATTTCACTGAAACAGAACGGACACTTTTTTGTTGTGGGAGCTTCTTCGGGTTCAGTTTTTTTGCCGAGTGACATAACCTTGTTGACAAGCTTTACGATAAGGAAGATTACGAAAGCCATAATCAGGAAGTTAATTACCGCTGTGATAAACTTACCGTACATAATTGTTGCACCGTTGATTGTAACCTGAAACTGGTCAAAGTTGACACCGCCGAAGATACCGAGAATCGGCGAAATGATGTCGCTTGTGAGAGAAGTTACGATTGCCTGAAAAGCCGCACCGATGATAACGCCGACTGCGAGATCAAGCACATTTCCACGCATTATGAACTCCTTAAACTCCGAAAAAAACTTTTTCATTTTGCCCTAATCCCCTTTATTTAATTTTCAAAATCAGCCAAGAATTGCCTTATGGTAAACCTTTTTACCCTTTTTGATTACAACATAGCCTTTTTCAAAATCAGACTTTGCAATCTTTGCGTAAACATCTGTTACCTTTTCATTGTCAACAGAAACACCGCCCTGCTGAATAAGTCTTCTGCCCTCACCGTTTGAAGGAATGAGTCCGCACTTCTTCATGAGGTCAAGAATTCCGATTTCGCCGTCTGCAAAATCAGCCTCTGTAAGAGTTGTTGAAGGCATATTGTCAGTATTTGTCTTGTTGCTAAAGATTGCTCTTGCGGCCTCCTGAGCCTTGTCAGCCTCCTCTTTGCCGTGAACAAGCTCTGTAAGCTCATGAGCAAGAATTTCTTTTGCTTTGTTAATTTCACTGCCCTCAAGCTTTGCAAGCTCATCAATTTCTTCAAGCGAAAGGAATGTGAGCATTTTAAGGCACTTGATTACATCGCCGTCATCAACATTTCTCCAATACTGGTAGAAATCGTAGGGGCTTGTCTTTTCGGCTGAAAGCCATACTGCACCCGACTGGGTTTTACCCATTTTCTTACCCTCTGAGTTGAGGAGAAGGTTGATTGTCATTGCATATGCGTTTTTGCCGAGCTTTCTTCTGATAAGCTCTGTACCGCCGAGCATATTGCTCCACTGGTCATCGCCGCCAAACTGCATATTACAGCCGTACTTCTGATAGAGAGCATAGAAGTCGTATGACTGCATAATCATATAGTTAAATTCAAGGAAGCTGAGTCCCTTTTCCATTCTCTGCTTGTAGCACTCTGCACGAAGCATATTATTAACGCTGAAACAAGCGCCTACATCACGGAGAAGTTCAACATAGTTAAGGTCAAGAAGCCAGTCTGCGTTATTTACAAGAAGAGCCTTGCCATCAGAAAAGTCGATAAAACGGCTCATCTGCTTTTTGAAGCAATCAACATTGTGCTGAATTGTTTCCTTTGTCATCATCTGACGCATATCTGTTCTGCCTGACGGATCACCGATCATACCTGTGCCGCCGCCTACGAGTGCAATTGGCTTGTTGCCTGCCATCTGAAGTCTTTTCATAAGGCAAAGAGCCATAAAGTGACCTACATGGAGGCTGTCGGCTGTCGGGTCAAAGCCGATATAGAATGTGGCTTTACCGCTGTTTACAAGCTCTCTGATTTCTTCTTCGTCCGTAACCTGAGCGATAAGTCCTCTGGCTACGAGTTCTTCATATACTCCCATATTTAAAAATTCCTTTCGATTTTTGTCAGTTAAACAATAATATTATAACATTATTTAATTTATAGTCAACCTTTCAGGCATGAGTTTTGGTGCAAATCTCGCCGTTTTCGACTGTTATCATAACGGTTTTATCGCTGTCTGTCCGATAAACATTTTTGCACACGCTGTTAAGCAAGGCTGTTATATAGTAATCGGGAAGTCCCGTATCATCAGCCGAAACGCTTATTACAGCGGTTTCGGGGCTTGCCTTTGCAAGAAAATCTTCACTTGAAGAATACTTACTGCCGTGGTGTGCAACCTTGAGAACATCGCATTTTAATTCTTTGTCGGAATTAACCATTGATTCTTCCCTTTTTGACGAAATGTCGCCTGTAAAAAGAAATCGCTTTTCGTCATATTCAAGCATTGTTACAAGCGAATTATCGTTTGTGTTACCGAAGTCCTTTTCGGGTTGATAAAATTTAAAGGTCATATTTCCGATTTCAATGGGTTTGTCTGAAACCGGAATTACGGTTTCTATATTATTTTCTTTTATAGAATTAACAAGCTTTTCGTATTCGGGTGTTTTGTGGCTGTCGGAATATTTTCCGAAATAAACAACATCCGTACCGAACTTATCTATGATATCGGGCAGCGAACCGATGTGGTCGCTGTCGGGGTGTGACACTATTACGGCATCAAAATGAGTTACCGAACTGCGTTTGAGATAGGCAGTTATTTTATCGGTCACAAGATTTGTTCCGCCGTCAATCAACACATTTTTGTCGCCGCATTTAATCAGCGTACAATCAGCCGAACCGACATTGATAAACGAAACAGAAAAATCGGACTCCATATCGGCTGAAATCCCAAAAAATGTATAGACATCGTTCCAATCGGGAATTCCGAGAGGTTTTCCGATTGAAACAAGCAGTACACAGGCAATAAAAAGTACGCATACCGATATTTTCAGTATGAAAAAGATTTTATTTCTTTTTGTTTTTTCGTCTGTACTTTGCGAACTTATCTTTGCCGTTTTTGCCTCTTCCCTTCTGATTCTGCGAATTGCGGTTGTTGTTCTGTTTTGAATAACCGCCCTGTGTTTGTCCAGCCATCGGAGTTACAAGACATTTTTTATCGTTACCGATTAAATCCCGTCTGCCGGCTTTGATGAGTGCTTTGATTACAAGCGGTTTGTTTTCGGGAATGAAATACTGCAGCAACGCCCTTTGCATTGCCTTTTCATTTTCAGACTTCGGAACATAAACCTCTTTGAGAGTGTACGGATCAAGCTCCGTATAGAACATACTCGTTGAAATTGTACCCGGGGTCGGATAGAAGTCCTGAACCTGTTTTGGGTGAATGTTTTCACGCTTGCAGAAAAGTGCAAGTTCTACGGCATCCGAAAGTGTTGAACCGGGGTGTGAGCTCATCAGATACGGCACGACATACTGGTCTTTATTTTCCTTGCCCGTAAAATCGTAGAACATCTTACAAAAACGCTTGTAGCTTTCAATATGCGGCTTGCCCATTTTGTCAAGAACCGCCGCCGAACAATGCTCAGGGGCAACTCTCAGCTGACCGCTGATGTGATACTTTACAAGTTCACGGAAAAACTCGTCATTTTCATCTTCAATAAGGTAATCAAAACGGATTCCGCTGCGGATAAACACCTTTTTAATTCCCTTGAGATTTCTCAACTTTCGCAGAATATCAAGATATTCCGTGTGTGACACCTGCATATTAGGGCAAGGTGTCGGTGCAAGACATCTTCTGTTTTTACAAAGTCCGAGCTTTTTCTGCTTTTCACATGACGGAAGTCTGAAGTTTGCGGTAGGTCCTCCGACATCGCTTATGTAACCCTTGAATCGTGGATTATCAAGAAAACTTTCAGCCTCCTCAATAATACTCTTTTCACTTCTGACGGTTACCGCTCTGCCCTGATGAAAAGCAAGTGAGCAGAAATTACAAGCACCGAAACAACCACGGTTGTGTGTGATTGAAAACAGTACCTCGTTGATACCGGGTACGCCGCCGAGACTTTCATAACACTTTGGATACCAACGCTCATACGGCAGAGAATAGACATAATCAAGCTGTTTTGTGTCAAGGGGCTGCATCGGAGGATTCTGCACAAGAATATACTTTCCGTGCCTTTGAATGAGGGTTTTGCCCCTTACTGCATCAGCCTCCTCAAGCTCCCTGCGTGATGCAATTGCATAGTCACGCTTGTCCTCTTTTACACGCTCGTAGCTTGGAAGTTCGACAACCGACTTTGGCACATAATCGTCTGTACGAATTTTATAGCAAACACCTCTGATGTCGTAAAGAGATTCAACAGGATAACCCTCGGAAAGTCTTTTTGCAATTTCAATTGTCTGCAGCTCGCCCATTCCGTACACAAGCAAATCTGCCTTGCTGTCGAAAATAATTGAGGGCATTACCTCGTTTTTCCAATAATCATAATGAGCAAATCTTCTGAGTGATGCCTCAAGACCTCCGATTATAATGGGAGAATCGGGATATAGCTTTCTGATTATGTTGCAGTAAACGGTGACGGCTCTGTCGGGACGCCTGCCGTTTTTACCGCCTGCCGTATAGGCATCATCATGTCTTTTACGCTTTGCAACCGTGTAGTGGGCAACCATACTGTCAATGTTGCCTGCCGACACCATAAAACCGAGCCTTGGTTTTCCGAACTGTGTAAAATCATCATCATTTTTCCAATTAGGTTGTGCAAGGAATGCTGTTTTGTAACCGCAATCCTCAAGAACTCTCGTGATTATTGCCGCACCGAATGACGGATGGTCAACATAGCTGTCACCGCAAACATATACAAAATCGACTTCGCTCCAACCTCGATCACGCATTTCTTTTGCGTTCATCGGTAAAAAAGCCATATTGAACCCTCCTTTATTTATTAATCGGCTCTGTTTTCAAGTGCATTTCTGCGTTCGAGCCATTCGTTGTAGGTCATGAGAACATCTCTCGGTTTTGAACCCTGATGAGGGCCTACAACTCCCATTTGTTCCATATCGTCAATCATTCTGCCTGCTCTTGCGTAGCCGACCTTGAGTCTTCTCTGCAAGAGTGAGGTTGATGCCTGTCCTGCTTCAATTACGCACTTGATTGCCTCTTCCATTTTGCTGTCAATATCAAGACCTTCGTCAGATGATGAATCTGAATCACCCGATTTTTTGCCCTGAGCAATTTCTTCTGCAGCAATTCTTTTAATTTTTTCTTCGATTTCAGAATTATAATGAGCCGAATATGCTTTCTTTATGTAGTGGGTTACACCCTCGATTTCTTCATCGGAAGCGTAGCAGCCCTGAACACGAATAGGCTTTGGAGCGCCTACAGGCGAAAACAACATATCGCCTCGGCCGATGAGCTTTTCACCGCCGCCTGTATCAAGAATTGTACGGGAGTCTGTGTTTGAACTTACCTTGAGTGAAATACGGCTCGGCACATTCGCCTTGATAAGACCTGTGATTACATTAACGGTAGGTCTTTGGGTTGCAAGGATAAGGTGCATACCTGCGGCACGAGCCATCTGAGCAAGTCGGCAGATTGAGTCCTCAACCTCGCTCGGAGCCGCCATCATCAAATCGGCAAGCTCGTCAATTGCAATTACAACACGGCTCATTTTTTCTTTGGCAACGGGAAGTCCGTTTACTTCAAGAACAGGCTGAACCTCTTCTCCCTCTTCATTAACAACAGGTGGATTTTTCTCCATATAATTCATATTTTTTTCGATAAGAGAATTATATGAATCAATATCCTTACAATCGTATTCGGAGAAAATTTTATATCTCTGGAGCATTTCGTTTACTGCCCACGCAAGCGCACCCGCCGCCTTTTTGGCATCGGATACTACGGGAATGAGCAAATGCGGAATACCTTTGTATTTTGAAAATTCAACCATTTTCGGGTCAATAAGCAACAGCTTTACTTCATCCGGAGTTGCCTTGTAGAGAATACTCATAAGAATTGAGTTTACGCACACGGATTTACCCGAACCGGTTGTACCTGCAATGAGCAAGTGCGGCATTTTGGCAAGGTCGGTAACAACAATTTCACCGGATATATCTCTGCCGAGAACGGTTGTGAGCTTACTCTTGCTGTTTCTGAACTTGTCCGAATCAATCAATTCACGCATTGTTACCATGCTTACAACCTTGTTCGGAACTTCAATTCCGACTGCCGCCTTACCCGGAATAGGTGCTTCAATACGAACACCGTTTGCGGCAAGGCTGAGTGCGATATCATCGGAGAGATTTGTAATTTTGCTGATTTTAACACCGGGGGCAGGCTGTAACTCATAGCGTGTTACAGACGGACCTCGGCAGATGTTTACAATGCTTGCCTTTACACCAAAGCTTGTGAGGGTATCAATAAGCTTTTTGGCATTATTCTGCATTTCTTCCATTGCATCGCTGTCATCGGAATTTAGCTTTGGTTTGAGCAACTGAATCGGTGGGAACTGATACTTCTTTTCTTCTTTTTGAGAATTATCGGAACGAACAGCTCTGTCAAGCTGTTCCGCAATTTCATCGCCGGCCTCCTCGCTGTTGTCTTTTTTGCTTTTGAGAAGTGCTTTTTTGACGATGTTCTCAGTTTCGGCATCAGGCTTGACCTCTGTCGGTTCAGCCTTAGAAGCTGACTTTTCGTTTGAGATATCCTCTGCAATTGCAGAAACCGTATTGTCGGCACTTTTGCCCATAGGCTTGCTTGCACGATTGATTATGTTGATGAGATCCTGTGACAGATCCTTGTCTGCGGCATTTTCTTCCTTTGAATCGGCAATATCCGTGTCAATTCCGTTTACTGACAACTTTGCTTTCTTGACCTTTGTCTTTTTGTCATCAAGCGGAATGTCAATAAAACTTCCCGAGGACTTTCTGTTTTCGCCTTCAAGCGCAATGTCGATATCGCCTCTTTCGGCAAGCTTTCTCTCACGGTTTTCTTCTCTGCGTTCTCTGCGAACTCTTGCCCTTTCCTCACCTGCTTCACGGATATGTACGGCTGTTCTTGACGCCGCCGCTGTCATATCTTTAATAGAAATGTTCGCAACAATAAGGATAAGTGCGGCTGTTACAACAAAGCTTGTAAAAAGTGCGGCTGTACTGCCGAACAGGACAACAAGCGGATAGCCGAGCAGTCCGCCGATTATTCCGCAATCGAAAGTCATATACCTTGAGGTATCGGAGGCATCCTTGAACAGATTGCCAAGACAAGCAAAAAAGTTCATATCAGAATATTTTGCACCGCTGCCTGCGTAAATCAACGCCCCGATAAACAGAATTATGACGACACAAAGGAAAAGCTTCAGCTTATAGCGTGCAACCTGTTTCTCCTTTTCAGTCATAACACACAAATAAAAAAGCGTTACGGGAACAAGAAAAATTCCGAATCCGAGAACTCCGAAAAAGAAACTGCGTAACATTGTCCAGACATTTGAACCTTTTATGAAAATTATGCAGACAAAAACAGCCGCAACGGCGGCATAGAGGATTGCCCTTACACGCGGCGAAAGTCCGCTGCTCCTTTTCGGAACAGCGGATGCTTTGGTTCTGCTTGCAGTTTTTGCACCTTTTGATGAGGTTTTTGAAGAAGTCTTTTTTCTTCCCGACGCAGTATTTTTAGTTTTGTCAGCTTTATTTTTGTTAGCTGCCAATAAAATCACTCCATTTAAAATTTATGCAATTGGCGCACCTGTGAAAAGGTTTACGCCCGTGTTCATTTCGATGATTGAAATTACAATAAATGCAACACCGACAACCGCTGTGTAGATTACGAAAATTTCCATTTTGTCGGATTTCAGGAACCACTTAAAAATTACGATTGCAAGATAGCCTACAACTGCGGAAACCGCCATTCCGATAATCAGCGGAAGAAACTCAATATTGCTTAAACCTTCGGGTGACTTAATTGCATCCACACCCTCAAGAAGTGCCGCCGCAAGGATTGACGGGATACCGAGTACGAATGTGTAGTCAAGTGCCTTCTGCTTTGAGATTCCTCTCATCTCACCGACCGAAAGTGTTGAGCCTGAACGGGAAAGTCCCGGAAGGAGTGCGGCACAAACCTGTGTTACACCGACAAGGATTGCGTCAACAACATTAAAATTATCTCTTGTTGCCTTTGCATTGCTCTTTGTTGCAAGATGTTTGTGAGTTGAGGCAACACTCTTGCGGTTACGGATAATACCGATTGTTAAAAGTACGCTTGTAAGAATGAGCGAACAGGCAGTTACTATGAGAACAGGACTTGCGGAAAGCCGGTCTGCAAGGTCCTTGAGTTTCATATCTGTTCCGGGAATCGGCAGGAAAAGCAAGAACAGCGGTATAAGACCGATGATGAGCATTACAACGAGATTACGGTTGTAATTCATTTTGCTCCATTTGAACTTGCCCGTGAAAATATCCTTGAGCATAAGGAAAAATTCTTTGATAAGATCCCACACAAGTTTGTGGTAGAATGCAACAACGGCAACAAGTGTGCCGACATGGAGCATTACATTAAAGAAAAGATTGCTTTCGCCTGTGCCTGCACCGAGAATGTGCTGTGTGATTGCGAGGTGTCCGCTGCTTGATACGGGCAAAAATTCGGTAAGTCCCTGAACAATACCCTGAATAATAGCATCTAAAATTGACATGGTTATGTATTCCCTCCAAAAAATAAGTTTTCAAATCTTCTTTTTTATTTGTACGCTGAAAAGCCGTATGGGTTGGCATAATTAAGATTTCACACAAATCATAAGCGTCACAATATATATGTATTCGGGCAAAACGCCCGAAATTATTTTTCCTGCTTTTTTGAGCGTGATTTTGCGGACTTTGGCTTGCTCTCTTTGTTTTCTTTAATCAAATCATAAAGAGCGTCAATTGCGTCGGAAACTGTTCCGACCTCGTCAATCAAGCCTTCTTCAACAGCCTCTTCTCCCTCAAGAATAGTTCCGATATCCATTACAAGCTCACCCGTGTTAAGCACAAGCTGATTATAACGGTCTTTTGTAATATTGGAATTTTCGGCAACAAAGGTTGTGATTCTGTCCTGCATACGCTGAAAATATTCAAAGGTCTGCGGAACTCCGAGTGTGAGACCTGTTGTTCTGACGGGATGAACCGTCATTGACGCACTCTTTGCGATAAAGCTTTTCTTTGCCGCAACAGCAAGCGGAATTCCTATTGAATGACCTCCGCCGAGTACGATGGAAACGGTCGGCTTTTTCATTCCCGAAATCACCTCGGCAATTGCAAGACCTGCCTCAACATCTCCGCCGACTGTGTTAATCAGCACAAGCAGGCCGTCAATTCTTTCGTCCTCCTCAACCGAAACAAGCAGAGGGATGACATGCTCGTATTTTGTGGTTTTGTTTTGTTGCGAAAGAATGTAATGACCTTCAATCTGACCGATAATCGTCAGGCAATGCAGCACACAGTCCTTATGAGTTGTGAGAACAGAACCTGTTTCGCCGATTCGGTCTGTTTGTTCTTCACTTATGGGGCTGTCGTTTGCAAGCTTTTGCGGATCTTCATCCGGTGCAGGATTTTTAACATAGTTCCCTTTTTTTGATGAGACTTTTGAAGATTTTGATTTTTGTGGCATTGTATGCACCTCCGAGAATAGTTTCACCGAAATTGCACGCAAAATG
>UMHP01001720.1_pt1 | contig 13984 bp, 9 predicted proteins | sample 1965571 | NCBI WGS metagenome assembly UMHP01 (sample SAMEA4836103, study PRJEB28245) | human gut metagenome | biome: gut microbiome; material: fecal sample | place: Denmark | collected 2008
CAGATGATCCAGATAGAAGGGATGATATCATGTATGATGCAATGAAACTACTGTCTCAATGTGAATGGATTGATAATAAAAATGTAGGTATATTTGTGATTGATGACATAATAAGTATTTCATTAAGTGATATTGACTGTTCTGGAATGGTAGAACCTAAATCCGAAAAATATAAGTATTATGAGGATTATTTCAAGAAAACAGGCAGGATGGCTCATAATATATTAATAGATGAGAACAATCAGATTGTAGATGGATATGTATCATTGCTTATTGCAGATAAATACAAGGATAATATGAAAAAGTGGCAGAATCCAGAGATATATAAAGTAAATGCACTGGTTCCTCATGCAAAGGTTGTTATTGGACGCCATGTTGATATGTCAGAAACTGATATAATAATAAAAGGACCACAGTATTTTGCATGGATATATAATAAAAAAGAACCTGTTGTGCCTGGAGATGTATTGAAAGTTAATACGAGAAAAGGAGAGGCATATATGGTAGTAGAGAAGATTAAGTATATAGCGGGAAAGAAAAAGTGTGCAGAATATAAAAAAGTTATTGAGCATATGGGGATGAGAATAGAGATATAATTATTTTAATAATTCAAAATTCACCAAGATCAACTTGTGTTTTAACAACACCATATATATGTGACAATGATAATTATGAGTCAATTCTTTATGGAGTGTACAGCACGGAACAACTTGCAAGAGAAGCAGCGGAGGAACTTCTTGAACTGGGGAATATACATCATTATGAAATAGAATGTCCTAAGTTAGATGAATTTGGATGGAGATAGGTAAATGTGGACAATAGTTTCATAAATTAGATTAAGGAATTAAACTGCAATGACACAAGAGTAGACTACAAGGATTGTAATGGGGAATTTTTAGGAGAACGGTTACTATTTGAAGAAATCCCCTGTAAATTATATTTTCAAAAACAATACAAATGATTGACAATGTAAATTAAAACGGTATAATATAATTATAAGAGGTGCATATAATATTAGTATTGTATTTTGAAATGGAGGCGATTTTATGGCTACGGTACCTACACAAGTAAGAATAGATGAAAATTTAAAGAAACAGGCATGTGAACTTTTCTCACAGTTAGGAATGGATATGTCCGGTGCAATGAATATATTCTTAAAGCAGTGTGTATTAAGAGGAGGACTTCCTTTTAGTGTTGAATTGCCACAGTATAAGCCGGAAGTATTAGAGGCAATGGAAGAAGCAAAGAGAATCAGCAAAGATCCTAATACAAAGAGATACGCTAGCTTTTCAGAGGCTTTGGAGGATATTGATTGATGCAATATGAATTAATACTAACCGGGAAATTTAAGAAAAGTCTCAAGCTGGCAAAGAAACGAGGCTTGGATTTGAAACTTTTAGATAAAGTTATTACGATGCTGCAGAATGATATTCCTCTCGAAGAGAAATATCGTGACCATGAACTAAAAGGGAAATACCAGGGGTTCAGGGAATGTCACATTCAGCCGGATTGGTTATTGATTTATCTGAAGGAGAATGATGTTCTAACATTGACTTTAGTTGATACCGGAACACACGCGGATTTGTTCAATTTGTAGCGGAATATACAAAGGTATTTCATAGTAACGGATTAAAATGCCGAAAGCCTGTATTTATGCGGGCTTCCGGCATTTGTTTTATCGATTGGTCCTAGTTTGAATCTATTTGTGGAGAAAGTAATAGCAGGGTTAAGAAAAATTTATACGGAACATTTTATAAGAATGATATTAAAATAAATTTTGGATTTAATATCCAGTAAAAAGGAGTTCCCGATCTTCATAAATGGAAAGTTATTATAATAATTTGCAACATCAATTTACATATTCAGCTATTGAAAAATTTTCGGGGGGGGGTACAATAATAGCGGATATTTACAGGAATTTCTAATGATGAATATCTGAACTACTAATTTACAGAAGGAATAAGTGAGAATCTTACATTTTAACTGGCTGAATATATAGTGTTAATCAGGCTGTTGATATAGTGTTAATCACGTGGTTTATATAGTATTAATCAGGCAGTTGAATAAAAGGTATCCGCTTATAGGAGGAAATGCGTATGAAAAGACAATTTATAAAGAAGCTGGCAACAGTGACAGTTTCTGCTGCAATGCTTGCTGCCTTGTTTAGCGGTGGCATAAATGCAGGTATCTGGACAGCACAGGCACAGGAAACAAATGTAGCTGCTGCATCAGAACAGTTTGATACAACGGCACCTGTAGTCGAAAGTATTTCGATTGATAAGCAGGGGCAGAATGTAGGAGATGATGACACATTTAAGATTGCAATCAAGGCTTATGATTCTGATTCGGGTATTCAGGACGTGAGGATGGTTTTGGAATCAGAAGGTAATAATACGACTTATTACTATTCATATGCTGATGGCAGCTTACAGTATAACGAAGCAGCTAAAAGCTATGAGTATGCCGTAAAGGTTTCTGATGCTGAACTTACTGATGGAAAGGTCTTCATCGACACTCTTACAGTAACAGATAAAGCAGGAAATTCAATTTCGCCAGTGCTTTCAAGCACACCAGATGTATTAAATGTAACAGCTTCATCTGCTTTATACTGGGTAAATATAACCCGTAGTGATAACGAGAAACCAGTGGTTACATCTGTTAAGTTAAAGGAAAATGGACAGACAGTAAAACCGGGAGATACACTTCACGTTACAATAGGTGCAACTGATAATTCTGCTTTACAAGACACTTGTTACGTAGAATTTCAAGTTAATGCAGGAAACACATCACATTCTATGTATCTGCAATGGGATTCTGCTAATGGCTGTTATATAGGTTCATGGGAGCTTCCAGATGATATTGTACCTGGTGAGTGGTATATTAATGGTATAAATGTGAAAGATGTAACTGGTAACCGTGCAGAGAAGAATTCAGCATGGGATTGCAAGGTAACTGTACAGAACGACAACTATGTAGTAAATGAGAAAAATGTACCAAAGCTTAACAGCTTTTCTATGGATAAGGCAGGTCAGACATTTACAGCAGGAGATCAGGTGAAATTCACAGCAGATATAACTGATGATACAGGTGTAGCCTCTGTTAAAATGGTATTAAAAAACGTAAATTCTGAATTGTCTTCTCAAAGCGATGTATACTGCTATATGCAGAATGTTGAAGGAACAAGTAAATACGAATATACATATACTATTACAGAAAACGATTATCCATGTGAATGGTATGTTTCAAGTATAGAGGCTCGTGATGTATATAATAATATGTTGTATACATCTACTGAAAGACAAACAAGTGGAAGAGAACTTCCATTAATGTATGATTATTATTTCAATGTAACACAAAATGGTACATTTGTTCAGCCAAATGTAAATGTTATGTTCAGTTATATTAACGCAGATATGGAATGGGAAATCAAAACAATAGAAGTTCCACGAAGAACTAAGCTAAGTAAGGCATTAGAGAAGTTTGATACCGGTGTTAAATTTGATGATGCAAAAATCACAGGCTGGACAATGGTTGGCTATCCAGATTCAGATACTATAGTTAGTAATAATACAACGTTTTTGGCAAATTATAATACCAATATCGTAGAAAAATATGTGTATTCATATTCGCCAGATGTTGGTTCAAAGTGTTTATATAAAGAAACATCATTTGTTAAAAAAGGACAGAAGATTGAACTTCCAACAGTAATTCCTGGAGTTAAGAATGTAAAGTGGATTAAAACTGAAGAATTAGATGAACTTATAAAGAATGGATATATCATTAATACAGATACTGGAAGTTATTATTTCGAGGCAGATGCGGAAATAGACGATTCTGTTCCACCTACTGATGATAACAATGGTAGTACCGGTGGTAACAATAATCAGACAACAACTGATGGAAACAAAGGCAACAATGAAGGAACTAAGTTATCATCTGATAAGATACAGGAAGCTGTAGCTTCAATTACTACTGCCAAGGCTGGAGATACTTATACAGTTGATATGTCAGAAGCAACAGTTGTGCCAAAGGATGTGTTAGAAGCTGCCAAGGGTAAGGATGTTGATATTGTTCTTGATATGAATGGTTATAAATGGACTATCAATGGTAATAATATTCAGGCTGATAATCTTAAGGATATTAACCTTTCGGTAGATACAGACTCTGATGCAATACCAGATGATGTTATATCAGAGCTTGCTGGCAATAATCCAGTTAAGCAGATTTCACTTGCGTATAGTGGAGATTTTGGATTCAAGGCAAGTCTTACATACAATATAGGAAGTGAATATGCTGGCAAATATGGCAATCTCTATTATTATGACAGCACAGGCAGAATGATATTCCAGAATGCAGGTGCAATAGATGCAGATGGTAACATATCTCTTAACTTTAGTCACGCATCTGAATATGCAGTTGTAATAGCAGATTATGCTGATAATTCAGCAACAAGCAGCATAGCAACAGGAGACAGCTCGCCTATAGTATTGTATGCTGTTCTGTGTGTGATGGCAATTGCATTAGCAGGTATTGCTGCTGTAACAAGAAAGAAGAATGCGTAAAAAGCATGAATTAAGCGATAAGAACTAAGCAATAAATAAAAATGATTAATAATGCCCGGCTTCATATTGTTATGAAGCCGGGCATATCTGTATATTAGAGATAAATATAAACGAATAAAGCAGAGGAATGAAATAGGTGTGGAAATAAACATTTCCACACCTATTTCATTCCTGCTATATATAAAATTAATCAATAACAAAGTTATTAACATTCTTACGAAGCTCAGCAGCAGAGGCTTCTGCGGTTTTAGCTCCATTCATAACAGCTTCTGAGCCTTTTACGATTACGACTGTCTTCTGTGCGATGTTGGTTGTTCCAGTTGCACTATCATTAGAAGCAGCGGTGATTCCATCTATAGACTGAGTGATATTGCTTATAGATGCAACGAGCTCTTCTGATGTTGCACTGAAATCAGATACAAGATCGTTAATGTTGGAAGCATCCATATTATAGTCATCAGCCATCTTCTCAAATCCGTTAAGACATTCAACAATATCAGTATCAACGAAATCAAGCAGGCGGTTAGAATCGTTGGTCAGGTTGCCTACAGCTTTGTTTACATTTTCTGTAACAGCCTGAATGTTGGCTACAGCATCTTTAGACTGTTCAGCTAATACACGGATTTCCTCGGCAACAACTGCAAAGCCTTTACCGGCCTCACCAGCTCTTGCAGCTTCAATAGAAGCGTTAAGGGCAAGCAGATTAGTCTGTGCAGTAATATTCAGGATAGAGTCAGCAAGTACACCAATCTGGTCAACTACCTTGGCATCTTCAAGAGCCTGCTCAAGATTTACTCTGATGTCGGACATCATCTGTTTAATCTTCTGACGGTTTTCTACAGTATCATCCTTAGTCTTTACAGCACGTTTATGGATGTCCTGGGATTCAGTTGCACCATCCTGTGCCCTTATGGCAATTTCCCTTGCAGCTTCTTCAATCTGCTGTGTCATGCCGTTAATCTGTTCAGCAGAGGCGGCAGTTTCTTCTGAACTTGCAGCGAGCTCTTCTGTTGTTGCTGATACGTCTTCAATTTCTGCGTTAAGATTGTATACATTAGTATCAATTGTTTCTACAACCTTATCAATGTTGGCAGCCTCGCTTTTTACCTGAGCTAACAGGCTTCGTACAGATTCGCGCATGGTTTCAAGTGCATTGGCTAACTGTCCGAAATCATCCTTACGCTTAAGCATAGGCTGTTGCATTTTTGTGGCAAAATTACCGCCAGCAATTACTTCGAATTGTTCTTTTATTTTTCTTAATGATTTAGTAATATCAATTGCGATGAGAGCAACGAGTATAGCAACAACAATAAGCATACATACGCTGCATAAAATAAGTGAAATAGCTTTGCTTGAAGCATAGCTGGTGAATTCCTCATCCTGCTGTGCAATAGCAGTGTCTATGTAATCAGTATAGTTGCCAGTACCAACAACCCAGTCAAAAGGTTTGAAGTATTCGCTGTAAGAACGCTTTGGTGAAGGTTCTGTTTCTCCCTCCTTAGGAAATACATAATCTGTATAACCACCACCATCCTGGACTGCAACACGTATTATTTCCTTGACCATCTGGTAACCCTCAGCATCTTTGGTATTCATACGGTTAGTACCCTCAGTTGAATTCCCAAGCAGAACAATATTCTTACCATCGGACTGGTCAACCCAGAAATATCCACCATTGCCGTAGCGCATCTGACGTATTTCATCAGCAGCTATCTTCTTAGCTTCATCAAGGCTGTATCTGCCAGCCTTATACTCATTATTGATTTCAGATAACAGAGAGATGACGACACCTACCTGTTCTTTAATAGAATCATCATAGTTTTGTCTTGATGATGTGTCCATAGTATCAAGTGCCTTGTTTTTTAACTGGTTCATATTCTGAATAGATATAAAACTTTCAGAAGCCACAAGCACAAGTACTAAAGCTACTATAATAGTAAGCTTTGTGCGAACCTTAATATTTTTCATTAGAATCACGCTCCTTAAATAATAATGATATCGTAAATATATATTCACGTTTCTATTAATAATAATTATAGTCTTATAGAAGAGGAAAGTCAATGAATACATAAAGAAATACTGAATATGATTAAAAAAATATTAAAAAACTAAAAATATAATAAAACACATTGAACAGAAATCTTTCCGGAAATGTGTTATACAAAGTTCTTCTTATATAGATGAAATTGTCAAATTAAAAATACATAAAAAATACAAAGAAATAATAAAATAATTGTTGACAAATCAAAATGATGGGACTATCTTATTACTTAATTCAACAGTCAAATGCGAAGAACAGGAAATGACTTGTTCATATCACCGCTTACAGAAAGCCGTTAGATGATGAGAAACGGCAGCAAGGAATGATTGAGCCCTCACCTGCTAGCAGTTTTGGTGAAAGACAAAGATGTCAAGTAGTCAGAATCGGTACCCACCGTTAAAGGGGCATGCCATTAAGTGTGGCAGTAGAGAGGTCGGAGTTATCCGGCAAGCAAAGTGGTAACGCGGAAGTAAATTTACATTCGTCTTTGCACAATATCCTTTAGGCAGGATATGTGTGAAGGCGATTTTTTTTTTCGCTGGAAATAAAAAACCACGGGTGTTTGGCTGATGAAATACATTTTATTATATATAGGAGAGTGACATTATGAACACTTTAGTAATCGTTTTAATCGCGGCTGTTATATTATTTGGTGCCTATATGGTATATGGTCGTTGGTTAGCAAACAAGTGGGGTATAGACCCTAAGGCAGAAACACCTGCCGTAAAGTACAATGATGGAAAAGATTATGTTCCAACCAAAGGATGGACTGTATTTAGTCATCAGTTCTCATCAATCGCTGGTGCAGGTCCTGTAACAGGTGCTATTCAGGCAGCAGCATTTGGATGGTTACCAGTATTACTCTGGATTCTTATCGGTGGTGTATTCTTTGGTGCTGTAACAGACTTCGGTGCTTTATATGCCTCAGTTAAGAACGAAGGTAAGTCAATGGGTATGATCATTGAGAAATATATCGGTAAGTTTGGACGTAAGATTTTCTTACTTTTCTGCTGGTTATTTACACTTATCGTTATTGCAGCATTTGCTGATATGGTTGCAGGTACATTTAATGCATATACAGTAGTTGATGGAGCATCACAGTTAGCACCAGCAGCTTCAACTAATGGTTCTGCTGGTACAGTATCAATTATGTTTATGGTATTCGCAGTAGTATTTGGTCTTATCCAGAAGAAGCTTAATCTTTCAGGCTGGAAAGAAGCAGTAGTTGGTATTGCATTTATTGTTGCTTCATTTGTAATTGGTAACTTCTGTCCAATAATCTTAGGTAAGAATGCATGGAGCTATATCACATTCGTATATATCTTCTTTGCAGCAGTTATGCCAATGTGGCTTATGAAGCAGCCTAGAGATTACATGACAACATTTATGTTTATCGCTATGATAGTTGGAGCAGCACTTGGTCTTGTAGTTGCCCATCCATCTATGAACCTTCCTGTATACACAGGATTTAACAATGCTAAGCTTGGAACAATGTTCCCTATCCTTTTCGTAACAGTTGCATGTGGTGCTGTTTCAGGTTTCCACAGCCTTGTTTCATCTGGTACATCTTCTAAGACAGTAGAGAATGAGAAGGATATGCTTAAGGTTGGTTATGGTGCTATGGTACTTGAAAGCTTACTTGCAGTTCTTGCTCTTTGTGTAGCAGGTGCAGCCGCAGCCGCTGATGGTACAGCTGCAGCAGGTACTCCATTCCAGATATTCAGCCGTGGTGTAGCAGGTTTCTTTGAAATGTTTGGTGTTCCAGTACATTTCGCAACAGTATTTATGACAATGTGTGTATCAGCACTTGCTCTTACATCACTTGATGCAGTTGCACGTATCGGACGTATGAGCTTCCAGGAGCTTTTCAGCGTAGATGATATGGAACACGCAGAAGGCTGGAGAAAATTACTTTGCAATACATATTTCTCAACAATCATAACACTTCTTTGTGGTTTCGTACTTACAAAGATTGGATATGCTAACATCTGGCCATTATTCGGTTCAGCTAACCAGTTATTAAGTGCACTTGTTCTTATAACACTTTGCGTATTCTTAAAGGTTACAGGACGCAGCAACAAGATGCTCTTCCCACCTCTTATCATTATGCTTTGTGTAACATTTACAGCACTTGTACAGAGACTTATCGCTATGGTTAAGGCTATCCAGAACGCAGCATCAGTTACAATCCCAGCAGGTACTACTACATGGGGTAAGGTGTTCATAGCAAATGGACTTCAGCTTATAATAGCAATTCTTCTTATCGTACTTGGTCTTATCATTGTAGTTAACTCAGCTAAGAGCTATGCAAAGAGTGAGAAGAACTCAGAGAAGGCTGCTTAAGCAGGTTGATGTGTTATAATGTAGATGTATTGGAAAGTGATAGATTTTAACTTCTGATTAATACATTATAATATAGAAGAAATAATTTAATTTAAAGAAAATTACTATAATTATAGAAGTGTTATAAATGAATAATTATGCTGAATAATTATAGCTGAAAATTAATTGAAAATGGCTGGTATCTTATATAAGATGTGACGGTTTACAAAGTCAGGTTACAGATTGGACGATGTGGATAGTTACATTTATAAGATATCAGCTATTTTTAATTCTGTTATTATATTTTGTGCAATCGTTTCTATATGCATTTCTTTTTATCTGTGTCGGTGTGATACCATAATGCTTCTTAAGCAGTGCACTAAGGTAGCTTGCATTAGATATGCCGACTTTGTTTGCAACCGCACTTATAGATATTTCCCCGATTTCTAAAAGAATCTTTGCGTGTTGTAATCGAACCGCTGTTATATATTCAGTATATGATGAACCAGTTACAGCTTTGAAAAGTCTTGAAAAATGTGATGGAGAAAGACAGGCAAAGTCTGCCACATTCTGCAGGCTGGCACCATATTCAAGATTATTTTCAGCATATATCATAGCCTTCTGAATTCTGTCATCGAATCTTTTCAGATATAAAGTATTGTTATCTGAGTCACTTGAAATGTGATGTTCATATACATAGAAGAATAGTTTATAAAACATTCCCTGAAGAAGCAGTTGTGAGTGGTCAGAATTTCGTTCGTATTCGTATAACATTTCATCACACATTTTTTGTATTTCATTCTGTGAAGCTTTGGTAAAATGTAGATAATTGCGACAAAGAATATCTAATTGAGTATGTCCGATTATTTCAATAATAGGTTCAAATACTTCTGTACGAACTTTTATTACATATCTGTCATAAGGAACATCCGATATAGGACAGTTCCTGTGATAAACCTCAGGTTTAGCAATCCCAAAATCGCCGGCGTGGCATACACGTATGTTATCAGTTGCAATCCATCTTCGATCACCTGATACCATATAACCGATGGTGTAGTGGTCATGTGCTGCCTGCATTGCTGGCATTGTGTAGCTTGCTTCTTTTATTTTGTGGTCTATATAAATATTTTCTCCGGGTTTAAGTGGAAGAGGCATAGTAATCTCCATTCTTGAGTGGTTTAACCAAGTTATAATTGACATAGCATAATTTTATAAATTATATGTCATAAAAGCAATAATATTTAATGAAAAAAATAAAATTTTGTGCAAGAATAAGTTATAGTTAAATCATAATAAGAGGTGGATAACATATGAATCAGAAGTTTAATCTTAAAACAAATAATTTTATAAAAAATATGCTCAGGTATTCGTATCTGATAATTATGGCACTGCTTCTTAATGCTGTTGTGAATGAGATAATTGTGAGTGCCAATAAGATAATAAGTGTCAACATAGATTATATGCTGTCAGGCGAAACTGTTGATATTGGCAGTATTATTGAGAAGTTTATATATCTGACATTATCAGGCTTTGTACTTTCCTTTGCAGGAAGCAGGCTTTCGCTTAAATATGCGGTAATGGTTATTAATTCATACAGAAAACAGATAAGCAGCAAGTTATACCGGATAGATTATTCATATTATGATAATGCAGGTACAGCAACAATAATTAATAAGGTGAATTCTGATATAGCAGAAGCCGAAAACTTTCTGACAGAGCATTTTGCAACAATTATAACAAATATTACGGCAGCACTTATATATGCCAATTATGTGCGAAGGATAAATGTAGTGCTTTTTGTTGCAGTTGTTGTGAGTTATCCACTTGTAATATGGCTGTCAAATATTCTTGTGAAGAAAATGCGTGATGTGTCAAAGGTATATCGCTTAAAGGTTGATGCAATGCTTGGGATTGATCATGAAGCTATAATGGGGTATCAGATAATAAAAGCCTTTGGATTACAGAAGTATTTTGAAAACAGAATGCATAATGCATCAGAGGAGCTTGTGGAAACAGAGCAGATAAGAACAGGCATAAGCAATACGGCGATAGTTATAAGAAGACTCATACAATGGATTCCTTCTATATTATGTGCATTTTTAAGCATATGGCTTGTAAGAAATGGACAGCTTACAGTTGGAGAACTTGTTGGTTTTGTCGTTATTCTTGAAAAGTTTGTTGAGTCGATTATAGGAATTCCTTTTGCCATAGTTGATGCTACAGGCTGTATGGTGTGTATAGGAAGGCTTGAAGGAATACTTTCGGCTAAAGATGAGCATTTTGGGGACAAGACTTACAAGGCAACGAATATAGACAATAGCGTATCTGACGAGAATGTCTTAGATGAAGATTACGTTATAGAATTTGATAATATAAAGTTTGCATATAAAGAAGGCGAAAATGTTCTTAATGATGTCAGTTTTAAGATTAAAAATGGCGAAAATATAGCGATAGTCGGAAGCTCAGGTGGCGGAAAGACTACTATTTTCAGACTGTTATGCGGCTTATATCATGCCAGTGATGGAACATATAAGCTGTACGGAATGGATATTAATGAATGGAATATTGAAAGCGCAAGAGAGAATATGGCGCTTGTTTCACAGAATACATTTTTATTTCCAGGAACTATCGAGGAAAATATCAGGTATGGAAATATTAATGCAACTCACGATGAAGTCGTTAATGCATGTAAGGATGCAAGAATTCACGACTTCATAGAAGGACTTGCTGACGGATATGAAACTGTGATAAGTGAGGGTGGAAGCCAGCTTTCAGGTGGTCAGAGGCAGCGTATTGCTATAGCAAGGGCAATATTAAAAAACACGCCAATTCTGTTGTTAGATGAGCCTACATCTGCTATTGATGAGGGAACAGAGCAGCTTATACAGGATGCTCTTGACAGGTTATGCAAAGGAAAAACAAGCATAACGATAGCACACAGATTGTCTACAATAAAAGATGCCGACAGGATAATTGTACTTCAGCATGGAAGGATAGTTGAGGCTGGAACTCATAAACAGTTGCTTGATATGGGAGGGGTATATGCAGAAATGTACGCAGAAGGATAATAATAAGAAGAATTCCGGAATATGGCAGTTATTCTTACGGACTATGAGAACTATGGGAAAAAGACGCTTTATGTATTATGGTTCAATATTAGGGATGAGCATAACATTTGCAATGTTCTCAGTTATGGAAGCATTTCTTATGAAGATAGTTGTTGACATAGCACAGAAAGGCGAGTGGGACAGGCTTATAAGTTCTGTTGTAATAATAGTCATAACAGGCGTGATAGTGTTGTTAGGATATAGATTTGCCTGCATAAGATATAACGTGGAAGCAAAGAGAATATATGGAAAGCTGTACGAACAGGTGTTGAGTCACGAAATGAAGCTGCCTTGTGAATATTATGAAAATCACCATAGTGGGGAAATGTTATCAAAAGTATCATTCGACCTTGGAAGAATGGGTGATATATTTGGTTCAAGATTCAGAAGAGTTGTTATGCCATTTATGATGGTAGTTGTATTCTTAGTGCCTATGTTTGCACTCAGCTGGCAGCTTACACTTTGTCTTGTGGCTGTAAATACAGTGCTGATAGGAGTTACGATGGTTCTGACTGGACCGCTTAAAAGCTTAAGTAAGAAAATGTCTGAGTCAAACAGCATAATGACAAAGCATATAACAGATCTTATTCAGGGAATTATACAGGTAAGGATGTTTGAGGCAGGCAGAAAGACGGTTGACAGATATAATGAAGAAGCAGATGTGTATGCTGTAAAGTCTGATAAAAGAAATATGTTTTCATCTCTGCTTGAATGTGCTAATACAGGCTTTGACCTTATATGTAATCTTGTATTTCTGGCACTTGGAATATTATTCGTGCAGAAGGGCTATACAACACTTGGTGCTATTGCGGCGATATATACAATGTATGGACGTTTTTCAAGACAATTCCTGCAAATGGGAAAGTATATTCCGGAGCTTATTGCGTATCTGACATATGCGCAGAATATATTCGAGTTTCTTGATGAGAAAACAGAAGAGGAAATGTTAAATCATCAGGAATTCAACAAAGAAAGATTGCATAATGAAATAAATAACTCTTGCGGTCATAATAATATTTTTAATAATATTGATTATTCAGTAAATATAAGTGATTTAACATTTTCATATATAAAAGATGAAAATAATGCACCTGTAGTTGTTCTTGATAATTATAATGAAAGAATAAAGGCAGGTGAATTCGTGGCTGTCACTGGTGCTTCTGGGTCAGGTAAGACAACTCTTTCTAAGCTTCTTATGGGATTTTATAAGCCGGACAGAGGAATGATTGAAGTGTGTGGCAATAATCTTGATGATATAAGTCTGTCGGCTGGCAGAAGCTTTTTTGCACTTGTTCCACAGGATGCAATACTTTTTAATATGAGTATAATGGATAATATAAGAATGGGAAGGCTTGATGCCACAGAAGCTGAGATTATTGAAGCTGCAAAGATGGCTAATGCTCACCAATTTATAACAGAATTTACAGATGGTTATGACACAGTTGTTGGTGAAAAGGGGATGTCTGTATCAGGTGGTCAAAGACAGCGAATAGCCATAGCAAGGGCAATCCTTAAAAATGCTCCGATAATGCTTATGGATGAGGCAACCTCTGCACTTGATAATGAGTCGGAGCGTGCAGTAAACGAAACATTGCAGAACTTAAAGGGTAGAATGACAATTATAATGATTGCGCACAGGACATCAACAATACAGATGGCGGACAGGGTTATAAGCTTGTAGATACCTTAATTTAAAGTATAGATTATTTGCTTTATAGAAATGCTTTGATATAATAATACATTATTAGTAATATATCATATTATTGATATTGATATATTTTGCGATAATTAGAATATATTGATGAGACATATTTAATTTATAGGAAAGGGGCAGGATATGTTAAATATATATTATGGAGATATGGAAGAAGCTGTATATAATACAGCAGTATATTTTAAAAATACATATGAGGATAACTGGATAACAGAACCTATAGTCAGGGATATAATAA
>UMHP01047048.1_pt1 | contig 13976 bp, 20 predicted proteins | sample 1965571 | NCBI WGS metagenome assembly UMHP01 (sample SAMEA4836103, study PRJEB28245) | human gut metagenome | biome: gut microbiome; material: fecal sample | place: Denmark | collected 2008
AACCTTCGTGAGTCGCTTACTCCGAAGTGAAACTTCGGAGTGGGTAAGGGAATCTGGAATCAGATAAATCCCGGGCTGGAAGCCGTAAGGTGACTAGCTTAAAGGACTCAGAAATATGGTGTTTTAAACGATGGAAGCCGAAAGCGACGCATAAAATTGACTGAATCGCTTACTCCGAAGCTTGACTTCGGAGTGGGTGGGGGAGTCTCGAAGCAGCTTTTTTTGACGGATGCCGAAGACAACGAGACTGCCGTTGTCAGATCTATGTGTCGCCTTTTAAAATTCCGTACAGCCTCCGTCAGAACTACCAACCATTCCTTAAGATAAAATTACGCAGAATTACAGAATCATTAAGAAACAGATTTTTATACAGATGCCAAGCTACCATTTTTGTTTGAATCCATTGATGCTGTCATCTCCCATCCTGATGTTTCCGTCCGCGACATAAGAGCTAAACCTGTAAACGCCGAAAGTTTTCGCGTCAATCTTGTCGAAAAATCTATCCGTCACCGTTAAAATGAAAGAAGCACCGGCAAATGCCGGTGCTCTTTTTTTATGCATATTTCCCTCTATTTTAAACGAGACTTCATCGGTATTGATTTTATAATAATAAAGATTCTCAAAAAGTACTATGCAAAATCATGACATCTATAGTATAATATAACCAAATTAAATAGCACTATAGAATTTACTTAATTTTTTATGTATATAGAGGAGGGCTTTGAATAATGAAGAACATTCGTATTGAAGCAGTTGTTGGTCGTGAAATTTTGGACTCTCGCGGTAACCCCACCGTACAGGCTGACGTTATTTTGTCTGACGGCACAGTAGGCCGCAGCGCAGCTCCCAGCGGCGCATCGACAGGCCAGTTTGAAGCTCTTGAACTTCGAGACGGCGATAAGGGCCGTTATGGCGGCAAAGGGGTAACCAAAGCCGTTGAAAACATCAACACGGTATTGCAGGACGTATTGAAAGGACAGGATCCTTTTGATACCTATGGCATTGATAAATTGATGATCGATGCTGACGGCACGCCGGATAAATCCCGTTTAGGTGCCAATGCGATTTTGGCCGTATCCTTGGCTACTGCCAGAGCGGCTGCCGCTTCGTTGGATATCCCCCTGCATCGTTTCTTAGGCGGCGTTAACGGCAATTACCTGCCCGTACCGATGATGAACATCTTAAATGGCGGGGCTCATGCTGCCAACACGGTTGACGTTCAGGAATTTATGATCATGCCGGCCGGCGCTCCTTCCTTCCATGAAGGCCTCCGTTGGTGCGCTGAAGTCTACCATGCACTGGCTGCCCTCTTGAAGAGCAAAGGCCTGGCTACTTCCGTCGGTGACGAGGGCGGTTTTGCTCCGAATCTCGCCAGCGATGAAGAAGCTATTCAGTACATCCTGAAAGCTATCGAAGAAGCCGGCTACAAACCGGGTACGGATTTCGTATTGGCTATTGATGCAGCTGCCAGCGAATGGAAAGGCGAAAAACAGGGCCAGTACCATCTGCCCAAGAGCGGTCAGACCTTCACGACGGATGAGTTAATCGCTCATTGGAAGAAACTGTCCGATGCATATCCGATCTACTCCATCGAAGACGGTCTTGACGAAGAAGATTGGGAAGGCTGGGCTAAACTGACCGAGGCTTTGGGACAGCGCGTGCAGCTCGTCGGTGACGACTTATTCGTTACCAATACGGAACGCCTGGCCAAAGGTATTGCTCAGGGCAGCGGCAACGCTATCCTCATTAAATTGAACCAGATCGGCTCCGTTTCGGAAACGCTGGAAGCCATTAAATTGGCTCACCGTTCCGGTTACCGGGCTATCGTATCCCACCGTTCCGGTGAAACGGAAGATACGTCCATTGCAGACTTGGCCGTCGCTTTGAATACGGCACAGATTAAAACGGGCGCACCGAACCGCAGTGAACGCGTCGCCAAATACAATCGCCTGCTGCAGATCGAAGACGAACTCGGCGGAAAAGGGATTTATCCCGGATTCCAGGCCTTCGGTATTCAGCGCTGATAGTGGTCTTGTCCCCACGTACAAACTTGCTGTAAAATAGGCATAAGAGATTTCCCCAGTGTTGTCAGCCCATATTCTACTTTGGGCGGCACCTGGGGATATTCTTTTCTATAAATGATGCCGTCTGCTTCCATTTCCTTGAGCTGCTGGGATAACATTTTGTGTGTTACCTTTCCCAGGGCTTTTTTTAGTTCGCCATAGCGCAGTACTTCTTTTTTCCACAGCCAAAAGAGGATGTGCATTTTCCATTTTCCGTTGAATAAGGAACAGGCGTAGGCAAAAGGTTCGACATTGACTGCTGCCAATTTTTCGTCCATCGTTATACACTCCTTTCTATTAGAATGATACAAAAAGAGAGTAATGAAGTCAATGCTTCCCTTTGGGATAGTACCTTACTTAATAGTGCATTGTTGATTTTTTGATCTTCGGTCCATATAATAATGAGAGCATCGAGCACGTTGTTTCGTGCATTAGAATAGGAGGAACGAATGATGAAGGTATTAATGGTAAATGGAAGTCCCCATCTCAATGGCTGTACCTGTACGGCGCTGGAGGAAGTCGGCAAAACGCTGAAGGAAAATGGTGTCGACTATGAAATTTTCCAGTTAGGGGCGCGACCCATGCGTGACTGTATCGGCTGTAATAAGTGTAACGGCCAGGGCTGTATCTTTAAAGATGATAACGACGATGCCGTCAATCGCTTTTTGGAAAAAGCTAAAGATGCCGACGGATTTATCTTTGGCTCTCCTGTCTATTATGCCCATCCGAGTGGTCAGATCTTGTCTTTCTTGAATCGTGTATTTTACTCGTCGGCTGTTGGGGAACTCTATCCGGTCTTTGCCGGCAAACCGGGAGCTGCCATCGTTTCGGCCCGCCGCGGCGGTACGACAGCGGCTGTCGATGTCTTGAACAAATACTTTGGCATTGCCAGCATGCCTGTCGTTCCGTCTACGTATTGGAACATGGTTCACGGCATGACGCCCGATGAAGTTCGCAATGACTTGGAAGGTCTTCAGACCATGCGCAATATCGGCCGTAATATGGCTTGGATGTTGAAGGGCTTTGCCAAACAAGGGGCAGAAAGCACTTTTGCCGACCATATCGAAACAGACCATCGGACCGATTTTAATCATTAAGGCTGACCTTAAGGCGTGATATGACTCGATAAGGGAACCGCGTTAAATCTTTGCATAACAAAACGGTTGCTATCCTAAGGGACGAACTCTTGGACAGCAACCGTTTTGTCATAATACTGATTTAAATTAGACTATTTTTGCACCGCTTTACTAGATTAAAGAAATAAGGTAAAGCTATCGTACAAAAGTCTGACTTACCAGGGGGGAGATAAGCTAAACTTTATTTATTAAGAAGACTGTGGCTGCGGCTGTAGCCGTAGTAAATGATCAAGCCGAGAACGAGCCAGCCGATGAAGAGCATATGGGTCAGCGGCGACAGTTCATAAATCAGGTAGAAGCAGACGATAACGCCGATGGGAGCAATGATCGGAAGGATCGGGCAGCGGAATTTCCGCGGGATTTCCGGATGGTTGCGGCGCATAGCGACGATACCGATGAAGTTGATCAAGAATACTGCCAGCGTACCGGTGTTGGATAATTCGACGATGTGCATCAAGGGGACGAAGCCGGAGATGATGGCGATGACGATCGAACCAACGATGGTAATCAGGTACGGTGTGTGGTACGTATCATGAATCTTGCAGAGATGCTGCGGCAGGAGGCCGTCGCGGGAGACTGCAAAGAAGATACGGGACTGGCCGAAGAGGTAAACGATAAGGGTCGTAATGATACCGGCTAAGACGCCGATTGCGATGAGGTTGGCAAGATCAGGCCAGCCGAGGAGACGCAGGGCATAAGCAACCGGTTCCGGCGTATCGAGCTGAGTGTAGTTAACGGCAGCTGTCAGAGCCAGGGATACGGCGATGTACAGGGCCATACAAATGGCGATGGAAGAGATAATCCCGATGGGGAGGTCACGAGACGGGTTCTTACATTCTTCAGCCGATGTAGCAACGGCGTCAAAGCCCATGTACGAGAAGAACACGATCGATGCGCCGCTGAATACGCCGCGAATACCGAAAGGCGTAAAGGGTGAGAGATTATCGGGATTAGCATGCGGTGCAGCCGTGACGACGAAGGCGACGATAGCTGCTAAAGCGACGAGAATCAGTGCAAAGTTTAATTTGGCACTTTGTTTGGTGCCGCGAATGAGTACCGCGCAGAGCAAAAGGATGATAATGATGGATGGCAGATTGACGATCCCGCCTTCAGCCGGTGTTTTGAGCAGATAATCGGGGATGACAAATCCCAAGGATGCACTCATGCCCGATAGATAGCCGGAGAACCCGACGGCAACGGCACTGGCGGTAACGGTATATGCCAGAATTAGTGACCAGCCGCATAAGAAGGCCATCCCTTCACCCAAAGAAGCAAAGGTATAGGAATAAACACTGCCTGAAGCAGGGATGAAGGATGAAAATTCACTATACGTTAAGCCTACGAGAATACAGAGGAAACCAGCGATGACAAAGGATAAAGCAACGCCAGGCCCCGCATAGCGAGCTGCGGCAATACCTGTCAAGACAAAGACCCCGGCCCCGATGATGCCGCCAACACCTAAGAAGGTGAGGTCCATGACGCTAAGATTCTTACTTAGCTTTGAGCTACTTGCATCTTCTTGCAATTGGGATACGGACTTCGTTCGAAAAAATGACATACACTCACATCCTTTTTTAATAAAAATAACAAAAACATTTAATAAGATAAAGTTTTAGCTGATTTCATTTTACTATGATTTATAGGTATCGTCAATATAATTTTAACATATGGAATCGTGTATACAATATCCACCTTGCCAGTTGGACGAGAACATCTTATAATATTGATGATGAGAATTTATTTCTTTTGAATAAAACATAGAGGGGGATATAGCAACTATGGGATTTTTTAGTCATTTATTCCACGGAGATAAGGTAGAGGGAACGAAAAAATATGTTGCAATTTCCGGTATGGTCTGCCAAAATTGCGTAAAACACGTGACCGAAGCCCTTAAGGTCGTCGATGGCATTGAAAAGGTAAAAGTTGATTTGATGCGAGGTCAGGCGGAACTCATCGTCCGAGATGATGTCAGCGACGATGCGATTTTGAAAACAATTGTTAACGCCGGCTACACGGCAACGGAAGTTTCTTCGATACCAAAATCGAATTGATCAGCAAATATCTTATGCATAAGATTAAAAGTATATAGCGAAATGTCATTAAAATGATGGGCTTTCATGGAAGAAAATTCTTTTTCTATAAAGCTTGTCTTTTTGCCTTTTTGTTGGAAATGCAACCGCTCTTTTGCCGGTCGGCGGGTATACTATAAGCACAGTAAGGATTAACTTACCCGTCCAAGTATTTCGAATCGTAACGATTCGGACAAAGGAGTGATTTGTTATGAAGTATAAAGTAAACGATACCTGTATTGCCTGTGGTCTCTGTGCCGGAACTTGTCCCGAAGTATTCCGCATGAACGATGAAACGGGTATGGCCGAAGCCTATGCTGAAGCTACGGAAGCAACGAATGAATCGGCTCAGGACGCGATGAATTCCTGCCCGGCCGGTGCCATTGAAGAAGCATAACCCGGTTTCAAGATCGATACTCTTTATATACTTTTGGTTTGAAGAGAAGCACTGTCGGAGTTTTCCGGCAGTGCTTTTTTGTAGCCCGGTAATAAGAGGGCAGCGCAGCCCTTTTCGCTTTTTTATAAAGTAGAATATGATATAATATATATATACTTATATATAAGACATGACGTTTCTCTTCTTTGGCGTTTGGAAGGAGGTTTACGATGACAGAGCGACAGGCTTTTTCAGCACAGTTACAATTGCTGCAGCAGGCCGAGCAGCAGGACTTGTCGAATCTTTTTATCCTCCACGGCATCGTCCATTTATATCAAGGCGTCTTTGACTTGGCGATGACGGTCTTTCGCGATGCCTTAAAGCGCGATGGCTTCGGGATGTCTGCCATGGGCTCTCCGAAGGAAGTTATTGCCGAGGCATATGAACAGTACCTCTTTGTCGATGAATCTTTGTGGCTGGCTATGATTCGCGAGCGTTTCGGCAGCGAAGATGCCCTCGATGTCCGGGTACGGCGGATTTTGGATTCCTATGTACCGGCTTTAACGCAGCTGCAGGAAGAACTGTAATCCTTATTGGCGCCTTCAGCAGAAATTTAAAACGAAGGTATTGACGGAAGTTGAAAAAGATGATATCATTACAAAAGTTAGGCGTCCACCAACGCCTGGCTTTTTTAAGTTACAGAAAAATTTCCTTGACTTAGACGTAGCTGTTGTGATACATTATAAAGGCAGTCTTACGTACAACTAGGCTTGTGACTATTTTTAAGAGAGGTGTAAGGAATGCGTACAGCTATCACTTTGGCATGCACAGAATGCAAACAGCGCAACTACCGGACGAACAAAAATAAGAAGAATAATCCGGATCGTTTGGAACTGAAAAAATACTGCCCGTTCTGCAAAAAAGAAACGTTACACAAAGAAACGAAATAATTGATTGAATAAGATTGTGCTAATCTTATTTGGATGTGAGAGGTTATATGGCACTTTCAGCTAAAAAAGCAGCACAAAAGAATAAGAAGAAGAACCCGGGCAAGTCATTTTTATCTGGCGTAAAGGTAGAAATGAAGAAGGTCATCTGGCCGACAAAAAGGGAATTGATTAACTACACGGTTATGGTCATTGTTGCTACCATCGTCGTAATGGTAATCATTGGTGTGGCTGACGGCGCGTTCTCGCAGCTGTTTAAGTTATTCCAGCTTGCTGTCGGATAGGAGGGCTGTGCTTAAATGGAAGCAGATATGAAATGGTATGTCATCCATACGTATTCCGGTTATGAAAATAAAGTACTACAAACGCTGGAACAGAAGGTCAAGTCCATGGGTTTGGAAAACGTCATCAACCGAATCCTCATCCCTATGGAAGACGAAATTGACGTAAAGGACGGGAAAAAGCGGACCGTTAAACGGAAAGTATTCCCCGGCTATGTCCTGATTGAAATGGAAGTCAATGACCGTTCCTGGTATGTCGTCCGCAATACTCCCGGTGTCACCGGTTTTGTCGGATCGGCTACGAAACCTATTCCCTTGGAACCTAAGGAAGTCGAAAGAATCCTGGGCAAACAGGAAGTAGAATGCAAACCGAAAACGCACATTTCTGTCGAAGTTGGCGAAGAAGTGCGCATTACCGAAGGGCCTTTTGAAAATTGTATCGCCGTTGTCACGGAGGTCAATGAAGAAAAAGGTACCGTTAAAGGCCTCGTAAATATGTTTGGCCGTGAAACTCCAGTAGAAGTCGACTATTCTCAAATCGAGAAGGGTCTGGAATAAATACTTCTAATGCGGCTTTCTGCCGCGAGTGGGAGAATCGTTACGATTCGTTTGACCACATCTTGTAATGTAAGGAGGTGTAACTCACCATGGCAAAAAAAGTAGCAAGAATGGTAAAACTCCAGTGTGAAGCTGGTAAAGCAACTCCGGCGCCTCCGATTGGCCCTGCATTAGGCCAGGCTGGTGTCAACATCATGGCATTCGTAAAGGAATTTAATGAACGTACAGCTAAACAGGCTGGCTTCATCATCCCTGTCGAAATTACCGTCTATGAAGACCGTTCCTTCACTTTCATTACGAAAACCCCGCCAGCTGCCGTCTTATTGAAGAAAGCAGCTGGTCTGGACAAAGCTTCGGGTGAACCGAACAAGAAAAAAGTAGCTAAATTGAGCCGCGACAAAGTCCGCGAAATCGCAACGACTAAGATGCCGGACCTCAACGCTAACGACGTTGAAGCTGCTATGAAAATGATTGAAGGTTCCGCTCGCAGCATGGGTATCGACATCGTCGACTAATCGACTGTCTGCCCGTGGAAGGGGTAACCCGCTAAACCACATAAGGAGGAAGAAACATGGCAAAAGTAGGCAAGAAATATGCCGAAGCTGCAAAACTGTTCGATAAACAGAAACAGTATGATGTTGCAGAAGCAATTGACATCTTGAAAAAGATGGATACGGCTAAATTCGATGAAACCGTTGAATTGGCTGTAAACCTTAACGTAGATCCGAAATACGCCGATCAGCAGGTCCGCGGCGCCTTGGTACTGCCTCACGGCACCGGTAAATCCAAGACGGTCCTCGTATTTGCACAGGGCGATAAAGAAAAAGAAGCTTTAGCTGCCGGCGCTGACTTTGTCGGTGCTGATGATCTTGTAGAAAAGATCCAGGGTGGCTGGCTCGAATTCGATGTAGCAATCGCTACTCCGAATATGATGGGTAAAGTCGGTCGTCTCGGTAAAATCCTCGGTCCTAAAGGCCTCATGCCTAACCCGAAGGTTGGTACTGTTACGATGGACGTTGCAAAAGCTGTTAGCGAAAGCAAAGCTGGTAAAGTTGAATACCGCACGGATAAAGCCGGCAATATTCACTCCTCTATCGGCAAAAAGTCTTTCGATGCAGATAAATTGATTGATAACTTGACGGCTTTGGTTGATACGCTCATCAAAGTTAAACCGTCGGGCGCAAAAGGCCAGTACATCAAATCCATCACGGTTAGCTCCACGATGGGCCCTGGCGTTCACATCAATCAGTTCAGCATTAAAGGTGCTGCCAAGAAAGAAGAAAATTAATATCTCTCTTAGCTGTAGACTGAAGGTATGTATAATGGACACTATGTCCGCCATCTGAGGCTATGAAACTAGCAGATATCTGACTTTGACTAGTTCGGCCTCGTGGTTTGTCCATGAGGCCGTTTTTGATTGCTAAGACGATATAAATCCTAATTCAAGGAGGTGTATCAAACTCATGTCCACATTTGCAAATCATCCGGTTTCCCCGGCAAAAGCCGCGGTTGTCGAAGAAATGAAAGAAAAAATGCAGTCCGCTCAGGGTGCTGTTTTCGTTGGTTTCACCGGCCTTACCGTTGCTGATGTCACGAAACTTCGCCGTAAGTTCCGCGAAGGCGGTGTCGACTACAAAGTTATCAAAAATACTTTGACTCGCATTGCTGCAGACGAACTCGGCTACAATGCATTGGATGCAGTTCTTGAAGGCCCGACGGCTATCGCTTATTCTACGGAAGATGCCGTAGCTCCGGCTAAGATCCTGAAAGAATTCATCAAAGAAACAAAGACCGAAGCGCTGTCTGTAAAAGCAGGCATCGTCGACGGCCAGGTAATTGATGCTGCAGCTGTTGATGCTTTGGCAAGCTTGCCGAGCCGCGAAGAACTTCTCGCGAAATTGGTTGGCAGCATGCAGGCTCCGATCTCCGGCTTCGTCAACGTACTCCAGGGCAATATTCGCAACATGGTTTATGTGCTTGACGCTGTACGCGCTAAGAAAGCAGAACAAGAAACTGCTTAATTTAGCTTACTATAACTAATAAAAACAAACTTAAAAACTGATACTATGGAGGTATTTCAAAATGACTAAAGAAGAAATCATGCAGGCCATTGAAAACATGACCGTTCTCGAACTTTCCGAACTCGTAAAAGACATGGAAGAAAAATTCGGCGTTTCCGCTGCGGCTCCGGTTGCCGTTGCTGCGGCTCCGGCTGCTGGCGGTGCTGCTGCTGAAGAAAAATCTGAATTCGACGTCATCCTCGCTTCTGCTGGCGACAAAAAAATCGGCGTTATCAAAGTTGTCCGTGAAGTTACGGGCCTCGGCTTGAAAGACGCTAAAGCTCTCGTTGACGGCGCTCCTGCACCGGTCAAAGAAGGCGTTGCTAAAGCTGACGCTGAAGCTCTCAAAGCTCAGCTCGAAGAAGCCGGCGCTACGGTCGAACTCAAATAAGTTGATTCGATTACGATCCCTGCAACCTCTGGTTGCAGGGATTTTTTTGTTCTATAATCAGATACGGGTAGCTTGGAAGTCATTGGTGCCGGGCAACATCCTAATTCAGATAAAAAGTATACGGGAAAATAAAGGAAATTTAACTATTGTTGACGAAACTATACAGGGTCAGAACGTTGCCCTGCGGGATCTCACGATATTGACCCGGGAGCAGCGACTGATACGAAGACTATTATATGGGAGAGAACCGAACCGCTACTTCTACCGAAAATCGTGATGAATTTGTCCACCTTATTGGTACTGCCAATGATACGGGGGAAACGGTTAAACTAAATGATTGGGTATTGCCGGGTGGTATCCATGCATGGTATGACAGAGTGAATCGAAAAACGGGAGAAGTTATTGTTACAGACGGTATCGGTGAATACACGACGGCGCAAATAAAAAATCCGGGTATTTCTTCTGGAGTGACAGAAGCCGCAATGATGCCGCCGAATAATACGCCCGACCTGTCCGATTTAGCCGGTTAGAGCCAGCAGTACAATAATAAGCAGGATGTACCAAATAAAAAGGGGCGTGGAAAATAGAATGCTAGGTTATGATGGACGAACTATATATTTAATCTACCCATATGTTTTAGGGATTGCAATTGTTTTTTTTATAATTCTTTGCGCAGCAGGCATATACCGTGATTTAAATAGAATGTATATACAAAATCTTTTTTTGAGATGCCTGGCGTTGTTTTTATTTATCTTTGAACCATTTTTAAGCATACTCCATGTTATGGATATTATGTATTTTCCACTATTGGAGAAAATAGGTATTGTATGCTATGGGTTAAGTATAATCTGTTATGGCTATGAAATGAAAAGCCGTAAAAAGTATTTAAAGCCTCACTGTTCTTTGACCCGTCATGAAATAGCTGTGATTAAATGGTATAAATCATCAATCATAGTTGGTACTATGGTGACTATTATTAGCATATGGCTTTTTTGGATACTTTAAATAGGCTAATTGGCAAATTCAATTGATGGTCAGTAAACATCTCATCCCGTAATAAGTAAGCATTAGAAGCGAATCGAAACTTATGTTTTGATGGCGTCCTGACTAGGTTCAGTCGCATAATATAGGAGGCGACCGCACCGCTACTTCTACCGGAAAGCGTGATGAATTTGGACACCTTATTGGCATTGCCAATGATACGGGAGAAACGGTTAAACTAAATGATTGGGTATTGCCGGGTGGTATCCATGCATGGTATGACAGAATTAATCGGAAAACGGGAGAAGTTATTGTCACAGACGGTATCGGTGAATACACGACTGCGCAAATAAAAAATCCGGGTATTTCTTCTGGAGTGACAGAAGGAGCCATGATGCCGCCAAACAATACGCCCGACCCGTCTGATTTAGCAGACTTACTGTTACAGAGCCAACAGCAGCATAAGAATGATCAGCCAGATTATTCGAATGATACGTCGTTTCTATATACAAAGAACGTAAGCAAAGCTTTGCTAGAACAAGCCTTGGATCGTATAGGCGGGAAATATGGCGCATCGCATTTAGGGACGGCCGCTATTACTGGCAGTGGAGTTGTGACTGATTATATGCAAGGTAAAAGTGCTGAAGAGATTGCTTTGAACTCAATGTTATCGGCTATTTTAGGAAAATTTGGTCAAAATACTAGTAAATATACCAAGACAAGTCCTGATATTATGTCCGCTCTATTTGCAGCAGGAGCTGATACTATGATAGACAAAAATGATGCAGAAGAAGAGAAAAAGAAAGTGGATTTTAATAAGTGAGGTAGTATATGATTCCTATTCATGATGTTAAAGATATACTTGTAATCAGTGGACTTTTAGCGTTTTTTTTTATATGCATTAAAAAAAGAATTGCAGAAAAACTTTAATAAAAACATGTTGCGTGTTTATCAGTATAGCCTTCCATTTTTTTTAGGGGTTTTTATAACTTTGATATCATTGTTCGGATGTGTATATTCGTTTTATTATGCAGCAAAATATGCAATATGGTTATTTATATCAACTTGCATAGGATATACGCTTGTGATTTATAGCAATGGTATTTTGGCTAAATATACAAATAATGAGAGAAGATATAAAGAAATAATGGATATAACAAAGAATTCGGCAAAATATCTAATCATTGCTTTATTTATACTTATTTTAAAGGAATGGTTTATTTAGAAAATGTTTCTTTTCTTCTTTACGATGGTAGGCAGTTTTCTAATTCAGTAATGGAGTGAGGTTGTACAATGCAAAAGCATATTATGATAGCAGATGCTGTAAGATATACTTTTGCTGGTACGGTTTTGTAAAAGGAGAGTTTTTTATGAGACGCAGGCTTTTTATTCTATGGGGACTCCTGGTTTTTATGATGATGCAGTGCTTTTGGGTCATGGGATACTCTACACGAGATAATCCGCCAGTATTTGGTATAGTACATCAGAATGATTCGAGCATTGTGTTTGCCAGGGAACATTTAGATTATAACGAGTATTATTTTGTAGAATTACAGCAGATTCAAAAGAACGGAAATACACAGACGCTGCTCCGTATTTGGGGTCCTTCTGACTATGATAAGGTGGAAATCCGCTCTCCAAAAGGAAAATCTGTTTTTCTGATTGAGGATACGAGCATTCCTATTCCTACACCCCAAATCGGTGAAGATCGGTGGTATACGGTCGATTTAAATGAGTGGATACAGTTACCCAATCCAGATTCCTGCCAGATTCGGTTGCATCGGCCGAACGGGAAATATTATACAGTAACCGCCAAGCGTCTGTTGGCATGTACTCGACAACTGACAGGAAACATGCTGCCGCAAGATAAAGCAAAAGAGCCCAAGCCATATGGGCCATTTTACAGTATATTTTATCCTAATGTTTCGTTAGAACAAGTACGTAATACATTTGCTTATTATTTGAACGGGCCCTCTAAGATAGGGAATAGTAAAATATATCGCAAGGGAAATTGCCATTATCTAATGAGCACGAAACTGCCGCTGATTGCTTTTTTGCTGGAAGGCCAAAGCGGTCATGGGCTGGCAACTTTTAAAGAGGTAGCTGGTGGAGTCTGGATGGATATGGATTTTTGGAGCATAGGTTATACCCAGTATGGCTATTACTGTTCAACTCTGGTAGATGACGAAGTAAAAAATATTGGCATGGAGGCCGCTGCAATGACGTATAGGCACTTAGTGCCGTTTGCGGATTATGGAATTGCATTAAACGGAGGATATAACAAGAGTAATCCGACGATTGATACAGTGAATCTAACTAAGCATCCAGAGTTAGCAGCAGTACAACATGGTGATAAAGTATTAGCAATTAATGGTATAGATCTAAAGGCAAGCAAAAACTATTCTGTGGAATACATGCTGACGTATGGAAATGTTCCCTTGTCTATTACATTACAGCGCAAAGATACTCCACCTTATACTGTTAAAGTTATGCCTCAAATGAATGCCTCGATACATGCAGATGTTGATGTTACCGCAGAAGTAATGAAAGAAGAAAGACAGCATATAAAAGAAGAAAAATTATGGGAATTTTGGCCGCAAATGCCTCTTCCGGAAGTATTTGATCCTATGCAGTCCCCAGACACTCATATGGATTCGCCGCTTACGACACCATTGTTGAAAGGTGCTAGAACATAAGCTGAAACTGAATCCGTTGGGGGGATCTTTAACCCGAAAGATTTGGAAGGACGGTAAAAATCTACTAGCGACATTTTTGAAAAAACTTAAAGTGGTGGGTCATCTGCAAATCTGTATTTTGCTATCGCCGATGAAAAAATCAAGAAAAGCTTTATCAGAAAAATGCCGTTGATTGAAGGGCAAAAAACATGCTAACGGATCGTAAAAAATATCGGGGCGTGATACTCAAATGATACTATTTTTTTTAAAAACTGCTCAAATGAAGCTGATTTTGAAAAAATGATGCCATACAAATGGCTTAATGAAGCCATTCTCATTTTTAAGAAATGCCGATGGAGTAGAACTCAAATAATTTCATTCTTGAAATTACGATGGGGCTGTAACGAAATACACCCCTAAAAGCAATAATGCGGCTTGA
>UMHP01019112.1_pt1 | contig 13968 bp, 10 predicted proteins | sample 1965571 | NCBI WGS metagenome assembly UMHP01 (sample SAMEA4836103, study PRJEB28245) | human gut metagenome | biome: gut microbiome; material: fecal sample | place: Denmark | collected 2008
TGTTGGTCAGAAACATTTGGTTGAATCACTGCTTATCGGATTACTCTCCGATGGTCATGTCCTTTTGGAAGGTGTGCCTGGTTTGGCAAAAACTTTGGCTATTAAAACTCTTGCTTCTTTGATTGACGCTAAATATAGCCGTATCCAGTTTACCCCCGACTTATTGCCTGCTGACGTTATCGGTACAATGGTTTACAGTCAGAAAGATGAATCGTTTAAAGTACAAAAAGGACCGATTTTCGCAAACTTTGTATTAGCCGATGAAATAAATCGTGCTCCTGCCAAGGTTCAGAGTGCTTTGCTGGAAGCTATGCAAGAACGTCAGGTTACTATTGGTAAAGAGACTTTCTTATTACCGGAGCCTTTTCTTGTATTGGCAACTCAAAACCCTATCGAACAAGAAGGTACTTATCCGCTTCCTGAAGCACAGGTTGACCGTTTTATGCTGAAAGTTGTTATCGATTATCCAAAACTAGAGGAAGAAAAGTTGATTATTCGCCAGAATATAAATGGAGAAAAGTTCAATATAAAGCCAATTCTGAAGGCAGAGGAAATTATCGAAGCACGAAAAGTAGTTCGTCAGGTGTATTTGGACGAAAAGATTGAACGCTATATCGTAGATATTGTATTTGCAACTCGTTTCCCGGAAAAATATGACCTGAAAGAATTGAAAGATATGATCGGATTTGGTGGTTCGCCTCGTGCATCTATCAATCTTGCTTTAGCTGCCCGTACGTATGCTTTCATTAAACGCCGCGGTTATGTGATTCCAGAGGATGTACGTGCTGTTGCGCATGACGTGCTCCGTCACCGTATTGGACTGACATACGAAGCCGAAGCAAACAGTATGACTTCGGACGAAATCATCAGTAAGATTTTGAATAAGGTTGAAGTACCTTAATTGGTAGTTAACTACTTACCACTTAACTACTTTATAAATGGAAACAAGTGAAATACTAAAAAAGGTTCGCCAAATTGAAATCAAGACACGAGGATTGTCTAACAATATTTTTGCAGGCCAATATCATTCGGCTTTCAAAGGTAGAGGAATGTCCTTTTCGGAGGTTCGTGAGTATCAATTTGGGGATGACATACGTGACATAGACTGGAACGTGACGGCGCGCTTCAACAAACCTTATGTGAAAGTGTTTGAAGAGGAACGCGAACTGACAGTTATGTTGATGGTCGATGTTTCCGGAAGTTTAGAATTTGGTACGGTCAAGCAATTAAAGAAAGACATGATAACGGAAATTGCCGCTACTCTTGCTTTCTCTGCTATCCAAAACAATGATAAAATCGGTGTGATATTCTTTTCAGACCGGATAGAAAAGTTTATTCCTCCCAAGAAGGGACGTAAGCATATTCTATATATTATTCGTGAATTGATTGATTTTCAGCCGGAAAGTCATCGCACTAATATACGTCTTGCATTGGAATATCTGACTAATGTTATGAAAAGACGCTGTACTGCGTTTGTTTTATCCGACTTTATCGATCAGGAAAGTTTCAAAAATGCTTTGACTATTGCTAACCGGAAACATGATGTAGTAGCATTACAGGTTTATGATAGGAGAGTCAGTGATCTTCCTCCGGTGGGATTGATGCGGATAAAAGATGCAGAAACCGGACATGAGCAATGGATTGATACTTCTTCCAAAGCTGTACGTCGGGCACATCGCGACTGGTGGATACAAAAACAGACAGAATTGAATGATACATTTACTAAAAGTAACGTAGACTCTGTATCTGTAAGAACTGACCAGGATTACGTAAAGGCATTGTTGAATTTATTTGCCAAACGAAACTAATGAAATCAAAGATGAATAAAAATATTATTCTGATAGCATTGTTATGTTTACTGTCTATTGATAGAGTAGGAGCACAATCTGTAACAGTGGAGGCAAAGATAGATTCTTTGCAGATACTGATTGGTGAACAAGCGAAAATACAATTACAAGTAGCTATGGATGCCAAGCAACGGGCTGTTTTTCCCGCTTATACCGATACACTGGTACGAGGGGTAGAAATTATAGAAACTGCCAAGCCGGATACTCAGTTCCTGAACGATCGTCAGCGTATGATGATTACTCAAGAGTATACTGTTACTTCTTTTGACTCGGCTTTGTATTATCTACCACCAATGCCTGTTACAGTAGATGGCAAAGAGTATAGATCAAGAGCTTTGGCATTGAAAGTATATTCAATACCGGTTGACACATTACATCCAGACCAATTTTTTGGGCAGAAAACCGTGATGAAAGCTCCTTTCGCATGGGAAGACTGGTATGGGTTAATTGGCTGTTCATTCTTGGCTTTGCCTTTACTTGGTCTATTAATTTATCTCATAGTTCGTATCCGGGATAACAAACCTATTATCCGCAAAATAAAGGTAGAACCTAAATTGCCGCCCCATCAGGCTGCAATGAAAGAGATAGAGCGTATCAAGAATGAGAAAGTATGGCAGAAAGGACAACCGAAGGAATATTACACAGAATTGACTGATACACTTCGCACCTATATAAAAGATCGTTTTGGTTTCAATGCGCTTGAAATGACTTCATCTGAGATTATTGACAAGCTATTAGAAATGAAGGATAAAGAAGCTATTTCTGATTTGAAGGAGCTTTTCCAGACAGCCGATCTAGTGAAGTTCGCGAAGCACGATCCGCAAATGAACGAGAATGATGCCAATCTGATCAATGCTATTGACTTTATTAATGAAACGAAGCAACCTGAAGAAGAAAATCAAAAACCGCAACCAACGGAAATTACAATTATAGAGAAGCGTTCTTTGCGGACAAAAGTATTGTTAATTTGCGGAATCGCAATTTTGTCAACCGCATTGATAGGTACCTTTATATATATAGGTATGCAGCTATATAATCTTTTTGCTTAAAAGTATATATAGCTTGAATACTAAATAGTAAACTGTTAAATCATAAATGAAATGATTTTTGCCAATATTGAATATCTGTTTTTGCTATTATTACTTATACCTTATATTGTATGGTATATTCTGAGGCAAAAGAAAAGTGAAGCAACTCTTCAAATTTCGGATGCTCGTGTATATGCACATACACCTAAAAGCTATAAGAACTATTTGTTGCATGTTCCATTCTTATTGCGTGTTATTGCCTTAGTGCTGGTTATTCTAGTGCTTGCACGTCCGCAAACGACTAATAAATGGCAGAATAGCGAAATAGAAGGGATTGATATAATGCTCGCTATTGACGTATCTACTAGTATGTTAGCCGAGGATTTAAAGCCGAATCGGTTGGAAGCTGCAAAGGATGTAGCTGCTGAATTTATTAACGGCCGCCCTAACGATAATATCGGTATAACTTTATTTGCAGGTGAAACTTTCACTCAATGTCCGCTTACTGTCGACCATGCTGTTTTATTGGATATGATTCATAATATCAAATGTGGCCTTATCGAAGATGGTACAGCAGTAGGTATGGGAATAGCAAATGCAGTAACCCGACTGAAAGATAGTAAGGCAAAGTCTAAGGTGATTATTTTATTGACAGACGGTACTAATAACAAAGGGGATATTTCTCCATTGACGGCTGCTGAGATAGCCAAAAGTTTTGGTATTCGCGTGTATACTATTGGGGTGGGGACGAATGGTATGGCACCTTATCCCTATCCAGTTGGAAATACGGTGCAATATGTAAATATGCCGGTGGAAATTGATGAGAAAACGTTGACACAGATTGCAGGTACAACCGATGGTAACTATTTTAGGGCTACGAGTAACTCGAAACTAAAAGAAGTATATGAGGAAATTGATAAACTGGAAAAAACTAAACTGAATGTAAAGGAGTATAGTAAGAGGGACGAAGAATATCAGTGGTTTGCATTGGCGGCTTTCCTTTGTGTGTTATTAGAAGTGTTATTGCGTAACTCAATACTCAAAAAGATTCCATAAGGATGTTTGTCAATCGTTATTTGTCAATCGTAAAATAAGAAGAAAATGTTCCGATTTGAAGAACCTACATATTTATATTTATTGTTGCTATTACCTTTTTTAGCAGTTTTCTACTTGTATTCCAATTACAGGAGAAGAAAAAATATTCGACGTTTTGGTGATCCGGTTTTACTGGCCCAGTTGATGCCTGATGTATCCAAATATCGTCCGGATATAAAATTTTGGATAATATTTGTTGTTATCGGCTTGTTCTCTGCATTATTAGCACGTCCTCAGTTTGGCTCCAAACAGGAAACAGTGAAGCGTAAAGGGGTAGAAGTTATTATTGCTTTGGATATTTCAAATTCGATGTTGGCACAGGACGTACAGCCAAGTCGTCTGGAAAAAGCTAAAAGATTAATTTCCAGGTTAGTTGATGAACTGGATAATGATAAAATCGGTATGATTGTATTTGCAGGAGATGCATTTACACAGTTACCGATTACCAGCGACTATATTTCTGCCAAGATGTTTTTGGAGTCGATTAGTCCTTCATTGATTTCTAAACAAGGTACGGCTATTGGAGAAGCTATTAATTTGGCTGTACGGAGTTTTACACCTCAAGAAGGAGTGGGACGTGCCATTGTTGTAATTACAGATGGTGAAAACCATGAAGGCGGAGCTGTAGAAGCTGCTAAAGTTGCAGCTGAAAAAGGTATTCAAGTAAGTGTATTAGGGGTGGGTATGCCTGATGGTGCACCTATTCCCATAGAAGGTACAAATGATTATCGTCGTGACCGTGAAGGGAATGTTATTGTCACACGCTTAAACGAAGTTATGTGTCAGGAAATTGCCAAAGAAGGAAAAGGTATTTATGTACGAGTAGATAATACTAACTCTGCTCAGAAAGCTATTAATCAGGAAGTGAATAAAATGGCGAAATCAGATGTTGAGTCGAAAGTGTATACAGAGTTTAACGAACAGTTTCAAGCTATTGCATGGATTATTTTAATATTATTGTTAGCAGAATTGTTAATTCTAGATCGTAAAAATCCTTTGTTCAAAAACGTTCACCTATTTTCTAATAAGAAATAGCTATGCATATGTTAAGAAGTAAATATATTCTATTCACTATTTTTCTACTATCGGTAGCCAGTGTCTCGGCACAGAAAGCAGAGCGTGACTACATCCGTAAAGGAAACCGTTTGTTTAATGACAGCGTATTTGTAGATGCGGAGGTGAATTATCGGAAAGCTTTAGAAGTAAACCCTAAGTCGACAGTATCCATGTATAATCTGGGGAATACTCTCTCACAGCAACAAAAGTTTCAGGATGCTATGGAACAATATGTAGCTGCCGGCAAAATCGAAAAAGACAAAATGAAACTGGCTCATATTTATCATAATATGGGGGTTCTTTTTCAGGCTGGTAAAGATTATGCAAAAGCAGTAGAAGCGTATAAAATGTCGTTACGCAATAATCCAGCTGACGATGAAACTCGATATAATTTGGCACTTGCCCAGAAAATGCTGAAAGATCAACAGCAGAATCAGGACCAAAATCAAGATCAAAACAAAGACCAGCAACAGAAGCAAGATCAACAACAAGATAAGAATAAAGACAAACAGAATGATCAAAAACAGGATGAAAAGAAAGATCAGCAACAACCTCCAAAATCTGAAAAGAAAGACAATCAAATGTCGAAGGAGAATGCAGAACAATTACTTAATTCTGTGATGCAGGATGAAAAGGATGTGCAGGATAAAGTGAAGAAACAACAGAAAGTGTTGCAAGGTGGGCGTTTGGAAAAAGACTGGTAATATTAAGTTGACGATATAAATTTCATAAGCAATGAGAAAACTAATTATTATATTAATGACATTGATGGCATATAGCACCCAAACTTTCGCTGATAAAGTGTCGTTTGTTGCTTCTGCTCCGGACGTGGTGGTGGTAGGCGATCAATTTAGGCTATCGTATACGGTTACAACACAGAAAGTAAAAGATTTTCGTGCTCCTTCTATCAAAGGATTTGATGTTTTAATGGGGCCAAGCCGATCAGAACAAAGTAGTACTCAGATTGTGAATGGTAGTGTATCATCTACTAGTAGTATTACTTTCACTTATATATTGATGGCCAATACTGCTGGTGAGTTTACTGTTCCTGGTGCTTCAATAGTAGCTGACGGTAATCAAATGATATCTAACTCAGTGAAAATAAAAGTATTGCCACAAGATCAAAATCATAATAGTAGCAGGAGGAATAATGATAATAGTTCTTCCATACAGCCTTCATCGAATGCAAGTGTATCTAACCAAGATTTGTTTATTACAGCAACTGCAAGTAAGACAAATGTTTATGAGCAGGAAGCGTTCGTATTGACATATAAAATATATACCAGAGAATCTAACTTACAGCTTAATAATGCCAAGTTACCTGACTTCAAGGGTTTTCATTCACAGGAAATCGAAATGACTACAAATGCTCGATGGACACCTGAGCATTATAAAGGTCGTAACTACTATACAACTGTTTATCGCCAATTCGTGCTCTTTCCACAACAGTCGGGCAAACTATTTATAGAGCCTGCACAGTTCCAAATGACGGTAAATAAACCAGTACAGTCAGCCGATCCTTTTGATGCTTTTTTTAATGGAGGAAACAATGTTATAGAGATTAAGAAGCCTATCACAACTCCTAAAATAGCCATCAATGTTAATCCACTTCCGGCTGGTAAACCGACAAACTTCTTAGGTGGAGTAGGAGAGTTCAACATTTCTTCTTCTATCAACAGTAAGGAGTTAAAAACGAATGATGCAATAACTATTAAATTAGTGATTTCCGGAACGGGTAATCTGAAACTTATTTCCAATCCGGAAATCAAATTTCCAGATGATTTTGAAGTGTACGATCCTAAAGTTGATAATCAGGTGAGATTAACAAAAGAAGGGCTTACTGGGAATAAAGTTATTGAATATTTAGCAATCCCTAGACATGCCGGAACATATAAAATTCCGGGTGTATCTTTTAGTTATTTCGATATCCGTTCCAAATCTTATAAAACTCTGAATACAGAAGATTATGTAATAAACGTAGAGAAAGGTGCAGGAAATGCAGATCAAGTTATTGCTAACTTCACCAATAAGGAGGATTTGAAAGTCTTGGGTGAAGATATTCGCTATATTAAACAAAACGAAGTGACTTTTCAACCTAAAGGAAGCTTCTTCTATGGTTCAATGTCGTACTGGCTATTCTATATTATTCCGGCTCTTGCCTTTATTCTTTTCTTTATAATTTATCGCAAACAAGCAGCAGAGAATGCCAATGTAGCGAAGATGAGAACGAAGAAGGCTAATAAAGTAGCAATAAAACGTATGAAGCTGGCTGGTAAACTGCTTTCTGAAAATAAGAAAGATGCTTTCTATGATGAAGTTTTGAAAGCATTGTGGGGCTATATCAGTGATAAACTGAATATTCCGGTATCCCGTTTGTCTAAAGATAATATTGAGGAAAAATTGAGAAATCATGGAGTGAGTGAAGAGCTAATTAAGGAATTCCTGAATGCATTGAATGACTGTGAATTTGCCCGTTTTGCTCCGGGAGATGAAAATCAGGCAATGGATAAAGTTTATTCATCTTCAATAGAAGTGATAAGCAAAATGGAGAATTCAATAAAACATTAACTTAGAAGAGATTGTGTCATGAAAAAAATATTATTTTTTATATTCTTATCAATGTCGGTAACTTGCTTCGCGCAAGATTCACTGAGCATTGAACCCAGACAAATAAACGAAGCTGATTCTATCCATGTCGATACACATACACTTCTTGATAACAAATTGGAAGATGTGACAAAAACTAAAGGAGATTCCGCATATATAAAAGAAGATTATGCGGCTGCCATTCAAATATACGAAGCATTACTAAAGAATAGAGAAGCATCTGAAGTTTATTATAACCTCGGAAATAGTTATTATAAAATAGGTGAAATAGCAAAGGCGGTTCTTAATTACGAACGTGCCTTGCTTTTGCAACCGGGAAATAGCGACATCCGTGCTAATCTCGAAGTAGCACGTGCCAAAACAATAGATAAAGTAGAACCTACTCCTGAAGTCTTTTTTATCTCATGGACTAAGTCTTTGATTAATTGTATGAGTGTAGATGCATGGGCCACATGGGGAATTGTTTCTTTCATTCTACTGATAGTATCTCTCTACTTCTTTATATTTTCAAAACAGATTATGTGGAAAAAGATAGGCTTCATTTCAGGGATTATCTTTTTAATAATCACAGTATGCTCTAATCTTTTTGCTTCACAACAAAAAGAAAATTTGGTAAACCGTAACGAAGCGATAGTTATGAATCCGAGTGTCACAGTGCGAAGTACTCCAAGTGAAAGTGGTACTAGTTTATTTATTCTTCATGAAGGAAGAAAGGTAAACGTCAAAGACAATTCTATGAAAGAATGGAAAGAAATTCACTTAGAAGATGGAAAAGTAGGATGGGTCCCAGCTTCTGCTATTGAAGTGATATAAAAGGTATTAATAGATTTTATCAATTTTGAAAAAAAAGATAAGCAAATAATTTGTTTTATCTTTTTTTTTGCTTAAGTTTATAGCGTGATAAAGATCACATAGTATTAACCATTAAATTTATGAGACATGAGAACAATAACATTTAATGAACTTCGTAAGATTAAAGATTCATTGCCCAGCGGTAGCATGCATCGAATAGCAGACGAACTTGGTTTACACGTAGATACTGTGCGAAACTTTTTCGGAGGCCATAATTTCAAGGAGGGAAAAAGTGTCGGAATACATCTTGAGCCCGGTCCAGATGGTGGGCTTGTTATGTTAGACGATACAACAGTTCTCGATCGGGCTTTAAAGATTCTAGATGAATTGAATATGAGTATGCAAAAAGAACAGGCTACCGAATCTGTGCAAGTTTAAAATATAGCAAACAGAAATCCCAATTGCGTTAAACAATTGGGATTTCTTATTTGTTCACCTTCAAAATGTATCAATTATGGAAGACAAATTAGTAACTCTAGCAATTCTGACATATACCAAAGCTCAGATTCTAAAAAATGTACTTGAAAATGAAGGTATTGAGACATACATTCATAATGTGAACCAAATACAGCCTGTTGTATCCTCTGGAGTACGCTTACGAATTAAGGAAAGCGATCTACCGCATGCACTGAAAATCACAGAAAGCTCTGCTTGGCTATCGGAAAGTATAGTAGGAGAGAAGGAAACAAAAAAAGGAGAAAAATCAAATAAGATTTTAATTCCGGTCGATTTCTCTAGTTATTCGATGAAAGCATGTGAATTTGCCTTCAACCTAGCTAAAACAGAGAACGCAGAGATTATTTTGTTGCATGTATATTTTACACCTATATATGCATCGTCATTGCCATACGGAGATGTATTCAACTATCAAATTGGAGATGAAGAATCTGTAAAAACAATTATTCACAAAGTTCATTCTGATCTCAAAGCTTTATCTGATAAAATAAAAGATAAAGTTGAATCGGGGGAATTTCCAGATGTCAAATATAGCTGTATTTTACGTGAAGGCATTCCAGAAGAAGAAATATTGAGATACGCTAAAGAGCAACGTCCTAAACTCATCATTATGGGGACACGAGGAAAAAATCAAAAAGATATAGATCTGATTGGCAGTGTAACTGCTGAGGTTATTGACCGAAATCGTACAGCCGTATTAGCTATTCCGGAGAATACACCATTCAAACAATTCAGTGAGGTAAAACAGATCGCTTTTATAACTAATTTCGATCAAAGAGATTTAATAGCTTTTGATGCATTTTTCAATAGTTGGAAGTCATTTCATTTTTCAGTATCTTTGATACATCTTGCTGAATCAAAAGATACGTGGAATGAAATAAAACTTGTTGGCATAAAAGAATATTTTCACAAGCAATACCCAGGGCTTGAAATCCATTATGATGTCGTAATGAGTGATAATCTACTAAAAGGACTTGAACAATATATCAAAGATAATCAAATAGATATAATCGCATTGACTTCATACAAAAGAAATATATTCGCTCGATTATTCAATCCAAGTATTGCTCGTAAGATGATTTTTCATTCAGATACGCCGTTACTTGTTATGAACGGATGATCAAAAGAAATAGAATTTTAGTGTTTTAAACAGTGGAATAATCAACATTATGTTTAATAGCAAAAGGGAGCAATAAATAAACTTTGCTCCCTTTTGCTGTTTTTTAATGAACTCATATTTTTAAAAAGCATAAAAAAAGAAGGCAACTTTTGTGTAACCTTCTTTTTCTTCATCAAAGAAATATATTATTTCATCATCTTATCAATTTCTTCGAATTCCGGACCCATATTCAAATTATAGTATACACGGTAAAGACCTTGCAACCATAAATCTTTCTGGTCAGGTTTTAAAGCTCTAGCTTTTTCATAGAAGGGCTTTGCTTCTTCATAGAATTTCTTCACTGCCGCTTGAGCTTCAGCATACTTAGGATCATTGATATCTGTTGTTGCTTTATCTGCATAATCTTGTGCTTTCATCAGATACACTAAACCTACATTAGAATAAGCTTCTGCATATTCCGGATCAGCAGCAATAGCTTTTTTGTAGTATTCGATTGCATTATCATACTCTTTCATATTATGATAAAGATATGCCTTCACATATAAATATAACTTATTATTAGGATCATTAGTTAACATCTTATCAGCAAATTCCATTGCTTTAGAAGCTTGATTAGAAGTATTATAATAATCAACTAGATTTGCAAAGAAATAATCATTTCCTGGAAACTTAAGAATACCTTCTTCCAAAGATTTAATCCATGCAGCAGTATCACCTTTAGCTTTATAAGCATCTGCCATTAACTGCATAGCAAACTTACCTCCATCTTTATCAGACAATGCTGAAGGAGCGTACTTGATAATAGCATCTTTATCGCCTACTCTATCAGCCGCTAATGTTGCATAATATGCAATTTGAGGAAGAAGTGTATCATTTTTAGCTAACTCTTTATCAGCCAACATCGGATAAGAAGCTGATTCTACATAAGTAGCGAAAAATTTTAATGCTTCCTTATTCTTATCCAAATTGAAATATTGGATACCACCATTAATCAAATTAGGGCGTTCAGCCAACATACTAGAAGCATTTGCTTTACGATATTTGTTTTTAATCTTACCTTTTTCATTAGGTACCTGAGCCAAATCGTCGCATTTATTATAGTACTCATACATCTTCAAAATACTGTTGTATACTTTTAATGTATCGTACGGTTTTTTCAGAAAAGCATTTTTCATTTGCTCTTCGTTGATACGCTTCTGAATAAATCCAGCAACGTCCCATGTGTCAGCAAGATCCTTAGTTTCAGGATTCTTCATAGCCTCTTCAATCAGCTGTTCAGCTTGCTTAAAATTAGGTTTCACATCATTGGCAATGCTTTTTGCTTCTTTTACATTCTTCATCTGAGCAAATGAGAAGCTAACAGCCATCAATAAAACCATCGAAAATAATACTCTTTTCATGATTGTTGTTTGATTAATTATTAATATTATGTCTATTCTTCAATATCGTTATTACTTTCATTTACGTCCGTGACGTCTTCAGCATTCGGTGTATCTGCATTAGGATCACTTATAATTGTTCCTTCTTTTTCCTCAGCAGGAATTTCATCTTCAAGACTTTCTGTCATTACTTTACATACCGAGCCTATTTGGTCGTTACGTTTCTCAAGATTAATCAGACGGACACCTTGAGTTGCACGTCCCATAATACGGACATCTGCTACTTTCAGACGGATTGTGATACCAGATTTATTGATAATCATCAAGTCATTTTCATCAGTTACAGATTTGATTGTTACCAGTTTACCAGTCTTTTCGGTAATATTCATAGTTTTTACACCTTTACCTCCACGATTGGTTTTACGATAATCTTCTATTTCAGAACGTTTACCATATCCCTGTTCAGAAACAACCATTACAGATTCTGTTTCCAAATCTTTGATACAAATCATTCCAACTACTTCATCCTGTCCATCATTATCCAATGTTATGCCACGTACACCTGTTGCAGTACGTCCCATTACACGCACAGCAGCTTCATGGAAGCGAATAGCACGTCCGTTACGATTAGCAATAATGATCTCATTGTTACCGTTTGTCATACGAACTTCGATTACGCTGTCATCTTCACGAATAGTAATAGCATTTACACCATTCTGACGAGGACGAGAATATTGCTCAAGTAACGTCTTTTTGATTACACCTTTCTTGGTACAGAACAATACATAATGATTATTGATAAATTCTGAATCATCTAAGTTCTTCACACGCAAGTATGCAGTTACATTATCATCTGAATCGATATTTAGCAAATTCTGAATAGCGCGTCCTTTGGAATTCTTTGTACCTTCAGGTATCTCGTATACTTTCAGCCAGTAACACTTACCTTTTTGTGTAAAGAACATCATAGTGTTATGCATTGTAGCCGGATAAATGTGCTCAACAAAGTCTTCATCACGAGTTTCTGTCCCCTTTGAACCTACTCCACCACGATTTTGTGCACGGAATTCGGTTAATGGGGTACGTTTGATATAACCCATATGAGAAATTGTAATAATCATCTGATCATCAGCATAGAAGTCTTCCGGGTTAAATTCTTCTGAAGAATAAACTATCTCAGAACGACGTTCATCACCATACTTGGCTTTAACCTCTAACAATTCATCTTTCATTACCTTGCGGCATACTTCATCATCAGCCAAAATACTTTCCAAATAAGCGATTTGCTTCATTATTTCTTCGTACTCTGCATGAAGTTGATCTTGCATAAGACCTGTCAACTGACGCAAACGCATTTCTACAATTGCACGGGACTGAATTTCTGTCAGGTTGAATCGTTCTATTAAGCCAGCAATGGCATCATTAGGAGTTTTAGCAGCACGAATAATACGGATTACTTCATCAATATTATCAGAAGCAATAATTAAGCCTTCAAGAATATGTGCACGTTCTCTCGCCTTGCGAAGATCGAATTCAGTACGACGAATAACAACCTCATGACGATGCTCTATGAAATATTTAATTAGGTCTCTTAAATTTAATGTTTTAGGACGCCCATGAACCAATGCAACATTGTTTACACCAAAAGATGTCTGTAAAGCAGTCATTTTATAGAGCTTATTCAGCACTACGCTAGCATTTGCATCACGTTTCACATCGATAACAATACGCATACCTTCACGGTCAGACTCATCGTTGGCATTCGAAATTCCTTCTATTCTTTTATCATTAACAAGATCAGCTATATACTTAATCAATTCTGCCTTGTTTACATTATAAGGAATCTCAGTGATTACGATTTTGTCATGTGTCTGTCCTGTTTCAATTTCAGCTTTAGCACGCATGATCACACGTCCACGACCTGTCAGATATGCTTCACGTACCCCACTTACACCATATATATACCCACCTGTAGGGAAATCCGGCGCTTTAACAAAGTTCATCAACTCTTCTACAGTAATCTCCGGATTATCGATATATGCGTCACATGCCTCAATTACTTCCACAAGGTTGTGCGGGGGCATATTAGTAGCCATTCCTACTGCAATACCAGATGCTCCATTCACAAGAAGATTTGGGATACGCGTCGGCATTACTTTGGGTTCTACCAACGTATTATCAAAGTTAGGCTCAAAATCAACGGTTTCCTTGTACAGGTCATCCATCATTGCTTCACCCAACTTATTAAGACGTGCTTCTGTATAACGCATAGCAGCAGGGCTATCACCATCCACAGAACCAAAGTTACCTTGTCCATCTACCAAGGGATAACGCATTGCCCATTCCTGAGCCATACGCACCATTGCAAAATAAACAGAAGAATCTCCATGAGGGTGATACTTACCCAGTACCTCACCCACGATTCTGGCTGATTTTTTATAAGGTTTATCTGAAGTATTACCCAGTTCCATCATTCCGTATAGAATTCTACGGTGAACGGGCTTAAATCCATCTCTAACATCCGGAAG
>UMHP01030533.1_pt1 | contig 13944 bp, 13 predicted proteins | sample 1965571 | NCBI WGS metagenome assembly UMHP01 (sample SAMEA4836103, study PRJEB28245) | human gut metagenome | biome: gut microbiome; material: fecal sample | place: Denmark | collected 2008
GCGAGGACGTCCTGGAATACCATATTTTTTTAAAGAAGGAGAAACGGCAAGACATATGGTCTTTTCAGTACGGCTCTTATCGGCAACAACAAGATTCGTTGTGAGAGGATCTAAGCCTCTTTCCACACATTCCACTGATGCATAAAATGATTTTAAGTCGATTGCAGCATATATCTTATCCAAATCTATCCCTCCCTAAATAGCAAATATCTATGCATTATCGCTCCACAATTCGCACTGGCTAATCACTGTATTGATTGCAAAATCATATTCCTCTGGTGGATAATGATATCTTTTTAATAAACGCTTAACCATTTTTCTCATAGTAGCTCTGGCAGTTTCTTTCTTTTGCCAGTCAATTGTTCTATTTTTACGTAACATTTCAGTTAGTTCTCTTGTCAATTTTATGAGTTCATCATTTTTATAAAAATCTTTTATATGCTCTGGCTTTGTAAGTGCATCATAAAAAGCTAATTCTTCCTGTGTTAATCCAAGCTTTTTTCCATTCTTATAAAGAATTTTAATCTCTTCTGCTGTTTTCATAAGTTCTTTTATTACTTCTTCGTTTGTAATTAATCCATTGTAATACGCATTCATCAGTTTTGTAATTTTTTCTGAAAACTTCTGAGATTGAACAATATTTGTCCTTTTATATAAAGATACCTGTTCTGACATCAGCTTTTTTAAAATCTCAACCGCAATATTTTTTTCTTTCATTCTTGCAATTTCATCTAAAACCGCCGGGTCGAATAAGCTGAATTCTTCTCCTGCCATTTCACTACTATCAAATAAATTGATAACACCTTCACTTTGGACGGCTGCCTTGAGCAAATCATTAATCTGTGCATTTATTTCTTTTAATGATAAGCTTTTTCCACCACTACCTCCATAAGTAATTTTTATCACCGTAGAACGAACTGCTTCCATATATGCAGCTTCATGTCTCTCTATTTCTGTTGTCATGCTGGAACAAAGAGAATGGGATTGTTTCAACAGCATTGCCTCTTTTAAAAATAATTCCTTTCGTTCCGGTTTACTGGCATCTAAAACAAAGTTTACTCCACCTGTAATAAGTTTAGCCATCGTTAGTGGAGAACCGCCAATAAATCCACTAAAATCAAATCCATGCAATAAATCTTTGCAGACTTGTAATTTCTCCTGGAATTTTGGATATGCCACCTTTGCAATATCCATATCACCATATCTTGACTGATCACGCTTAGTATATTCTTTCATCGCAGCCTTTAACGCAGAGGCAATTCCGACATAATCTACTATCAAACCACCTTCCTTGTCCTTGAACACACGATTAACACGGGCAATCGCCTGCATTAGATTATATCCATGCATTGGTTTATATATATACATAGTAGCAAGAGAAGGGACATCAAAGCCTGTGAGCCACATATCTACTACAATCGCTATTTTCAATGGGTCGTCATTGTCCTTGAACTTTCGTGCCAATTCCTCCTTATGGGATTTTGTTCCTACAATTTCTTTCCAGTCTTCTGGGTCATTATTACTACCGGTCATGACAACACCAATTTTTTCTTTCCATGCCGGACGTATTTTTAAAATACGTCTATAAATCTTCATGGCAATCGGGCGAGAATACGCTACAATCATAGCTTTTCCCGTTAATAGATTCGCTCTATATTTTTCATAATGGTCTACAATATCATCACATAAAGATTCGATTGTAGAATCAGCTCCTAAAACACTTTCCATCTGTCCCAGCATTTTCTTACTTTTTTCAATAGTTGCTGTATCAGATTGCTTTTCTAATACATCATAAGTGGAATCTATCAAAGCAAGTGTATTCTCATCCAATTTAAGGTGAACAACACGACTTTCATAATAAACAGGTCGTGTCGCCCCATCTTCCACAGCCTGTGTCATATCATAAATATCAATATAATCTCCAAATACTTCTCTTGTATTTCTATCTTTTGCTGAAATTGGTGTCCCTGTAAATCCAATAAATGTGGCATTAGGCAGTGCATCATGAATAACACGGGCATTACCTACAATCGTACGAGCTTCTTTCTGTCCTTTTTCATTTTCAGAAATAACAATCTTTTCATCAAAACCATATTGTCCTCTATGAGCTTCATCTGCCATTACAACAATATTTCTGCGTTCTGATAAGGGCTTTTCGCCACGCTCAAATTTAAACATTGTAGTAAAAATGATACCATTTGCACTTCTTCCATCAAGAAGTGTTTTTAAATGTTCTTTGCTCTCCGCCTGTATTGGTGTTTGTCGTAAAAAATCCGCACACTGTGAAAACTGTGTATAGAGTTGATCATCTAAATCTATACGGTCTGTCATAACAATCAATGTTGGACTTTCTAATACTTTCTGTAGTAAATGAGCATAAAATACCATAGATAATGACTTTCCAGAACCCTGTGTATGCCAGAACACACCACCTTTACCATCAGTCTTTGTTGCAACTATCGCTTTTTCAACTGCTTTGTGAACAGCAAAATACTGATGATATCCTGCTAATATTTTAAATCGCTTTGTTGATGAACCAGAAAATAAAATAAAGTTTTTCAAAATATCTAACAGACGTTCTCTTTGGAAAATACCTTCATAAAAAGTATCAAATTGTGCATATGAGATTTCTTCATTGTTACCATCTTTTGTTTTCCATTCCATAAAACGGTCAAATCCAGATGTGATTGTTCCAGCTTTATTTGTGGATAAGTCACTTATTACACAAATGGCATTATAATAAAATAGAGATGGAATATCCTGCATATAATTACGGATTTGATTGTATGCATTTTCTGCACCAACCTCATCTTTTGCTGGACTTTTTAATTCCATTAATACTAAAGGCAAACCATTAATAAACAGTATTATATCTGGACGGCGATTATTCCTATTTTCAAGAAATGTAAACTGATTAACTATATAAAAAGAATTTCTTTTCTTTTTATCACGCTCAGCTTCAAAATCAATCAAGTGTACAATTCCTGACCTTTCTTCTCCTTTAACAAAATATTTAACCGTAATGCCATTCTGGAGATAATCCATAAAAATAACGTTTTTTTGTAGCAGACTTCCTGTATCAAAATTTTTTATTTTACTTATCGCTTCTTGAATAGCTTCTTCTGGCAAATCGGAGTTGATACGCACTAAATTATCTTTTAAAACAGATTCCAGAAGTGGATTTGTATAATCTCTTTCATAATCCGGAGCATAAATATGTTCATAACCCATATTTTCAAAAAGCTCAATAATTGCTTGTTCATATGTATCTTCTGTAAATAAAGCTGGCATATTCAATCTCCTATCTTTTGTAGAATATCTATGGTAAATGAGAATTTAGAGCAGCAAATAGAGATGCTTCTGCTTAACACCATTAATAACGCTGATACTCAGCCAGTTAAGCTTGGCGATTACCTTTATATCAAAGGGCGCATTGGGTGGAAAGGTCTGAAAAAATCAGAATACTTGCCTTTTTCAGACTACCGTATCATCAATGGCGAAAGTCTCACTCTATCTGGGATTGATTGGAATAAGGCTGGTTACATATCCGCAGAAAGATATGAGGAATCTCCCGAAATAAAGCTTAACATCGGTGATATCCTTCTTTCCAAAGATGGAACAATTGGAAAGATTGGATATGTTGATAAGCTGGAAACACCAACAAGTGTTGCATCTGGAATTTTTGTAATCAGGAATACCAGACAAGCTGAAATTTCAACACAGTTCATTTACTATTTGCTGAAATCACGGTTGTTTAAAGCTTTTATTACTAGTAGGACAGAGGGAAGTGTCATTCCACATCTGTATCAAAAGGATTTTATGAAATTCGAATTCCAGCTTCCTTCACCCGTCGACATGAAAATTTTCGATGACACTACAGCAGCTATGTTTTCTATGGTGTTTTCGAATCTTAACGAAAATGAAAGGCTCATTCATTTAAGAGATTCATTGCTACCAAAGCTTATGTCTGGCGAACTGGATATTTCTAACCTAGACCTTTAAGCCGCTAAATTCTCATTTATCTGCATATTAAGTTCAATCTTTTCATCTATTTTTCTGAGATAATCAACAATCTTTTTTTGAACTTCAATTTGTGGCAATAACAATTTCACTGCATTCAGGTTTGCTTGACTAAGCTTTGGTTGTGCTGATCCTGTAACATATCCTGACAAATCCATACTATTTATCAGATAGCACAAATAATTCGTATCACATAGTTCGTTACCGGTTACAATGTGGGCATGATTATTCACCCAAAATTGGCCATTTACTACTTGTGCGATATTCTGCTTCTTGGATTTTAAATTCTCACCATCCTCAGCAATTAGTAAAAAATTTCCATTAAAAATATAGTCATCTATATAATCAATAACCCCTTGTGCACCATAATAACGGTAATCCCCTTTTCTCTTTTCCCTTTGTGCACCAGAGAGGGGAACTCTCTTTTTATCATAATTTACGCTAACTTCATCAAAGCAATATTCTCGAAGTTCCATTTACTCACCTTCCAATCTAACCTATAAATTTCCTATGAGCCTGTTTCACATTGCTCTGCTTGACCATTGCATACTGCAAAGTCGTATCTATTCGTTTATGCCCCAATAGTTGCTGTAGCTGCTCTATTGGCATTCCTTTATCAATTGCCATTGTCGCAAGTGTTCTTCTAAACTTATGCGGATGGACTTTTTCTATTTCTAAATCTTTTCCCATTTTTCGCAAGCGGGATTCTATTCCACCGATTGTGATTCTTGTATATGGATACCTAAGTGTTACAAAAAGAGCCGGATCTTCATCTGTTCTACTATCAATGTAATTCTTCAGGTGAATCTTCGTCCTTGCATCAAAATAAACGACTCGCTCCTTATCACCTTTACCAAATACAACGCATTCACGCTCATTGAAATCAATATCTGCCTTATTCAGCAGTACCATTTCCCCAACACGCATTCCTGTTGACGTCAGCATATCAATAATCGCAAGATCTCGAAGTTCTATGCAATTATCACGCATTTTCTCCAGTTCCTCATCAGTATACGTCTCCTTGATATTAGTAACTGTCTTCACCTTGTGTATCCGACGTACAGGGCTTTTCAGAATATAATCTTCATCCTCTAGCCACGAGAAAAAACTAGATAAAATTCTACGGATATTATCAATCGTCACACGACTTGAACCATGTTTTTTCTGGTAGTTCGTAAGGTAGGCTCTAAGATCATCCGTCTGCATATGACAAACACCTTTATCTATTGCCTCCGTCAGTGCTTCTATAGTAGTTCGATAATACTTCAATGTCTTCTCTGAACACCCCTCTATTCGCTTTGCATACACAAAGGCATCAATCAGCTTTTGACTATCATCCTCAATCTCTGCAACTTTCCCAAAAATCTCATAGTTATACAGCGAATGTCCCAAAATCTCCTGTAATTTTTGCAACTGTGCATTATCGAGGTATGGTAACATCTGTTGCATAATTTCTTTCATAATTTTTTGTTTCATAATTCATTCTCCTTATATTTATTTCCAGAGAACGAATCAACGGCAGTTCCGTTGGTTATTACTCCTGCCGTTGGTAGGAGTTATTAGGTTAAATGAGAATTTAGTTGCTTAAATGTCAAGGTTGGAGATATCAAGTTCGCCAGACATAAGCCGCGGTAATAATGTATCTCGTAGATTAGAAAGTATCGTATTTTGCAGATCATTTTTGATAATTTGTTCTAAAAAAGGATTTAATACATTAGATAGATGCATCGCTTCCTGATTAGATGGTGCTACGATACAGAAATCCTTAAGATTAGCTTGGTTTATTTTGGGTTGTGCTGCACCAGTAACTATGCTACTCATGTTCAAAGTTTTGAGCAATGCAAATAATAATGCTTCGGAGTAGAACATATTTCCTTGAACGATATGTGCATGATTATTAACCCAAAATTTACCATAAGTATATTGAATTAACGGATGTCCAAGAGCATCTACAACATTAGCTCCATCTTCACTAATGAGGATATAAACACCGTCAAATATGTAAGCGTCTACATAATCAACGACACTTGTTGCTCCGTAATATGGATATAAACGTACCATCCCTTCTCGCTGTCGTGAAGATAGAGGTTTTCTCATATGATCATAAAAAGTAAGTATCTCACCTAACTTACATTCATTCCATATGGATGATTTTTTAGCATGTAGATAAATAGCTTTCATTTGATCACATAAATTCTCATTTATTTTATTATTAATTTCTATTTTCTGATCTAGAATCCTTAAAATCCCACCAATTTTCTTTTGAATATGGATTTCTGGTATATCTATTTGTATCTTTCTAAACTCAGCCTGTTTTATTCCAGTTACCGTTGTCCCTGTTTCACGAGCTTTCAACAATGATTGTCCAATAGAAGATTGAAGAAAATAAAGTAAATACTCATTATCCAAAATATCCTGCTTTCCTCTAAGAGTCAATAACCTCTGAGCAATGCCAACGTCATCTCGATCGAGCCTTGCTACCATTCCCATAGGAGCTTCTGTTGTTAAAAGTACATCTCCAACCTTTGGAAAACCACGTACCATAAACCGGTCGTACTCATCTGGTGATATGTAATAACACAACGAATAATCAATATGATTATTTTTCACAGATTTTGCACTAAGCGTAGGTATTCCTGAATCCGATTTTTTAGGAGTTTTGCCTCTATAATCGATAATTTGTTCCAAGGCATCTTCCATCGTATATGTCCTAAATTTCATACCCAATTGCCCCCAGCTTCTTCCGAATTTCATCTTCCAGTTCATGGCTCTTTGCAAACATCTCTGAAAGTTCTGATGTAAGGCGATTCATCTTTTGCTCAAATGGTTCCCCATCATCCTCTTGTTCTTCAATACCAACATATCTTCCAGGTGTCAGTATGTAATCTTGTTTTTCAATTTCTGTTGTGTCAACTGCTGCACAAAAGCCTTTTATCTCTTCTAATGTTCCGTCCACAAAAGCCTTATAAGTATCTGCAATTTTATTAATATCTTCTTCTGTAAATTCTCGCAGTTTACGGCTCACCATTGTTCCCATTTTACGGGCATCAATAAATAATGTTTTACCAGTTTGCTTTTTTTGCTTATTTAAAAACCATAACGAAACTGGAATCTGTGTTGTATAAAATAACTGAGTAGGCATTGCAATGATACATTCTACTAAATCAGCATTAATAATATTTTTACGGATTTCTCCTTCTCCACCAGACTGAGAAGAAAGTGAGCCATTTGCCAGCACCATACCAATTCTTCCGGCAGGTGCAAGATGATAAATCATATGCTGTAACCATGCAAAGTTCGCATTTCCTGTTGGCGGCATACCATACTTCCAGCGCGGATCATCTTTTAATTTATCAGCACCCCAGTTAGAAAGGTTAAATGGTGGATTTGCCATAATATAGTCTGCTCTGAGAGTTGGATGACGGTCATCTAAAAAAGTATCTGCCGCATAACTTCCTAAATCTGGCTCAATTCCACGAATTGCAAGATTCATCTGAGCCATTTTCCAGGTAGTTGGATTAGAATCCTGACCATAAATAGAAATGTTACTAATATTTCCACTATGATTTTCAACAAATTTTGCTGACTGAACAAACATACCCCCTGAACCACAGCATGGATCATAAACTCTTCCTTTATATGGCTGAAGTACTTCTACAAGAGTACGAACAACACAAGCTGGTGTAAAGAACTCACCTCCTCTTTTTCCTTCCTGTTCAGCAAACATCTGTAAACAGTACTCATATGTACGTCCTAAAATATCTTTTTCATTTCCATGTTCTACCATTTTAATATTTGTAAAAAGATCGACGACATCTCCAAGTCTTCTTTTATCGAGTTCTGGACGTGCAAAATTTTTCGGCAAAATATCTTTCAATCGTTTATTTTCTTTTTCGATTGCTCTCATCGCATCATCAATCACCGTTCCAATTTCTGGTGTGTGTGCTTTTACTTTAATCTCATTCCAGCGTGCCCCTGATGGAACGAAGAAGATTCCCTCTGAAGTATATTCATCCATATCTTCTTCAAAACCTTCTCCTTCGTTTTTTAATTCTTGATATTTTTCGTCAAATCTGTCTGATATATATTTTAAGAAAATAAGACCGAGTACGACATTTTTATATTCTGATGCATCCATGTTTCCACGTAAAACACAGGCAGCATCCCATATCTGTCTTTCAAAGCCTATTTCAGCCGTGTTTTTCTTTGCCATTACATCTTCCTCCATTGTTAATCTATGTAACAATTTTATCATTCAAATCTATTTTTTTCAATTTTAAAATGGTAGTGGCTCTTATTTCTTCTTCCTGGCAATCAATACTCTCCGATACTGCCACATTTTTTCTGCACCTACCAGTGTAAAGTATCGTTTTACATCCTGATCAGTCAGACCTTCTTCAATTACTTTTATAATCTCTTCCTGTTCTTCTGGTGATAGCTCACTAGAATATCGTCTAAAGCAATCAATAATGTCCCCTGATAAGTCCCATTGTTCTCAGACTTGAATGTCGATAAACTAAGGGCAGAGTATCAGGAACTGATGAAACAGAAAAATGTGCTAACTTCCACCTATAAAGATAGTGAAAAAGAAGTGCGTGATCTGAACCGAAAGTTGGAAAATCTTAATCAGTACCTCGGACGGACTCAGCCCGATCCGGCACAGGAACAGCAGGAAAAGAAGGATACTCCCCATCTGTAAATGTGCAAAAAAATAGAGGTGCGCAAGGCACCCCTACTCTAAACCTCTTGCAAAATCCGCAAGGCTGGTTTATAATCAGATTAGAAAACCGAAGGATATTGGAGTGTCCAACGGTTGCACAATCGGAAACTTATAAAGCGTTAAGTTTATTAACGGATTACAGGCTATCCCCTATTGGCGTAGAGGATAGCCTTTCCGTTTATTTGCGGTTACATCTATTGTCTATGTATGTCAAGGCTGCAAATACAACCAGTAAAAGTGTAAGCACTTCTAAAGTATCCATACCGACCTCCTTTCTGTTTCCAGAAAGGTCAACCGCAAGACTATCCCTACTGCTCTAATCTGACTAAAAAATATTATATCATGTAGTGTCGAATTTTGCCAGTACCGATCACATTCATTCTGCTGCTTCCAAAGAAACTTCTGCAAATTCCTCATCAGTCATGCTCTGAAGTTTTCCCAAGACCTGCTCGGCAAGCTCCCCCATATCGCTGTCCTTTATGTGTAGCATTACCTGTCTGATGTTCTCAAGCATCTGCATCCTGTCCTGTGTCTCAAATACACACATGAAATTGATTTCTTCTACTGTAAATTTACTCATCATTTTACATCTCCCTCTGTAATTTTTTATCTTTCTCTGGCGAAGTATGTTCTGCCCTGCCCCGCTGTTCGATAACAACCTTTTTCTCCGCCAGCTTCTCCTTAATGGATATTCTGCCTTTGGACTGTTCCTGTTCTTTCTTCTCAGCTCCGTTATTGAGAACATTGTCAATCTGGTTATAATTTTGCTCGGTCAGTTCCTCCACCTTTGCAAGAGACTTGTATTCTTCCAGCCTGTCAAGCAGCTCCTTTGCCTTTCTTGCAGTCTGAACTACTTCGCTATCATCAATCTCCACTCTCTGTCCGAAAATATCCGTAATGCCCTATCTGACACCTTCAGAAATGACCGCATTGAGAAAGTCATTCAGATATCCAGTATTGCCGCTTCTGATGTCCTCAGTGATATTCGCAACCTGCGCTTCCCTGTCCTCTACCGTATCCTGATACTGATAGGTATCATACTCATAAGAAAACTGATCTATCTCCGAAGCAAGGATAGCAGCCTGCCACTTCTCCAGCGAACCACGCACCTCAATGTCCGGTAACTTGTCAACCAGCTCCGCTATGACCTCGATTGCTTTCGGATTGTCTGTTATATCCGGTACATAATCCAGAATTTCCAGATCAATGACCTTGCCGGAGAGAATATCCATCTAGACATCCTCATAAGGTTCTGTTCCCTCTGTATGGATATTGATGCCGATACTCGAAATTCCATTCATGCGCTCCGGCGGTATGCTTTTCCATACAGCGATTGCTTCCTCCACACTTGCGATATTCTCATGGTACTCTCCAAGATTGTGAAATTCGCCACACTCTGCAACCGTTAAGGTAACGGATTTCTCCGGTATGGATTCCTTCGTAGATGCCATCTGCATTGCCTGTTTCTCTGCAAGATAACTTTCCACTCCCGGAAGATAAGTCGCAAGTGTCCCTGTCTTACCCTCTGTGATAGGATTGATGTCAACCTTTATGCCACCAATCATAAGACCGTCCTCGTTAAAAGCATTAAACATATCATCTTCATGCTCTTTTCCCTTATACTCCACAACCACATCCAGATCAGAACCCTCCCGCTCCAGACCTCTGCACCGACTACCGGACACCACCACATCCACAAGCTCAACATCCATTTCATACTCGTCTATCTTGGACTGTAGATATGCCCATACCGTCTGCTCTACATCATCCTGTGTCTGTCTGCCTATTCCATGAAACAATTCACCTGTCCTTGCTTTGAAATCTACAACAATGCTGTTGGCTTCTGTTTCCGGCACTTCCGCATGGATACGCTCTTTCAACAGTTCGTTCTCCACTGCTTCCGTTTTCTCCATAAGTTCCTCATAGTCCAACGGAATACGCTCGTCCTGCTCCGACACCCCAAAATCCTCCAGAACGTCCTTTAATGCTGCATAAATGGAAATATCCAGATTATCATACACACCTCCATCAATCAGCTTATAGTCTGCATCAAAAACAGAATAATCATATCCATCCGTACAGGTCTGTATGCTGACAAATTTATCTTTCACAGAAAATGCCATCTGCTCCGGCTCTCTCACTTCAAAATACGGATTGTCCCACTCCGCAATCGGTACATTCTCCACGATATGCTTCTGATTGGTAGTCGGCATCAGCTTCTCCATTTTGCCCTGTTCATAAAGCGTATCGAACCGGCTCATATAAAGAGAAATATCATCAAGACCACCCTGTTTTAACTGATGCTCAAAACGCTGTTTCACAAAGTTTTTTACTTCCTCCAGTGACATATCCCGGTGGACTCTTACCTTGTCGATACCAATGCTGTCACTTAACTCCTGTAAATCGTCCATGAAGTGCTTGCTTTCCTTTGCTTCGCTGCTGTGGGTAAAATCAAGGGACAGGACATTTTCGTTATTCCTTACATGGATCACATCGAACTCAATACCATGCACACTGACACCGAAGGTTGTCCTTGCCTTGTCATCGCTGTACTGCGAATCTTTTCCCCGGTAATCCTGAAATGCTTCCACTGCTTCGGAAATGCTGTCAAAACGCTCCAGTCTGCTCCTTTCCGGGCTGTTCTCTGCCCATGTGCTTAAATCGGCAATGACATAGTAGGATACCTTGTCATTTTCAATATCCATGTGCTTTTTTAGCTGTCTTGCTTCCATGATGCGCTCAAGCTGTGTCCTTCCGTTTACCATGTAGGAACCGATGTTATTTTCCTTATTAAAAGGCATATTTGCCATTTCACGCTCTGCTTCATAGAGTGCATCCGCTGCTTCCTCATAGCCATAATAATTCACTCCTGCAGGTGTGATGTCCCTCTTAGAAACTGCCGGACTGCGTTATGTGGGGCTGCTTTCAATACCTTTAGTGCCGCTGACGGGAAATTTGCCAACTTTACAGCGATATTTCCGGCTCACATACTACCCATCTGCAAAGGGGCGGTTTGTTGCACTCCGGCTTGCTTTTCGTTCATAGAGCGAATGAAAAGGGGCTTTCTGCCCGCTGGCGGCATAACTTTTTCACTTCCACCAAAGTTACAGATTACAAGGGATTATCTACCCGCTTATAGAAAATACTTTTCCTTTCACTACCTACAAAACCGGAAAAAAGAAAATGGACGTTGATTTTCAAAACTTTTCCCCTTTTGTTCTCTAATACAGGAAGAAAAGGAAAATGCCAAAGATAAGCACAAAAAAAGCAGCAAATCTTTTCAGACTTACTGCTTTTTTGCCATTAAAAGGCCACAACTATTCTTTTAAATTATCCACCATGTCTATGCTTACAGCAAGCAATATAGATAAGTGCAATAAAGGCAAAAATTGCAATTATAATTATGTGCCTTTGGCTTGATTGAGGAACACCCATAACTATACAATAGATAGTCACTACTAAAGCAGGAATTTCTATTATGGAAAGAGCGATAAGAGATAATATTAATCCACGTTTCTTTTCTTTAATACCTATCGCTAGTATACCAATAATAAGAATGGGAATAATTTCCGATGATAATTCAAGTAAATAATCTTGCATAACATCTCATTCCCCCTTTAATGTCCCCAACGACGCGACCAAGAAACATTTTCTGCTAAAAGAACACTCTTGGAAGAATCATTATAGAAATTTCCTCTATAGCGATAATAAATTTTCCCTGTAGACCGGCTCACACATCTTTCACCATCAAAGTATACACTATCAGGAATGGTAGAAATAAGGCCGCTTGCTACAGAATCAATCAATGCGCCTGCAATTACACCTGCTGTCCCCGCTGCCAAACCCGTTACGGTTACTATTGCTTGTGTAATTAATCCTAATGTCCATTTATCTGCTTTAAAACTAAATGTTTCTGTATGAGGTTTATATTCACAAGAAGAACGAAAACCCACATCATTTGTTGCGACCGATACAATAGGTTCTACATATCGCTCGGTCATCTGAGTTGAAAGAATAGGCTCTTTGTTTTCATCAACTTTAACGCTTGTAGAATTTAAAACAAACGTATTGTTGACTATTTCGCCATACTCAGTATATAACAAACTTTCGCCATCTATGGTCAAGTAATATTTTGCATATATAGTTGTGTCAGTGAAATTCTGTTCAATCATTTCAAGCCCATTATTTACAGTTTCTGCCGTACTTGGTGCTGCCATCACAGGTTGCACTGATATTGAAAACATCGTGGCAATCATCAAAAGAACAGATACTGCTTTTCTTAACATATTTCTCATACATTTCCCTCCCGCTTAAATTATAATCCTAAAATGACGTTAATTACTCACAAATAAGTACATTGGACTATACCTCTCTTTTTTATTATATTAGTTGTGACTAACTATATACGCTATATCATAAAATAGCTACTAAATCAATACTTTGTTTGCTTTAATGCCAAAATTTATGGCAATAAAATAAAAATAATTGTTCTTTTTGCCTAATGGGATTAGAATAGTGGGCTACTGTCTATAAATTCTTGTATGTTACTTTATCACACATGAGCATTTGCACCGGGATTATCGTTACCGTAACCCTCCAGAAGATTGATAACACCCCATACACCTACACCTGCTCCGATTGCTGTTACTACGGTCTTTAATCCTGTTACTGCTGTTGTAAAAAATGACATTTTTCTTTACCTCTTTCTTTCCTTGAATTTTTATTTCTGCTTTTGGACATTTTGTCCAGAAGCTGTGTTGATTGTTTCTTATTCAGTTTTTCTTTTCACTTTTAGACATTTTGTCCAAAAGTCTTATGTTACGATTTTCCCGACATCTTCCACCTCATCAACGGTGTCATTGTTCCTGATCTTTGCATGGTACAGGTTCTTTACATACTTTTCGATGTCAAAGGCATTCTTCTCGTCATAGTCGGAAAGCAAGTGATACTGCTTATGCTTGGTTATATCAAACTTATTGGAGAAGAACGGTCTTACTCCCCTAAGCTGCATAATGCACTTGCCGCCATCCATGACCGCAATCTCGTCCTGACTCATCAGCTCTTTGCCACAATGTCAAGTGATGAATTAAAAAAAGACAAGCACCATCAAAGAAAAATTTCTTTCACAGCACTTGTCTTTCTCTATTATATTATCGTTCTAAAAGCTCCTACTTGAATGCTTACAAACTGTTCTTCAAAATCTC
>UMHP01026546.1_pt1 | contig 13740 bp, 6 predicted proteins | sample 1965571 | NCBI WGS metagenome assembly UMHP01 (sample SAMEA4836103, study PRJEB28245) | human gut metagenome | biome: gut microbiome; material: fecal sample | place: Denmark | collected 2008
GGGAAACGCGGTCCCAGCTGCACGGCAGCGGGCATCCTAAGTCATGGGATAACTGCTGCCAATGGAAGATTTCCCCGGAAGGGCCGTTCCAGAGCAGCCTGCGGGCAACGGCCCTTTTCGTCCGGCGTGGTCAGGGGACCGGGCATCCGGGGCCTGCGGGGCAATCGCTGTCCTGCAAGATGGTGTGCTGACGATCTTCATAACCGCTGATGTGTCGGTCATATTCTTTTGCCAAAAGAAATGCCCCCGCCATTGAGTGGGATATGTCTCGTTGCGTGTATCAAACAAGGCGCTGTGGGATGGTGGGCCAAAGTACCTTTGTTTGATGGCGGGCGCGCAGTCAGCTTTGTCGGAGCTGTCAACGCATTCCTCCATTTTTTGTCGATTTCGCCAAAGCTCCTGGGGACGGCGGAACGATTTTAGGCGGTCCCACAAATTTTCCGTCTGTGGGGATTCCGGGCCCCCAAGTGTCTTGACAACACCGCCTTAAAGTTCGTATAATAATAGCACTGAGAGCAAAGGCGCCCTTTGGCGGTATCCTTTGCTCTTTTTTCTTTTTAAAATTTTTCGCGGAGGGGCGCTCCGCGTCCATACACGGTCACCATCGGAAAGGAGTCAGGCTCATGCGTCACTACACCAAGGAGGACATCATCCGGCTGGTCCGGGAGGAGGATGCCCAGTTCATCCGTATGCAGTTCACAGACATTTTCGGCCAGCTGAAAAACGTAGCCATCACCGCCTCTCAGATCGGGCGGGCGCTGGACAACCAGATTATGATGGATGGCAGCTCCATCGCGGGATTCGTCCGCATTGAAGAATCAGACCAGTATCTCTGGCCGGACCTGGACACCTTTGCCATCCTGCCCTGGCGGCCCCAGTACGGCAAGGTGGCCCGGCTGATCTGCGACGTCCACAACCCCGATGGTACCGCCTTCGCCGGTGATCCCCGAGGTGTGCTGAAGCGGGTGCTCCGCCGTGCCGACGCCCTGGGCTTCACCTGCAATGTGGGAGCGGAACTGGAGTTCTTCCTGTTCCAGACCGATGAAGACGGTCAGCCCACCATCCGGACTTCCGACGAGGCCAGCTATTTTGACCTGGGCCCTCTGGACCATGGGGAGGGGACCCGCCGGGAGATCTGCCTGAATCTGGAGCAGATGGGCGTGGCGGTGGAGGCCAGCCACCACGAGGTGGCAGCCGGCCAGCACGAGATCGACCTCCAGTACACCGACGCCCTGCGGGCTGCGGACAACATCATGACCTTCAAGCTGGCGGTGAAGACCCTGGCCCAGAAGAACGGCCTCCACGCCACCTTCATGCCCAAGCCCGTCAGCGGCGCCGCCGGCAGCGGCATGCACGTAAATATGTCCCTGTTTCGGGATGGGAAAAATGCCTTCTATGACGAGGCGGATCCCCGGCACCTGTCCCCGCTGGCCTATCAGTTCATCGCGGGACTGCTGGGACACGTACGGGGATGCTGTGCCGTCACCAATCCACTGGTGAACAGCTACAAGCGGCTGGTGCCCGGCTACGAAGCCCCCTGCCATCTGGCCTGGTCCACCGGCAACCGCTCCGCCTTGGTCCGCATTCCAACACCGCGGGGAAACAGCACCCGGGTGGAGCTGCGGAGCCCTGATCCCGCCTGCAACCCCTATCTGGCCCTGGCGGCGTGCCTTGCCGCGGGACTGGACGGGATCGAGCAGCAGATGACGCCCCCCGCCCCCCTCACCGGCAACCTTTACGAGGTGGGAGACGCCTCCGGCATCCAGCGGCTCCCCGGCTCTCTGGAGGAGGCCGTCCGGGCCCTGGAGGCAGACAGCGTCATTACGGACGCGCTAGGTGCCCACGTGACGGAGCAGTATCTGGCCGGAAAGCGTCGGGAGTGCCGGTCGTACGCCGCCCAGGTGTCCCAGTGGGAGCTGGAACAGTATCTGGTGGCGTACTGACCTGCCGGCCCTTCTGACAGGGCCGCAGAGAGAGGAGGGGGGCAAATTCCATGGACAGGATCATATTGGCGTTTGCCTCTGAGAAAGCCCACGCCCAGATCACCCGCATTCTGGGCTCCGGCGGCCTCGCGCCGTCCATCTCCTGCTTCAGCGGCGCGGAAACCATCCGAGCCGCCCGGAAGCTGGGCGGAGCCGTCGTCATCTGCGGTTTCCGGCTGCGGGACATGACTGCGGAGATGCTGGCCGTGGACCTCACGGGCATCGCCCCGGTGCTGGTCATCTCCTCTCCCGGGAATCTGGAGCTGTGTGGGGACAGGAACCTCATCAAGTTGGCCGTCCCCTCCTCCCGGGCGGAGTTCTTCGCCTCGCTGGATCTGGCCCAGGGAGTCCTTGCAGGCGGCGCCCCGGCTCCCCGGCTTCATATCCAGCGAAGTGCCGAGGAGGAGCGGCTGATCTGCCGGGCCAAGGCGGTGCTGATGGAGGTAAACCTCATGAGCGAGGCGGAGGCCCACCGCTTTCTGCAGAAGTACAGCATGGACACGGGGCTGCGGCTTGCAGAGACCGCCCGGCTGATCCTGGAGCGGTACACAACAGGCTGAAGCCTGACGATGAAACGACAAGGGAGGCAGTCCCAATGAGTGGACCAGCGCAGAACATACACAATATCTATGATCCCCTGTGGGAGCACGACGCCTGCGGCATCGGCGCCGTGGTGAATTTGAAGGGCACGCCGTCCCACGCCACAGTGGACAGTGCCCTGAAGATCGTGGAAAAGCTGGAGCACCGGGCAGGTAAAGACGCCACCGGCGAGACCGGTGACGGCGTGGGGCTGATGATTCAGGTGCCACACAAGCTGATGGTGAAGGCGGCCTCCGCCGAGGGCATCGCCCTGGGCGGCCCCCGGGATTATGGCGTGGGCATGTTCTTCTTCCCCGCAGACGCGCTGAAGCGGGCCCAGGCCCAGAAGATGCTGGAGATCATCGCGTCCAAGGAGGGGCTGGACTTCCTGGGCTGGCGGGATGTGCCCACCCATCCGGAGGTGCTGGGCCGGAAGGCCCTGGACTGTATGCCCTGCATCTGCCAGTGCTTTGTGGCCCGGCCTGTAGACTGCGCCCGTGGCCTGGACTTTGACCGGAAGCTGTATGTGGTCCGCCGGGAGTTCGAGCAATCCAATGTGAACACCTACATTTGCTCCTTCTCCAGCCGGACCATCGTGTACAAGGGCATGTTCCTGGTGGGGCAGCTGCGGAAGTTCTACACGGACCTGACGGAGCCGGATTGTGAGAGCGCCATCGCCCTGGTCCACTCCCGGTTCTCCACCAACACCACCCCCAGCTGGGAGCGGGCCCATCCCAACCGCTACATCCTCCATAACGGTGAAATCAACACCATCCGGGGCAACGTGGACCGGATGCTGGCCAGGGAGGAGACTATGCACTCGGCCGTACTGGAGGCGGACATGGACAAGATCCTGCCGGTGGTAGACCAGAGCGGCTCCGACTCCGCCATGCTGGACAACACCCTGGAATTTCTGATGATGAACGGCATCCCACTGCCCCAGGCGGTGATGATGTGCATCCCGGAACCCTGGGCCAACGACCGGAAAATGAGCCGGGAGAAGCGGGACTTCTACCACTACTATGCCACCATGATGGAGCCCTGGGACGGCCCGGCGGCCATCGTGTTCTCCGATGGGGACACGGTGGGCGCGGTGCTGGACCGGAACGGCCTGCGCCCCTGTCGGTGGTATCTCACTACCGACAAGCAGCTGATTCTCTCCTCCGAGGTGGGGGTGCTGGACATCCCGCCGGAGAAGATCGTGAAGAAGTCCCGGCTCCAGCCGGGGCGGATGCTGCTGGCAGACCTGACTGCCGGTCGACTGGTGGACGACGCCGAGGTCAAGGAGCGGTACGCCCGCCAGCAGCCCTACGGCGAGTGGCTCGATGCCCACTTGGTATACCTGCGGGATCTTCCCATCCCCAACCGGCGTGTGGAGCGGTCCTCCCAGGAGCGGCGGGACCGGCTGTACAAGGCCTTCGGCTACACCTATGAGGAGGTGAAGGACGCCATCCTCCCCATGGCCCGGGATGGGGCGGAGCCCACCTCCGCCATGGGCGTGGACACACCGCTGGCGGTGCTGTCGGAAAAGCACCAGCCCCTGTTCAGCTACTTCAAGCAGCTCTTCGCCCAGGTGACCAACCCGCCCATGGACGCCATCCGCGAGGAGATCGTCACCGACACCACGGTGTATGTGGGCTCCGGCGGCAATCTGCTGGAGGAAAGAGCGGAGAACTGCACAGTCCTCCAGATCCACAACCCCATCCTCACCTCCGTGGATCTGATGAAGATCCGCTACATGGACCGGCCTGGCTTCCATGTGGAGACCATCTCCCTGCTGTACTACAAGGGCTCTCCCTTGGCCAATGCCCTGGACCGGCTGTTCGTCAACGTGGACCGGGCCTACAAGAATGGCACCAACATCCTGATCCTGTCAGACCGGGGGGTGGACGAGAACCATGTAGCCATCCCCTCCCTGCTGGCGGTGTCCGCCTTGGAGCAGTATCTGGTGCGGACGAAAAAGCGCACCGCAGTCTCCATGATCCTGGAGAGCGCCGAGCCCCGGGACGTCCACCACTTCGCCACCCTCCTGGGCTACGGCGCCCAGGCCATCAACCCCTATCTGGCCCAGGAGTGCGTAGAGGAGCTGGTGACCCTGGGGATGCTGGATAAGGATCCCACTGCGGCCGTCAACGACTACAACAGCGCCATCCTCCACGGCATCGTGAAGATCGCCTCCAAAATGGGCATCTCCACCATCCAGTCCTACCAGTCCGCCCAGATCTTCGAGTGCCTGGGCATCAACCGGGACGTGGTGGACAAGTACTTCACCAACACAGTCAGCCGGGTGGAGGGTATCGGCCTGGCAGAGATCGAGGAGGGCGTGGAGTGGAACCACAGCCAGGCCTTCGATCCCCTGGGCCTGGGCTACGACTCCACGCTGGACTCCACCGGCATCCACAAGCTGCGGTCCGGCCCGGACAAGGAGGACCACATGTACAACCCCCGGACCATCCTGCTGCTGCAGAAGGCCGTCCGGGAGGGCAGCTACGAGACCTTCAAGGAGTATTCCGCCCTGGTGGACGAGCCTGCCAAGCCCCATACCCTGCGGGGGCTGCTGGACTTCCAGTTCGATGAGAGCGGCGGCATCTCCATCGACGAGGTGGAGCCTGTGGCGTCCATTGTCAAGCGATTCAAAACCGGCGCCATGAGCTACGGCTCCATCTCCCAGGAGGCCCACGAGTGCCTGGCCATCGCCATGAACCGCATCGGCGGCAAGTCCAACTCCGGCGAGGGCGGCGAGGACGCGGCGCGCCTGCGCGATGAGCGGTGCTCCGCCATCAAGCAGGTAGCCTCCGGCCGGTTCGGCGTTACCAGCGCCTACCTCACCAGCGCCCAGGAGATCCAGATCAAGATGGCTCAGGGTGCCAAGCCCGGCGAGGGCGGCCATCTGCCCGGGAAAAAGGTCTATCCCTGGATTGCCAGGACCCGGTGCTCCACCCCCGGCGTGACACTGATCTCTCCGCCGCCTCACCACGACATCTACTCTATCGAGGACCTGGCCCAGCTGATCTATGACCTGAAAAACGCCAACCGCCGGGCCCGGATCAGCGTGAAGCTGGTCAGCGAGGCGGGGGTTGGCACCATCGCCGCCGGCGTGGCCAAGGCCGGTGCCCAGGTGGTGCTGATCTCCGGCCATGACGGCGGCACCGGCGCCGCGCCCCGCAGCTCCATCCACGGGGCGGGCCTGCCCTGGGAGCTGGGCGTGGCGGAGGCCCACCAAGCCCTGATCGCCAACGGTCTGCGGAGCCAGGTGGCCCTGGAGGCCGACGGCAAGCTGATGACCGGGCGGGATGTGGCCATCGCCTGTATGCTGGGGGCGGAGGAATTCGGCTTTGCCACCGCGCCCCTGGTGGCCCTAGGCTGCTGCATGATGCGGGTGTGCAACCTGGACACCTGCCCGGCGGGCATTGCCACCCAGAATCCCCAGCTCCGGTCCCGCTTCTCCGGCAAGCCGGAGTACGTGGTGAACTTCATGGAATTCGTGGCCCAGGAGCTGCGGGAGTATATGGCGGCCCTGGGCATCCGCACCGTGGATGAACTGGTGGGCCGCAGTGACCTACTGCGGGTCCGGGAGAAGCTGGTGACCCACCGGGCGGAGACCCTGGACCTCCGCAGCCTGCTGGAAAATCCCTGGAGCGGCGGGCCGTCCCACTTCAATCCCGGAGATGTTTACGACTTTCATCTGGAGCGGACCCTGGATGAGAGCGTGCTGCTGGCCAAACTGGGCAAGACGCTGAAGGGGAAGCGGACCGGCCGGTTGGAGCTCACCGTCTCCTCCACGGACCGGGCCTTCGGCACGCTGTTCGGCGCCGAGATCACCCGGCAGTGCGGGGACTCCCTGCCGGATGACAGTTATGTCATCACCTGCCATGGCGGCGGAGGCCAGTCCTTCGGCGCCTTCATCCCCAAAGGACTGACCCTGGAGCTGGAGGGCGACTGCAACGATGGGCTGGGCAAGGGCCTCTCCGGCGGCAAGCTGGTACTCTATCCACCCAAGGACAGCACCTTCGACCCCGGCGAGAACATCATCGTGGGCAACGTGGCTCTGTACGGCGCCACCTCCGGCCAGGCGTTCATCAACGGGATGGCCGGCGAGCGGTTCTGCGTCCGCAACTCCGGCGCCATCGCCGTGGTGGAGGGCGTGGGGGACCATGGCTGCGAGTACATGACCGGCGGCCGCTGCGTGATCCTCGGCCCCACGGGAAAGAACTTCGCAGCCGGGATGTCCGGCGGCATCGCCTATGTGCTGGACGAAAAGCACGACCTCTATATGCGCCTCAACAAGGACCAGGTGATGACGGACACCCTGACGGAGCCTCACGACATCGCCGAGCTCCGCTCCCTCATTGAGGCCCATGTGGCCGCCACCGGCTCCCCCCGGGGGAAGAAGATCCTGGCGGCCTTCCACTCCTACGTCCCCTGCTTCAAGAAGGTCATGCCCCGGGACTACGACCGGATGCTCCGGTCCATCGCCCAGTACGAGGAGAAAGGCATGACCCGTCAGCAGGCGGAGATCGAGGCGTTCTACGCCAATACCAGAGCTTGAGAGGAGGCTGGACGACATGGGAAAACCCACCGGCTTTTTGGAATATACCCGCCGGGAGGATGGCCGCCGGCCCGCGGCGGAGCGGGTCCGGGACTGGGAGGAGTTCCACCTCCCCCTGCCGGAGGAGATCCGGCGCCAGCAGGGCGCCCGGTGCATGAACTGCGGCGTCCCCTTCTGCCAGGCGGGGATGATATATGAGGGAAAGGCCTTTGGCTGTCCCCTGCACAACCCGATCCCCGAGTGGAACGACATGATCCTCTCCGGCAACTGGGGCCACGCCCTCAGCCGGCTGCTGAAGGCCAACAGCTTTCCGGAGTTCACCGGCCGCGTGTGCCCCGCCCCCTGCGAAAACGCCTGCATCTGCGGCATCTATGGGGACCCCATTACGGTCCGGGACAATGAGTTGAGCATCATCGAAGCGGCCTTTGGCGCCGGGAAGCTCCGCCCACGCCGGCCGCCCCAGTGGTCGGGGAAGAAGGTCTGCGTGGTAGGCTCGGGCCCGGCGGGCCTGGCGGCAGCGGACCAGCTGAACCGCCGGGGCCACATGGTCACCGTCATCGAGCGGGCGGAGCACCCCGGCGGTCTGCTGATGTACGGCATCCCTAATATGAAGCTGCCCAAATCTGTGGTCCGGCGGCGCATCGACCTGATGACCGAGGAGGGCGTCACCTTCGTCTGCGGTGTGGACGCCTCAGAGGGTGCCGTGGCAAAGCGGCTGCTGGCGGAGTACGACGCGGTGATCCTCTGCTGCGGGGCCGGAGCACCCCGGCCCTTGGGACTGGACACCACCGGCATCTCCGGCGTATGCTACGGCACCGAGTACCTGAAGGCTGCTGTGGAGCGGGCTCAGTTCGGCAAGGCGGAGGCGGCGGTTCCCTCCGCCTCCGGGCTGGATGTGGTTATCATCGGCACTGGCGATACCGCCAGCGACTGTGTGGCCACCGCCCTGCGGCAAGGCTGCCGCTCCGTGACCCAGCTGGTGCGCCGTCCCCGGACGGATTACCTGGACGCTGCGGGAAGCCTGCCGCTGGATTACGCCCACGAAGAGGCGCTGGCCGTTACGGGCCAGGATCCCCGGCGGTTCGGCGTCCAGGTCCAGAGCCTGGTGGCGGGGGAAAGCGGTTCCCTGACCGGTGTGGTCACCACGGAGGGGGATACCCTGCCCTGCCAGCTGTTGATCGGCGCCACCGGCTTTGCCGGGTGTGAGCGGGGCGTGTGCGAGGCCTTCGGTGTGGAGGCGGACAGGACGGTCCGCACAGCGCCGGGGAGCTATGCTGCCAATGCGGACAAGGTGTTCGCCGCTGGCGATATGCGCCGGGGCCAATCCCTGGTGGTGTGGGCCATCGCCGAAGGGCGCTCCGCCGCTGCGGAGGTGGACCGGTATCTGACCGGCTACACGAATCTGGTACGCTCCATTGGGTAGATGGGACATCCCCCTGACACAAGGATGGAGAAATTTCAGGAAATTTTCAGCTGGGTTTTGGGATATTCCCACATTGACAGCGGATATCCCCAGTGGTAATCTTTAGACCATAATTTTAACATCAGCAAAGGCGTTGATGGAGAAAAGTACCGCGGATGTTCCGGGCCAGTGAGCGGGGGATGGTGAGAACCCCGTACCAAAGAATCCGCGGGAAGAACACTCCGTAGCTGTGATCTGAACGCGGGAGACCGCCAGTAAGTGAAACGAGTCGTGACCGTTACCTCACGCGGGCTTGTTGGAGCCTAGTCAAAGAGGTCCCCGATCAGGGGGCAAGTCAGGTGGCACCGCGGATCGCAGCTATTCGTCCTGAAATTTCAGGACGGAGCTGCGATCTTTTTTATTTCGGAGGTGCTTCTATCTATGTGCGCAATTATGGGTTTTTCCAAAAAGACCTACACCAAGGAGGAACTTCTGCCCTTCTTTGACCGAACCCGGTCCCGGGGACCGGACATGTCTCAGATCCTCGAGACGCCGTCCGGCTGGCTGTGCTTTCACCGGCTGGCCATCATGGGCCTGACGGAGGCGGGGATGCAGCCCTTTGAGCTGGACGGGGACTATGTGGTCTGCAACGGCGAGATCTACGGCTTCCGCCCCCTGAAGCGGCAGCTGACGGAAAAAGGCTACTCCTTCCGCAGCGGCAGCGACTGTGAGATCCTGCTTCCTCTGTACCGGGAGTACGGCCTGGAGATGTTCGCCAAGCTGGACGCGGAGTTCGCCCTCATCATCTACGATTCCAAGCGGGATGAGCTCATCGCAGCCCGGGATCCCATCGGCATCCGGCCCCTGTACTACGGCTATGACCGCTCCGGCGCCATCGTCTTTGCCAGCGAACCGAAAAACCTGGTGGGGTTGTGTAAGGGGATCCGCCCCTTCCCGCCGGGACACTATTACGCGGACGGAAAATTTGTCCGCTATGCGGATCTCACCACCGTCACGCAGTACTCCCCCGATGACTTGGAGACCGTCTGCCGCAACATCCGCAACAAGCTGATCGCGGCGGTGGATAAACGGCTGGACGCGGACGCTCCCCTGGGCTTCCTGCTCTCCGGCGGGCTGGACTCCTCCCTGGTGTGCGCCATCAGCTCCGTAATTCTGGGGAAGAAGATCCGTACCTTCGCCATCGGCATGGACACGGATGCCATCGACCTGAAGTACGCCCGGGAGGCGGCGGAGTTCATCGGCGCCGATCACACGGAGGTCTATATGACCCGGAAGGAGGTTCTGGCGGCCCTGCCCGTCGTCATCGCCGCCCTGGGCACCTGGGACATCACCACCATCCGGGCCAGCATGGGCATGTATCTCTGCTGCAAGGCCATCCACGAAAAGACGGACATCCGGGTGCTGCTGACCGGCGAGATCAGCGATGAGCTGTTCGGCTACAAGTACACAGACTTTGCCCCCAGCGCCGGAGCCTTCCAGCAGGAGTCCAAAAAGCGGGTGGATGAGCTGCACATGTACGATGTGCTGCGGGCGGACCGGTGCATCTCCGTCAACTCTCTGGAGGCCCGGGTCCCCTTCGGCGACCTGGACTTCGTGAAATACGTCATGGCGGTGGATCCGGCGCTGAAAATGAACACCTATGGCATGGGCAAGTACCTGCTGCGCCACGCGTTTGAAAAGGACCGCCTGCTGCCGGACAGCATCCTCTGGCGGCAGAAGGCCGCCTTCTCCGACGCAGTGGGCCACTCCATGGTGGACGACCTGAAGGCTTACGCGGAGGAGAAGTACACGGATTCTGAGTTTGAGACCCGACGCAAACAGTATGACTACTGTCCGCCCTTCACCAAGGAGAGCCTGCTGTACCGGGAGATCTTTGAGCAGTGTTACCCCGGCCAGGCCCGGATGATCCGGGACTTCTGGATGCCCAACCGGTCCTGGGAGGGCTGCGACGTGGACGATCCCTCCGCCCGGGTCCTCTCCAACTACGGTCAGAGCGGAATGTGAGAAAGCTCTCCGCATTCCTTTTTGATACAGAACGAATTTGAGACAGGAGGTTTTGTGTGATGTGTGAGACGAAGAAATTGCCGGAGCTGTTTGGGAGTCTGGTATTTAACGAAGGCACTATGAAGGAGCGTCTCTCCTCGGCGTCTTACAGCGCCTGGAAGAAGTGCGTGACGGAGGGGACGCCCCTGGACCTCTCCACCGCCAATGAGATCGCTGAGGCCATGAAGCAGTGGGCCGTGGAAAAAGGCGCCACCCATTTCACCCACTGGTTCCAGCCCATGACCGGCGTCACGGCGGAGAAGCACGACAGCTTCATCGCCCCTGTGGGCGGCGGAAAGATCATGATGGAATTCTCCGGCAAGGAGCTGATCCGGGGTGAACCGGATGCCTCCTCCTTCCCCTCCGGCGGTCTGCGGGCCACCTTTGAGGCCCGGGGCTACACCGCCTGGGATCCCACCTCCTTTGCCTTCATCAAGGAGGGCAGCCTGTGCATCCCCACCGTCTTCTGCTCCTACTCCGGCGAAGCCCTGGACAAGAAGACGCCTCTTCTGCGGTCCATGGACGAGGTCAGCCGCCAGGCGGTCCGCATCCTCCGGCTCTTCGGCGACACAGAGACGAAGCGGGTCACTGCCCAGGTAGGGCCGGAGCAGGAGTATTTTCTGATTGACAAGGCCCTCTATGAGAAGCGGGAGGACTTGCGAATGTGCGGCCGGACCCTGTTCGGCGCAAAGCCCCCCAGGGGGCAGGAGCTGGAGGACCATTACTTCGGTGCCATCCGCCCCAGAGTGGCCGCGTATATGAAGGATCTGGATGAGACGCTCTGGGCTCTCGGCGTCCTGTCTAAGACCAAGCACAACGAGGTAGCCCCTGCTCAGCATGAGATGGCGCCGGTGTTCTCCGATGCCAACTCCGCCTGCGACCAGAACCAGCTGGCCATGGAAATGATGAAGAAGGTGGCCGACCGCCACGGACTGGTGTGCCTGCTCCATGAGAAGCCCTTCGCGGGCGTCAACGGCTCCGGCAAGCATGACAACTGGTCCCTCTCCACCGACACGGGCAAGAACCTGTTCAAGCCCGGCTCCACCCCCCGGCAGAATGCCCAGTTCCTGCTGTTTTTGGCGGCCTTCGTCAAAGGTGTGGACGACTACCAGGACTTTCTCCGGGCCACGGTGGCCTTCCCCGGCAACGACCACCGGTTGGGCGCCCAGGAGGCACCGCCCGCCGTGCTCTCCATCTTCCTGGGAGACGAGCTCTCCGCTGTGGTGGACTCCATCATCAACGACACGGATTTCCAGAGCACCGGCAAGCGGACGCTGAAGATCGACGTGGACTCCCTGCCCGCTATCCCCCAGGATAACACGGATCGGAACCGCACCTCCCCCATGGCCTTTACCGGCAACAAGTTCGAGTTCCGGATGCTGGGCTCCTCCCAGTCCATCTCCGGTCCAAACATCACCCTGAACACCATCATGGCCGAGGAACTGGAACAGTTTGCGGACGAGCTGGAGGTATCCCGGGACTTCCAGGCCGACCTGGAGAAGCTGATCCGCCGGGTATTCACCGAGCATCAGCGGATCATCTTCAACGGCAACGGCTATGACGAGGCCTGGCTGGAGGAGGCCAAAAAGCGCGGCCTTTCCAACCTGACCTCCACCGCTGACGCTCTGCCCATGTACACCGCTCCCAAAAACGTGGATCTGTTTGTCAAGCACGGCATCTACACCAAGGAGGAGATCGAGGCCCGGGCGGAGATCCACATTGAGAACTACTCTACGGTCATCTGTATCGAGGCACGGACCATGACGGACATGATCCGCCGCCAAATCCTACCCGCCGTCTCCGCCTTTGCCGGGGACCTGTGCAGCCGGGCCGGTACCAAAAAGGACCTGGGTGCCTGCTGCCAGTATGAGGTCAGCACTGCCTGCCAGATCGGCAGCTTGACGGATGCCCTGATGGCCGCCTCCGACAAGCTGGAGACGGACCTGTCTGCAATTCCCGCGGACGCTGCGGAAGCTATGCGATACAGCCATGATGTGTTGATCCCCGATATGGATACCGCCCGGCGGGCTGCCGATCAGCTGGAGACCCTCACCAGCTCTGACCGCTGGCCTTTCCCCACCTACTCCGACCTGTTGTTCTCCGTCTGATCCGCAGCACAGTATTCGGCCCGGGGGCGGGAATTGCGGCGGCCTCCCCGGGTCGGCTGCCGGTGGCGGGGTGAATGTCGCCCTCCAGAAGTCTGGCCCATGTCTGGCCCCGGCCTTGGGCACCAGGGCCCCCTGGCGGCACGGGGCAGTATTTGTCATCAGAGGCGGGCAACAACCGGCCCGGGCCTTTTATGCGTACATCGGGTTCTGAATGGAAAAGCCCACCCGGCACCGGAAGCAGAACTGCCGGACCCGGACATCCAGCCCGATGTGGAGCCAATAGGCCCCTGCCCCTGTTCCTACCGTAGGCAGGCCCCCTTGTATTCCGGGAGTTCATTGCCGCGGCGGAGGCCAATCAAGAGACACAGCGACTTTTCAATTCTGAACCTGCCATTTCATGCACGGCACAGCCCTGTCCACCCAAATTGGTGGACAGGGCTGTGCTTTGGGATAACCAATCGTTTATAGCAGCACCGCGCAGTCTGTGTCCGGCCCCTTGTTGGCAAAGTGATGTCGTGACCATCTCCAGAGAGGAACGCCTTCGGAGTCGCTCTGCCAAATCGGGCGGGCACTCCAATACCCCCTTATGGAGAGGACTCAGTGCCAACACCTGGGCCAGAATGTTGCCGAAGACATCGAAGCGGCTCTCAGCATCCTTTTCCACCTCGCTGATCTCCTTGACCGGCTGCTTCATGCGCTTGGCTATCTCTTCTTCGATGTCCCGGACATAATACTGAATGGACAGCAGGTCCGCCGCCTCGCGGGCAACGGCCCTGCCAGCCTGCAGAACCGTCGCTCAGCGGAGGGCTACTTCGTTCTGGCTTCCACCTGGTATGACTTCCTGCGGGACAACAAGAACGTGCTGGAGGACTTCATGTGGCACGCCGACGAGGCGGAGACCTCCATGGCGCTGTCCCTGTACGGCGACCTGGTCCACATGGACCTGGCCATCGACGGCGGCGGCACGCCCCTGGTGGACCCCAAGTGGAAGATGGCTCCCGGCGAGGCCTCTCACCGCTGGCAGTTCTACGGCGCTGAGGGCACCTTCGCGCTGCT
>UMHP01040156.1_pt1 | contig 13694 bp, 16 predicted proteins | sample 1965571 | NCBI WGS metagenome assembly UMHP01 (sample SAMEA4836103, study PRJEB28245) | human gut metagenome | biome: gut microbiome; material: fecal sample | place: Denmark | collected 2008
GTATAAATCCATGTGGACAGGGCGGTTAAAGTAGCTGTTCGGGTATGTGCCGATGTCGATAGGCCGCTGGGTGGAGTAGTACAGATAGGTTTCCTTGTCCGGGGCCTGCTCCACTTCCTGCACATGGTAGCGCCGCTGGTAGTCCTCGGCCCGGTTGAGTAAGTCCCGTTCCGCCATATCCGGCTCATTCATGTAGTGGCCCCAAAAGTAATTCCGCTGGCCGTCCTGCTCGTTAAACCGCCACGTCACATAGGGATTAGGGGCCCTGCTATCTTCCCCCAGGGCAAAGCCGCATTGATTGTCAAACAGGATCGTGCGGCGGATCACATAGCCTTGATTTTCCTCCAGAATAACACCTCCTTAAATGCCCCGCACCTCTGGACAAAGTGTCCAGAAGCGGCAGGGATAGATGTGGAAAGCATTTGAGCAAAACAAGGGCAGGCCATAGAAAGATACGGCCCACCCCAAAAGGGCCCCGGAAAGCCTTGATACAAGTAGGGTTTCCGGGGCCTAATTTTCCACACATCACCTCCGCTTTTTCCGCATATAGTCCCGCTTTTGCCGCCGCAGAGCAATCCGGGCGCAGGACTCGGAACAGTAGGCCATGCGCCCATCAGCGGGGACGGCCCCGCCGCAGATGGGACAGGGCTTAAACTCCGGCCTGGGCCCCTCGGTCAAGAGGGCCGCCTCCAGCGCCGGATCAAGGGGCAGGACGGCCTCCCGGAAATAGCGGCAGTATGCGCCTGTCCAGCACTTCCCGAACATATAGCACTCACACTCCAGAGGCAGGCACCCGTATTCCTTGTCATAGTTGGCGCACCACTTTACCACCAGGGCGCGGATTTTCTTTTTTTCCTCGCGTGTCAGTTCACGGGTCAAACTGTCACCTCCCGCCAGCCGGGGCTTTCAAAAGCTCCCGGTAGCAGGACACACAGCCGATGCCCCGCCAGTAGGGGCACCCGGAGCACCGGGAGCCCCTGGGCGCTTTGGGGATAGACGGTGCCTGGGGGCGGGGCTTCTGCTTCATCATTTTTTCAAAGGGGCTGTCGGTAAACCTCATTTGTCAGCCTCCTCTCCGTCCTCGTCCTCCTCGTCCCAGGGCGGGGCGTCATCGTCCTCGTCCCCGTAGCCGTCCGGCCCGTCATAGTAATCAAGCTACACGCCATAGTCCTCCTGGGGTTCGGCGGCTTTCTGCTGTTTGGGGCGCAGTACCTTGAAATAGAACGCCGCGCCGCCGCCCACTAAGGCCACGGCCAGCACCGCCAGGAGCATCCCCATGTTGCCGCCCGTTTCTGGCTCGGCCTCCTCCGGGGTGGGTTCCTCGGTTTCCGTGGGTTCCGGCTCCGGCTCAACGCCCGCGCACTTGTTCATATTGACCGAGCAGACGGCGCACTCTGTATTCACGGCACCCGCCGCGCATTTTTCAGAGCAGGAGCAGACCGCCTGCTCCACCCCGGCGGCCTCGGCTGCGGCCAGCAGATCGGCCTCGTCTACCACGCTGAAGAAGTAGGTTTCATACTGCTCGCCCTCCTCGTCCACGGGCTTGTCGTAGTCAATGACGATGTAAAAGGTGTTTCCGCCCGCCGTCTGGACGGTAATAAACTGCTTGTTGGTGTGCTCGTCATAGAGCAGATCGCGGGTTACAAGGTTGCCCTCCTCCGAAAAGCCCTCACCCGGTTCGATGGTGGGTTCCGGCTCCGGGGCCTGGGTTTCCTCGGTCATAGTGGGATCGCCATAGTCCGCGCCCTCACCGCCGTCCGCATAGGCATAGGCCGGGACGCTAAATCCGCATAAAAGAACGGCGGCACACAGCGCCGCCGCCATCACCCGAAAGCGTTTCATCTTCAATTTTCCTCCTTTCCGCCGTCCCCGGACTTCTGGACACTTTGTCCAGAAGTGCCGTCCCGGAGCCGCTGGAGCACCAGGGGGAGCTCCTCCAGGGAAATGCTCATGCCCCGCACGATGTCCACGATCTCGCTGTTTTCGGCCTCCTGCTTGTTCTTTTCCAGCTCCTTGAGCCGGGCCTGCTGTTCGCTGATTTTGGCCTTGACCTTATCAATCTCGGCCTGGATTTTCTGGCTTTTGCTTACCGCCATAGATACCTCCTTATCAGGGTAAACGCCCGTAGGCGTAGAAATGGGATTGCCAGTAACTTGTATTCAAATTTGCATATTGGATGGGATCGCCACAGTGGATCATCATCCCGTCCCCCACATAGATGCCACAGTGGGACACGCCCGCCGTGTCATAGGTGCCGACAAAGAACACCAGATCGCCGGGCTTTGGATTGCTGGTAGGGGTGCAGATGTTATAGAGCCCCTGGGCCCCCAGGCGGCCCACATTCCAGCCGCTGTGATTGATGACCCAGGACACGAAGCCGGAGCAATCAAAGGACGTAGCTGGGGAGCTCCCGCCCCACACATAGGGATAGCCCAGGTATTTCTCCGCCTCGGTGAGCATGGCCGCAAAGGTTTCATCGTCCAGATATTCCCCCGGCACGTCATATCCGGCGGGCGGGTTGGTAACGTATTTCCCCACATAGGCCGACTCCGGGAACAGGTCAGGGCGGTTTCCCAGGGTGGACATATAGAGGGAGTACCGGGACATCTGCTCCTCGTTCATCATTTCCAGGGGCAGATGGGACAGGTTGCGGTTTTCCAGCGTGACATAACAGATATAGTAATTGTAGGGCACCTCTACCGTATAGGAGTTGCCCTCGCTGTCCGTTCGGCTTTCCGTCCGATAGCGCACCTCAACCACCACATCTTCGGTGAGAATGTACTGGCGGTCAAAGAGGTTTTCCAGCGTCCCCTGCACCTGATCCAGCATCCATGCCCCCTCATGGAGCACAGACAGGATAGAGATCAGCACATAGGGATCGTGCTCAATGCTGTCCAAGTCGAAGTGATACTCGTCATAGTCATGGGTGCTTTCGTAGCTGTCCAGGTAGTCCTGGAGCTCCGCCTCCATGCCGCAGTAGGCCGCCTCCGCCGCCAGCATTTCCTCGTCCTGGGATGGGTAGGTAGTCGCGCCCACCGCGCCCGCCCCGGCGTTGCCAAGCGTCACCAGGGAGGACGAACAGGACTGCATCATAAAGAGCAGGAGCACACAGGCCAGGGCCAGCACCACCCCCACGGGATGCCGCTTCACAAAGCCTACCGCCTTTGCCCCGGCCTTTTCCGTGGCGGCGGCTGTCTTTTTCGCCGCGCCTGCCGCCCCGGTCTTGACCGCCTCCCGCGCCCGCTTCTGGTACTGCTTTTTCAAGCGGTGCTTGCGCCACATCCGGGAAACCGGGTTGCCGGACATCTCCGGGTGTTCCTGGGCGGCCATGCGGAAGTGATAGTCCGCCGTGGCTTTGACATATTTGGACTCGGCCCGCTGGACGGCCTTTGCCGGGTGTTCCCGGACTTTCCGCTTCACAAACCGGGAGCCATGCCGCAGGGCGGCCTCGCCCACCAGCTCGGAGCGGTGGGCCCCCTCGATGCCCACATTCTCATGCTCGTTTTCATAAATCTTCCCATGCACAAAGCCGTGGGCGGCCCCGCCAGCGGCGCGGCCCACCCGCCGGATGGGGCCGGGCTTTTTTGGGGGCTTCTGTTTTGCCAGCTTGTCTTTGGCCGCCTCCAGCTTTTCCCCGCGCTTTTCCATGCGGAGCTTAGAAGCGGCGGCCTGTTCCTGTTTGCTTTTCTGCCGGAACTTCGACTTGTGGACACTTTGTCCAGAAGTGCCCTCTGTCCCGGCCCCGGAAGAAGCGCCGCCGGGATCGGCGGGCTCCTCCCAGGAGCCGGGGCGCTCCCTGGGCTCTTGTTCGGGTTTATTCGGTTTTCGCTTCATTCTTCAAGTCCTCCGGGCGCGTGGTCAGCAGGTTATAGATCTCCCCACGGGGGAACCGATCCACAAAGGGGATGGTCACATCACCATAGAACAGCAGGCCCTCGCCGGAATTGGAATGGGTGATATAGGAGAGCTGATGCTCGGAAATACCGAGCTGTTTCGCCAAAATCGCCCGGTCACTTTGAGCCTGGGACAGCAGGATCATAAAGTCCGTGTTGTCCAGAATGGCCTCGATCTCCCGGCTGGCCAAAAGGTCTTTGACGTTCTGCGTTAAAGCCGAGGGCACGCAGCCCTTTTTGCGGAGCATCTTCCACACCGCCACAAAGTAGCTGGCGGTGAGCGCGTCCCGGAGCAGGATGTGGAACTCGTCAAAGTAGCACCAGGTAGAAACGCCGCTGTGGAAATTCACATTGACTGCCGAAGTTACAAAGTCGTTGGTAACGTGCATGGCGATCTTGCGGAGGTTTTCTCCCAGCCCTTTGAGGACGATGCAGACAATATGCGCCGTCAGTTTTACGTTGGTCTGGTGATTAAACAGGTTAAGGGAGCCCGTACAGTAGAGCTCCAGGGCGGTTGCCACCCGGCGGGCCTCCGGCTCCGGCTGTTTGAGAAGCTCCTCGTACAAGTCCTGGAGCAAGGGCGGTTTACCGTCCCCCAGGCCCAGGGCCATGTCCCGGTAAATGAGCCTCACACAGCGGTCAATCACCGTCTTTTCGATGGGTTGCAAACCGTCCTTGCCGCCTACCACCAGCTCGCACAGGGACAACAAAAAATCCGCTTTCATGGAAAGCGGGCTTTCGTCATCGTCCAGATCAAGCTGGATGTCCATCGGGTTGATATGGTTGGGGGAGCCGGGCGCGATCTCCACCACCTGGCCGCCCAGCCTCCGCACCAGCGGGGCATATTCCCCCATCGGATCGACAATGATAATGCGGTCTTTGGGGATAGCGAGAAACACGTTGATGATCTCGCGCTTTGCGGCAAAACTCTTGCCGGAGCCCGTGGAGCCGAGATACAAGCCGTTGGCCGATTTCAGCTTCTTGCGATCCGCCATGATGACGTTGTGGGAAAGGGCGTTCATGCCGTAGTAGAGGGACGGCCCGGCCATCCGCAGCTCCCTGGTCATAAAGGGGATAAAGATCGCCGTGGAGCTGGTAGTCATGCCCCGCTGGATTTCCACCTCGTTATATCCCAGGGCCAGAGAGGACACAAAGCCCTGCTCCTGTTGCCAGTCCAGCCGCTTCAAAGCGCAGTTGTATTTCTGCGCGATGCCGCCCACCGTGAACACATCGTTTTCCAGCCGCTGGCGGGTGGGCGCGATATTGATAACCGTAAACGTCAAGAGGAACATCCGCTCGTTGCGGGACTGCAGATCGGCCAGGAGCTCCGCCGCGTCCTTGCTGAATGTAATCAGGTCAGGGGGCAGGATGTCGGGATCGTACCCGGCCCGCACCGCTTTCCGCTGTTCCTCCACCTTCATTTTCCCGATGTCGGAGAGCTTGCCCTTGATGGTCTTAATGGCCTTGAGCTGATCCACCGTCTGAATATGGAGCGTAACCGTCATTTCCGCATCCAGCTCCAGGATCTCCGCCAGGAGCTTGTCAGAGAGCTCGGACGCCAAAATCTGCAAGTAGGACGCCGCGCCCCAGTATTGGCCGATGCGGAACGTCCGGGACTGCCGGAAGTCGAAGCTGTCCGGCGCGATATAGTCCTTTGTGCCAAGCCCGGTTTTGGGGATGTCCTGCCAGGAGAAGCGGAACGGCTCCCGGTTGCCGGGGTGCATCTGGCCGTGGAGCAGGGCCAGCCGCGCCTGCCCGTCCATCGGGACAGAGGGAACGCCCAGCCGTTTGAGGTTGCCTGTCACGTCGGCCTCCACCCGTTCCAGGCGGGGGCGGGCCTCCGCGATCCCCTCGGCGGGCAGGCCGAACGTGATATATTTTGACCGCTCGATGCCGTTGTTGCTTTTGGCAATCTGGCTTTTTAACATTCCCGTAAACTCCGCCCGGATGCTGTCATAGTCATCCAGGGCCGGGGGAATGTTCACCTTGTACTTGCTCCGGGAACGGGAGCGGCGGTTGATAAAGGAGAGCTGGAATGGCAGGGAGCTGTCGAAGTAGTTGAGGAACGAGCTCCACCCGCCAAAAATCGCCGTCTGATCCTCCGTGGACGCAACGGAATAATTGATGTCCTCATATTCCACCGTCTTTGTGTAGAGCCCGCCGGGGAGCTGGCACACCCCGTCCGGGTGCATCACCAGATAGGGGATCGTCTGCTGGGCGGACAAAACAGCTTTCCGGTTAGCGCCCTTTCCGGGGCCGCGCTTTGGGCTTTTTGCGTTCTGCAATCGCATCCTCCTTTCTCACAGCGCCCCGCTGGGTGAACGGGGCATAGATATTTTCCGTCTGGTAGGGCCTCACCCCAGGCCGCAGGAAACGGGCCCGCAGGATGTTCCGCACCACCTTTTCAAAGGGGAGCCCGTCTTTTTCGTACATCGCCAGCAGGAACGCCGGGAGCGCCACCGCCATCATCAGGAACATGGCCCCGGTGTTGCCGATGGCGCTCCGGGCCAGCAGATAGGACGGGATGCCCACCGCCGCCGCGATCCCGAAACACACAAGCTGGCGTTTCGTCAGGTTAAAGGCCAGTTTGGTCTTGATTTTGGATAAGTCGTTGGGAACATTCACATAGGGCATGGATCAACCTCCTTTCGCGCCCACCTCTGGACACTTTGTCCAGAAGTCCGGGACGGTGCTTTCCACCTCGTTCCCCCACACATCCCAGCCGGGCGGGGACTGCCGGGCGAACAGCTCCACCCTGGGCACGTCGCCCATGAGGGCCACGATTTTATCACGGGCCTCGTCCGGCTTTCGGCTGTGCTCCTGGATCGGGGCAATAATGAATTGATGGACGTTTGCCGCCTGCCGTTTCGGGTGTCCCCGTGTCGCCAGCAGGCAAATCTCCGCGTTGCCCCGCGTCCAGAAGCCCAGGCCATAAAACCAGCTCTCGGACTTTCGGTTTTTCTTCAGCCAGACGAAAGCCACAGACTTATATTGAAAGCCCCATGCCTTGATCAGCCGCAGGGCCTCCGGGAGCTGCGGGAACGTAGCCCACAAAAAAAGCACGCTGTCCGGGGCCGCCAGATCAGCCACCGGGAGCGCGCATATCTCGTCAATCCCCATTGTGGGGTAATGCTTCTCCGCCGCACCCTGTAAGCCCTTTTGCGTGTAGCGCCAGGGGGGATCGGCATAGATCACAGAATACTGTCCGATAGTTACACTCCTTTCTCCCCGGCCTCCAATGCTGACCGCGCCAGACGGATGCGCTCTGTGGCGGCGGCGTAGTAGGCGGGGACGGTTTCAAAACAGATGAAGCGGCGGCCCGTATTGAGGGCGGCAACCGCTGTTGTGGCAGAGCCCGCGCAGATGTCCGCCACCACCTCGCCGGGCCGGGTGTAGGTTTTGATGAAATACTCGCACAGGGCCACCGGCTTCTGCGTGGGGTGGACGGTGCGCTGGACGGCTGGAAAGGTCAGCACGTTTCCGGGAAAGCGCAGGCCGTCCTCCGAGCCGCCCGTGGTACGGACGAATTTTCCATAGTTCGGGCTGTCCCCGTTGTTGGTCAGACTCCGCTTGTATGGCTTGCCCTGTTCAAACTGCGGGTTGTAGAGGGGGAGTTTCTGATAGAACACCAGGATGTTCTCCGTCTTTTTCAGCGGAGCGCGGCGGGCATTGAGAAAGCCAGTAGAGCGGCTTTTGTACCACACCCACTCATAGCGGAGCATGGACAGGTTGGATGCCCCCAGCACCTTGTCATAGGGACACTGCGCGAAAAACAGGATCGCGCCGTCCGGCTTAACCGCCCATTTCACCGCCTCCCACAGCTCCGGGAGCGGCAGGGGCACATCCCAAAAGTTCCGGGTTGTGCCGTAGGGCGGATCAGTTAAGAGCATATCCACGGAATGGCGGGGCAGGGAGCGCAGGCCCTCGATGCCATCCATGAGGAACAGCCCCTCTGTGAGTTCTAGGGACTTCTGGACACTTTGTCCAGAGGTGCCCTTATCGGTCATCCCTGGCCTCCTTGACCTTTGCCGGGGCGGGCCAGGCGGCGTTTTCACGGGCGGCCTGCGCCCGCCCCTCGGCTAACTGCTGGGCAATCGTCTTTGCGTCATCCCCGCCGCCCAGCAATTCCCGCTTTTGTAAAACGGCCTCCGTTTCCGCCATGAAGCGGTGAACGTCAGCCTGGGTGAAGTCCTCCGGCGCTTTGCCATACCACAGGCGCGTCCCGTCGGGCCCATATCTTCTCGGCATATAACACCCCTTTCTTTAGTGCGCGCTAAAGATACTGCGCGCTATCGTCCCGGTTTTGAACAGCATGAAGCAGAGCAAAACCGTATAGCCCACGGTGCCCCAGATTGCCCCGATGGGATCTCCGCCCGTGGCAATTCCCTGGATCAACACCGCATAGATTGCAACGCACACCAGAATGAGCATCCCCTGGAAGCCCACGGCAAAGAGGGAGCGCAGATAGTTCTGCCCCATCTGTCCCACCTCACGGTGGGAGATTGTCGCCATAGGGATGGGGGCCAAACTGGTGAGCAAATAGATTTCCAGCATCCTCCCATAGACCAGAACGAAAATGACGATGCCCAGCGCCCACATGGTTACGCCGATAATGGAGGACTGGAGCCACAGGCCGAGAAGCGGCCCTAAGTCCATCCCCTCCAGGGTGGTTTCCAGCTCCGTGATCATATCCGGCGTGATGTCCGTAGAGCCCTGGATGAGCCCTCCGGCCTGGGCAATCACCGTCTGCGACACGTCAAAGACGGCCATCACAATATCAAAGGTATTTGAGAGAATGAAGATGGCACAAGCCGTTTTGAACATCCATTTGTAGATATTCGCCACGTCAAACTCGTGCATATTGTTCTTTTCCAAAAGCATCTGAATGAGCTCATAGGTGGCAACAAAGGTCAGTACCAGCCCGGCAATCGGTAAAATCACCGTTTCGGAAAGCTGGCGGATGAGGGAAAATACCCCGGCGTTCCACGCCGCCGGGGTAGTCCCCACCTGTACCGCGATCTCTCCGACTTGGGTATTGACGTAATCAAAGAGCCCCTCCAGGTTCCCCATGATCCCGCCAATCAACAGCTCTTTGAGCCAGTCCGTGAGCCAGTCGGTGAGAAAATCCATAGGCCGTTACCTTAGAACAAGCCGCTCAGCAGAGGGATCAGGGTGGTGCCCAGCAGGATGATGCCGCCGCCCGCCATGAGCTGCTTCATACCCTGGCTTTTGGAGCCAGGGTTGTCCGAGCCGTAGCCCTCCAGCAGATTGACAACGCCCCACACGCCCAGGCCAGCGCCCAGCGCAACAACCAAAGTCTGCAAAGTCGTGATAGCAGAAGCGAAAAATTCCATATATCCTCCATTTCTCCGGGATTGTCCCGGCCATGAAAAAAGCCACCCGTTTGGGCGGCAGGTTACGACCTCTGGACACTTTGTCCAGAAGTGATTTATACATAGGCATCCGGATCGTCCACGTCGTCGTAGTTGAGGATGTCCTCGTCCTCGCTTACGGGCCCCGTGTCCGATGCGTCTACCTCGTACACCTCACAAGCCTCGTTAAGCCCAGGCCGCCTGCGGCGGTTGATGAGCTTATCCAGGTCAAAGGCGTTCTTCTTCTTATCGGCCTCAGCCGTGTACTTGTAATTTGGGTGCTGTTTCAAATCGTATTTGGACGAAAAGAACGGAGGCAGGCCTCGCAACTGCAAAATGCACTTGTCACCCGGCATGGTAGCCAGCTCGCTGGGTGTCATCAGTTCCCGGCCCAGCCGCTGGGTGTTCTGGTTGTAGCTTTCCGACTGCCCACGGGAGCGGCCCTCGGTCTGCATGGAGATGGTGGCCTTTCCCAGCCAGTTCTCGGAAATTTCCTTGATGGTGGAGCTTTCCCGGCCACCCAGGAAGATCACGCTGTCCATGTTTCCCAGGATCGTTTCCGCGTTGTCTTTGTAAATGGCCTTGCACTGCGCGTACTGCTGGTAGAACAGGCACAGACTCACCTCGCGGGAACGAATAACAGCGACAAGTTTCTCCAGCGAGGGCACCTGGCCCGTGTTGGCCGCCTCGTCCCACAGCACCCGCACATGATGGGGCAGGCGGCCCCCGTGAACATTGTCGGCCCGTTCACACAGGAGATTGAACATCTGCGAAAAGGCCAGGGCAACAATGAAGTTATAAGTGGGGGTTGTGTCGGAAATCGTGAAGAAAACCGCCGTTTTCCGATCCCCGATGCGGTCAAGCTCCAGCTCGTCATAGCTCATGATCTCCCGGAGCTGGGGGATGTCAAAGGGGGCCAGCCGGGAGCCGCAGGAAATCAAAATGCTTTTCGCGGTCTTGCCGCTGGCCAGTTTGTATTTTTTGTACTGCTTTACCGCGAAACAATCCGGCTTGCGCTTTTCCAGGCCCTTGAACATATAGTCCACCGCGTTCATATAGGACTCGTCATCCTCTTTCACGTCCATGCCGGAGATCATGTCCACCAGGGTATTGATGTTCCGATCCTCGGCAGGGGCTTCAAAGATGATATAGGCAATCAACGCACAATAAAGGAGCGTTTCTGCCTTCGTCCAGAACGGATCGCCCTCCTTGCCCTCGCCTTTCGTGTTCGCTATGAGGGTGTCCACGAATTTTAGGATGTCCGCCTCATTGTGGATATAGGACAAGGGATTGTAGTGCATGGATTTTGAAAAATCTATGCTGTTGAACACTTTGACCTTATATCCCCGGCGTTGCAGGAAAGCCCCTACCTGGGAGAGCACCCCGCCTTTTGGATCGACGCACACATAGGAGCTGTGCGCCTGGAGCAGCTGGGGCGTGAGCCAGAAGCGGGTTTTGCCCGACCCGGACGAGCCGATGATGCAGGCGTTGAGGTTGCGGGCGTTGGCCGGGATTTTGGGCCGGGTGTTCATGGTGAGAAACTCCGTCTTTGTCAAAATGACGTTGTTCTCAAACTTCGGATCGACAAAGGGCTTGATGTCTTTTTCGGTGCCCCAGCGGGCCGACCCGTATTCTTCATCCCGCCGGAATTTCTTTGCGTTCTTACTTTTCATATAGATCAGCAGGCGGAAGCCTACCGCGCCCACAATGCCGATGAGCCAGTCAAGGGGATGGAGCCCCGGCGCAAAGTCGGCAAAGGCCGGGCCGATGCTCTGGCCCAGGCCCATCAGCTTGTGAGCAAAGTCCGCTCCGGGAGCCAGGCGGTAGGCCGTCCCCAGCTTTAGGCAGGCCCACAGGATAAACAGGTACGGGATGTTGGGTATTACATATTTCTTGACGCTATCTGTCCTCATGCACCGCCTCCCTTGCACGTTCTTTCTTGTGGGACGGCTGGCGGGCCAGTTCAGCGGCGGCCCGTTTGAGCTGTTCCCGGATCGGGACGCGCCGGGACTTGGAACGCTTCATCACACGCTGGGAATATTCCGAAAAACAAGCGGTGATGGCATCGGCCTGCCCACTTTTGAAAAACAGCAGGTACTTGTCCGGCCCGGTTTTATAAAAGGCATAGTCTACATTCCATTTCCGGGCCACCCGGTCAAAGTCCTTTGGGGACTCCACCTCGATGCTGTTCGTAGTGGCCCCGTGGCCCATGAGCTGGCGCACCGTCTGTTTGCCGTGGGGTGTCTGGCGGGCTCGGTGAGCTTTTGCGATCTTCCGGCCCACCGCCAGACACGCCTGAGCCAGCACCCGGCCCGTGAGCTTTGTCGCCTTGATGGAAACTGCTATGGTACGTCTGGAAACGTCCTCATCAATCAGCCGTATCCCTCCTTTCCATGAAAAAAGCACCTCTGGACAAAGTGTCCAGAAGTGCCGCTATCGCTCCTCATGCTCCTTTTTGGCAATCTTCCGATAGCCCTCCAGGGAGGAGCCGTCAATCATTTCTTTGTAGGCCGCCATCTGCTCCCGCACTGAGAGCTGCGGAAACGCGAAAACCTTGTGCTCGGCTGGAATGTCCTCGATCCCGTGGTAGTGCTCGATAAATTTGCCGCCGTTATTCAGCACATAGCCGCCGGGGGCAAAGTGGCCGTCCTCTTCAAGTCGAATGTCCCGCCCGTATGCCTCATAGTCAAAATAATTCAGCAGGTGCTCCGGCACGTCAATGGCCTCCATGTCCTCCACATAGATGCGGCCCAGGGTTTCATCGTCCTCCACACCGGGATAAAACTCGTAGCAATCCAGGTTTTGCGCCAGATTGATGAGGTCAGCTACACTGGAAGTATGTTCGCCGCTGTCAATGACCGCCTCAAACTTCTCCAAGTCGCCTTGATCCAGCTCGGAGAGCAAACAGGCCAGATGGTTGAGCTCGTCCAGGTTTTCATATTCCGTGAGATAGTCATAGAGCCCCAGCACATCACCGTCAAAGCTGGTGATGAAAAATTCCTCATACCGTATTCCGTCCACGCCGATGCGTTTCAGAAGTCCCTGCACCTCCTCCGTGGTAGTGGGGAATTTCAAGGTTTCACCGACCAACTCGCCCTCGTTGTATTTTCCCAGGTTCGTGATGTAGGCTTCAAACAGGGACGCCATATCAGCGGCGGCCCTGGCCCTTGACGGTCAGGATGCCCTCAAGGGTGGTAGCGGTGATCCCCAGCCGCTGGGCCACGGCAATATCATTTTTCATGGACTCGGTGACAGTATGGCCGCACACCACCAGCACACGGGAGCGCCGGAGCAGGTCACGGCCCATGTCGATGCCGTTCTTGTGCTCCTCCGGCACCGCGTCATTGAGAAACAGCGGCAGATAGAGCATGGGGCAGATGGGGGAATAGCCCGCATCATAGACCACGCGGCAGTAATGCGCCGCCTGCTCCATATCCACCGCAGGATCACCACGCCACGCAGCGGTGATATAAGCAAGGGATCGTTTCATTATCACACCTCCAATATTTAATAGGTAGTTCAACCCTATCCCCCCGCCCTTTCCCATTCATGGGAAAGGGGGCGGCTCTGGAGGATATATGCCCCCGCCGCGCCGCTGGAAGTAGCACAGCCGGGCCAGGCCGTCAAGGGCAAGCCGCCGCAAGCGGCGGTGCGTTGCACCCTTGACGGCCCACTCCCGGCTGTGCAGGAATATAGGCGGCGACGGGGGATATATCACCACAGAGCCCATCCCAAGCGCAGGGCGCTTACCTCTGGACAAAGTGTCCAGAAGCGGGGCCGGGTTACTTCTCCAAGTCCTTTTTCTTGTCCGGCTTTGCCAGTTCAGGCGGCTGTTTCTCTTTCCACTCGTCCAGCAGAGCCATGATCTGCTCCTTCATTTTGGCAGGAGTGACCTCCTTACCGAAATACTTAGACAGTTCAGCAGTCGAAATAATCACACCGCGATCCTCCTTTTTCTCTTCACTTAAAATACCGTCAATCACATCGCCGTTGAGCTTGCCCTCCTTGTCCAGCTCGTGGAGCCGCTTTGCCTGGGCCACCGAGGGGGAGGACTGCTCCCCGTCAATGGAAACGGCAATCAGCCGCTGGTTTTCCGACTTGATATACGAGATCTCCACCGCAGGCATAAAGCCCATCTGCTTTGCGTCCACCTTGTCCAGAAGCTCCGGCACCAGGGAATTAAGACGGATATACCGCATGACCTTTTTATAGTTCATGTCATGTTCCTTACCCACGATCTCCACCGAGAGCTTACCCAGGGCCTCGGCCTCTTTCTCATTTTTCGGGCGGGCCCCCTGGCGTTTGATAGCCTCCACCTCCAAATCCAGGAGCTTTGCCAGTTCGCTGGGGAGAGGATCGCCCCGCTGCTTGTTGCTATTCCGCATTTCCCGGACAGCCTCAAGATCGGTCATCTCGCGGACGATACAGG
>UMHP01026823.1_pt1 | contig 13512 bp, 14 predicted proteins | sample 1965571 | NCBI WGS metagenome assembly UMHP01 (sample SAMEA4836103, study PRJEB28245) | human gut metagenome | biome: gut microbiome; material: fecal sample | place: Denmark | collected 2008
AGGAGGCCCAGGAGCATCTGGTCGGTAAGGTGATGGAATACATACGGGGCATTTCGGTGCTGCGTTCTTTTTCCAAAGGCGAGGAGGGACAGGTGGAAGTCCGCGCTGCGTTCCAGAAAAAATGGGATGCGGACTACGGCCAGGAAAAGGCTACAGCTGGCGTCCTCCGTTTCTATGGGCTGACCTTTAAGCTCATGAGCTGTGTGCTGATTGCGGCGGCGGCTCTGCTGTATCTGGCGGGGCAGATCAGCCGGCCTTATTGCCTGACTTTCCTGTTCTGCGCTTTCACAGTCTATTCCGATTTGGAGACGATGGGCAACAGCGCCTTTCTGAGTAAAAAGATCAATACGGAACTGGACCGGCTGGAGGAGGTCACCGACATTCCAAAGATGGATACCAGCTCGGAGAAACTGGTTGTGTCCCACTATGATATTTCTCTGGAGCATATCTCATTTGGCTATGGGGGCCGCCAGGTGATCCATGATATTTCACTGGAAATCCCGGAGCACACCACCTGCGCGATTGTAGGGCCCTCCGGCAGCGGCAAGACTACACTCTGCAATCTGATTGCCCGCTTTTGGGATGTGCAGGAAGGGACCGTTCGGATTGGCGGGAAAAATGTGAGGGATTATACTGCGGACAGTGTGCTGGAATACATCAGCATGGTCTTTCAGAATGTGTACCTTTTTCACGACTCTGTGGAAAACAACATCCGGTTTGGCCGGCCGGAAGCCACCCGTGAGCAGGTGATAGCGGCCGCAAAACGGGCCTGCTGCCATGACTTCATTCTATCTCTCCCTGATGGGTACGACACAATCATCGGAGAGGGCGGCTCCACCCTCTCCGGCGGAGAAAAGCAGCGTATTTCCATCGCCAGGGCCATTTTGAAAGATGCTCCCATCATCATTCTGGACGAAGCGACCTCCAGCGTGGACCCGGAGAATGAACAGGCGCTTTTATCTGCCATCCAGGAGTTGACAAAGGATAAGACCTTGATCTCGATTGCCCACCGCCTGAGCACCGTCCGAAACGCCGACCAGATTATTGTAATAGACCAGGGACGGATTGTTCAGAGGGGAACACATCATGAGTTGCTGCAAAAGGAGGGAATTTACCAAAGGTTTTTAACCCTGCGAACCGCCGCCACGGGATGGCAATTATAGCTCCGTTGGTTTATTTGTGGCACATCCTGGCAAAAAGCGCAACTGTTCAAGAGATGAAAAAGGTGGTATGCTCTACTTGTATTTAGGTCAGATTTTGTAGGTCAGATTTTTACCCGTGAGGGGCCAATGCGCCCCAAGCGGAGACTTGCCAGAACCTAAATACCGGACCGACCACGCACAAAAACCGCAGTTACCCCATTCAAGGGGCGGCTGCGGCTTTTTTGTGCACTAAACACAGAAAGGAGCAAACGACCATGAATGAAAACCTGTTTACTTTCCCCGGAGGGACAGCCGACGCAAGCGGTGACAACCCATTCGACCTGAGTGGCTTCACTGAATTGACCGGCAACAACACCCAAAACCCATTTGCTGATCTGCTCGCGGGCGGAGAAGCGACAGAACAGCCTCCGGCAGAAGGCGCCGGCGCTGTGCAGGCAGATGACTCAATCCCGGAAGAGAAAGACGAAACCGACCAGAATCACGAGACCGTGGAAGAGGATGAGTCCCATGAGATTTCCAAATCTCCGGCCCCTCAAGATCCACAGCCAAAATCACCTCCCGCGCCGAAAAGTGAGGAGGACCATGCCTCTGATAAGCCGGAGGAAGCGGAGGACAATCCCCGTCTTGCCGCTATGGAGCGTCAAGAAGAAAAGACCGCCCCAAAAGTGGCCGAACCCATCTTCGCCCAGCTTCCGGTGTTCTCCTACAATGGATCGGAAGCGCCCATCGAAGACACCGAGCAGACATTCGATGAACTCCGCCTCTCCAAGCTGACGGACTTTCCGGAGTTTGACGAAGCGCAGAGCCTGAGCTGGAAAGTCGTTTACGGCAAGATCGTCAAGGAGATCGTTCTCCCCAAGAAAACCAAAATCGGCCAAATCAAGCGCGAGATCGAAACCTCCAAGGAATTTATCAACGCTTTGAAGAAGGCAACCGACAAGCACCCCAAGTGCCTGGTCAAACCCTCAATCAGTATGCAGAAAAAGGGAGATGCCAGTGCATATAAGGGCGCTTTTTTGTATCTGTCGGAGGCCCAGGCCTCGCCTAAAACCATCACCTTTACCCAATCTCCGGGTACGCCTGATGAACTGGAACATGACCTTCAAGGGCGTGGACGACTTCTACAAGGCCCGCAATGAAGCGGCCTCAAAGGGTGTGAACATTTTGGATATGACTTCAAACTTTATCACCATGCGCCTGGAAAGCCTGTGGAAACAGGAATATCCCGAGCAGGACCGCGGCTTTATCCACACCTGCGAGTGGGAGGAATTAACAGTTCCGATAGACCAGCTGACTGCCGGGAAACCTGCGGACATGAAGAAAGCGCAATACTATCTGAAGCTCCTGTGGGCAGGCAAAGTGGACTTTCCGCCCCTTGTCAGCGTCAACGGCGTGGTGATCGACGGCCTGCACCGATTCTGGGCCTATCAGCAGATGGGGTATCAGACGGTGACGGTCTATCAGAACAAGCCGTGGGCCATGCCCACAGCGGCATAGGGCCCGCCAGCGAAAGGAGAACGCTTTGCCAACCAACCGTTTATGCTGCTGGTGTGGAGCTCCGGCAGAGTTTTCCACATACCGGACGATTTATGTGGACACGGAATACGAACAGGCAAGCCGGTACTTTGAGTGTGCGGCCTGCCATCAAAAGGCAACCAAAGATTTGATTTCGGAGGTAAAAAACAATGTTGAACAATGAGAAAACCATCCGCTTTGAAGACTTTGCCGCCGTTTCTCAGGACGGCGGAGATGTTTTGGGAAAGGTGCTGTACTATTCACTTTCCAGCATCCTGATCGACCGGGACGAGTTGGAAAGCCTGTGTGACGCCGTAGGATTTCCCAAGGGCAGGAGCAATCGGACTGCCATGGGGGACGCTTTTCGTTCCGCCACCGGCGATATTTACGAGCGCCGGGTAGTGAAAACCGACAGCGGCCCACAGATCTTCAAGGTGTACTGCCGGGATAACAAAGGTGGAAACGCCTCTGTGATCTCCCGTGAGCTGGTCAAGGAGACCGTGCATGAGGACACCAATGAATACCGCAAGCTGGCCAACATCACCTTCAATAAGACCAGCAAGCTGTTTTCCTATGATAATCTTGTCTCCGATCCGTTCATCGACCCGCTTCCGTACCATCGCCCATCGGCTGGCCACCATCCAGAGCGCGGACCAGATCCTGGTGGTGGAGGACGGCCGCATCGTTCAGCGGGGTACCCACGACGAGCTCATGGCCCAGGGCGGGCTTTACCGGCGATTCATTGAGATCCGGGAACAGGCCGAGGGCTGGAGACTGGCATGAGGGAGAACAGCAAGCGACAGCATCCCGCATCCTTACACGCTTCAGGCGAGGACTATCTGGAAGCCATCCTGATCCTTCATATGAAAAAGGGCACGGTGCGCTCCGTGGATGTGGCCCGACACCTGGGAGTTTCCAAGCCCAGCGTGTGCCATGCGGTGGCGTTGCTAAAGGACGGCGGTTTTCTCACCATGGATGAGGATTTCTCCCTATGCCTGACGGATGTGGGCCGGGAGGTCGCGGAGAGCATCTACGAGCGCCATTGTTTTTTTACAGAGAAGCTGATTGCCGCAGGGGTTGACCCCAAGGTGGCGGAAGCCGACGCCTGCAGGATTGAGCACATCATCAGCGCGGAGTCTTTTGAGCGGCTGAAAGAGGCGGCTAAAGGTATGAGGCAGGCGTAACGCCTCATTCTTTCGGCTCCTGAATAAGCACACTTAAAAGAAGCTGGAAAGGAACACCCCCTGCTTTGGCAGGGGGTGTTCCTTAATTGAAGCTGTTCAACCGTGCTCCGGCATTATTCCCGGCATTTTGCTCGTGACGCAAGTACAGAAATTTATCAGAAATTAAACATAATTCAGGAGAGTATAATACATCCATTTTCCATAAAAAGGAGATTAAATTACGAGCAGCGTCATTTCAGGAAAGCGTATTCTACTAATTGAGGAAAGCCAAGCACAGGCGGAGAGCATCCGAGCCTTATTGAGGAAAAACGGGGTTGATCCTTGCATCGCCTTGACAATCCAAAACGCGGTCAGCCAAATGATGATCCGCACCTTTGATGTAGTGGCTCTGGACGCGGATACCGAGGATGCTGCCCGTCTGATTGGTTTGCTGCTGGATCTTCGGCACGCAAAGAATACGCTTCTACTTATGTTCCCAATCGGTAAATCTGATGTTCGGGCGGCTTTTATGAACCGAGGGTTTGATATGTGCCTTGCGGAAAACAGTCCCAAGGAGTGCTCTGCCGCTGTCTGTGCCCTGCTTCGCCGTCCGTCGGCCGATGAATACCCTACGGAGGCCGCACCGCCTGGCCGTATCATTTATAAAGATCTGATGATGGACCCCTTGCGCCAAAGGGTCACAATGCGCGGAAGTCAGCTCTCCTTTACAGCTCTGGAGTTCAAGCTCCTCTATTTCCTGGCCAGCAATCCCTCTATCGTCTTTTCCAGGGAACTGATCTATGAACGGGTCTGGAGGGAGAGCAGTCTCTACGGCAGTAAGAGCGTTAACGACCTGATCTGTTCTATACGAAAGAAGATGGGCCTGTCTCCTAAAGATACCGATTATATCAAGACAGTCAAGGGAGTCGGGTACTGTTTCGCTCCATAATGTCGAAATAACACATATTCCGCCGCAAATTCTCTTTTAAGTCCACTTTGGGAGCGTAAGGAAACCATGATGCACCGCTATTCTGTGGATAACGGCACAAGAACCCACATCGCGACGAAATTTGCTTTCAAAGCATGGAATGAGATGGGGGAATATGAATAGGTCTGCGCCTCCACTTTTCCACCATGGCAGGGCAACAGCTTGGTCTACCGCTATCCTATTCTCCGGTGCCAATTTTCTTGCCTTGGATAAGAATTCCTCGCATGATGTCTCCTTGTGCTGAAAAATTTTATTTCAGAAAGAAAGGCGGGGGGATCATCATGGAGCAAACGAAAATAAGAGAACAGGTAATTGATGACTTGAAGCAATATCCGGAGCTGAAGAAGAAAGTCATCTTGCTTCGCTATGAGCAGGAACACCCCGCCAAGATTTCAGACAGCGAGGTGATCGACAGCATGGCGCTTTCACGGCCGGTGAGCGACGGCATTCGACCGGCGGGATTTATCTCAGATAAGACCATGCGTATCGCCACACAGTTCCGGGACAAGAAAGACCGACTCAACCAAGAAACCATTATGGAGATCGCCCAGGAGCTTTATACCGTTGAACAACAGATCTCCAAGCTGGAGTTCTATGTCTCACAATTAGAAGAAAAACAGGCCGAAGTGATCCGAAAATATTATTTTGAGGGGAAAACTTGGGGAGAATTACAGCGGGAAATGCATCTGGCGCCGCGGACACTGCTCAAGCGCAGAGACGATGGCCTGGATGCGCTTGTGTCCATCTACTCTTACATAGGGCAGGTGAAAGGAGATCGAAGGAATACATGACGGTACATTTTTATGACGATGCGCACGAAGCGTTTTTCCGTGAGAAATTGGAGCGGGCCGCAGCATCCGGGCGTACTCCAGACAACTATTTTCGTTCTTTCCTCTATCTGTGCGGGCTGTGCCCAGATACCAGGAGCCACTTCCATCGTTTATTTGACTGGCGGGAGTGGTGTATCTGCCCGGAGGCGCTGGCTGACGGCTGGCAGACTGGTACGAGCAAAAGAATCACCAGGCTGGCATTTAACCTGTGGAACGGCTATGGGCAGGAGCAACCGGAGGATGAACGGGTCTCTGCGGCATTCCTGCCGGATGAGATATTCTGCTGTGGGTTTCAGTCCTGCTTCTTTGAGGCGGTGCGGCTCCGTTTCCCAGAATATGCGGACGCTGCCTCATCACTCCCATGTATGGGACCAGGCTAAATGATTTTTGTAAATAACCCATACTGTTTTACAGGCCGACAGCGCAAAGCTGCCGGCCTGTGTTCTTTGATCCGATATTATTGTTCGCTTTGGCCGCTGTAACGAATATCCTCCGTCACATCATGGCCTGTTCCCGGAACGGCATAGACGCCGCAGCGGGAGATCTCCTTGAGCGTTTCAATGCGCCAACGCAGGGCACGGGCCACAGCAATGCGGCGGGCTTCATCCAGGAACAGGGAGCCCTTGGTCAGCTCCATCCATTCCTCCTCGATACCGTCCAGCCTGGACAGGTCCAGCCAGTCAAAGGAAGATACCAGCTTGATCTGCTCCTCATGGCGGTCCTTGAACGGCTTGCAGGTGACCCGCCCGCTTCCCACCATGCCGGTGGGCTTGTCAAACCACAGGGATGTGCCGCTGTCGTAGATCGGGGCGGCGCCCAAATACTCCAGCGTCTCAGCGTTGCGTACCACGCCGAAGTTATTTTGGTGCCGGTCCTCGTTGACGATCAGGTAGTCCAGTACGATCATCCGGTCCACGGCCTCCCGGACGCCGGGAATACCAAGGGCTTCACAGCAGTCCATATAATGCTGATAGACCGAGACATGATTGGGCCGCTTTACCGTCTGCATGATATACCACGCTGGGATCAACTCGGTTTCCGGGGTGATAAAGTCCTCACATACGCTGTACGGGTAGTCCTCCTGGACCGTCAGCGTATAGGTCACATGGGGGATACCCAGACGCTCCATCACGGAACTGGCCAGCACCTCATTGTAGGGCTCCTGCTGGGTGGCGCCGCTTCCGCCCTTCATCAGGCACCGGCGCTCATCCAGAATGGCCCACTTTTTCTTCAGCCAACCGTCCGAGGTGTTGTCCGGGGACATCAGGCTTACCCGGCCGCTGGATGAGCCGCGGCCGAGCAGGATATTGCCCACATCATCGGAAAAGGCGTTTTGAAAGAAGTTTACCTCCTCCCAGCGCACGCCGCTGGATGTCGGGCAGATCCAATATTGGTCGGACAGGCTTAGCCCCAGGCATTTGTCCAGGAGCAGTTGTGTGGAGGCCAACTCCAACTCTCGCAGGGCATCCCGGATGCGGTCACGGCTGGCTGGAATGGCCCGGCCGGTCCACCATGTATTGAGGGCGCTCCTGTCAATGACTCCCTTTTTCACAGGGATACCTACCGGAACATGGAGCGCGTTATAAACATGGCCGACAGACCGGATCACACCGGTGTCCGTATCCAATTGGAGGTCGGCCACAGGTGTATTTTTGTGCATAAGAACATAGCGACTGTCTGCCATTTTGGTTTCACCTCTTTCTGCTTGATTATAGTAAGAAAAAAGGAACTTGCAACTTGCCGTTGAGTATGCGATGCGCCTCCAAGGGGCTTTTTATTTTTGAGAAAACAGCAGGACCGGCACCGGGCGGCAATTTGAACTCCCCGGTGCGCCGATCCTTCGCAAGATGAATCAGATCGTTTCCTCTAAAAGCCGCTCTTTGATGACGACGGTATTTCCATGCTTCCTTTTCCAGGAGAGTACGGGCCTGGTTTGTATTCCATGGGTACCCGTTCTGAAAACGATACGGCGCAGGACTGCATATTCCGGAATGGAGGGGGCAATCATGGCGACGGTAGTCTCAATCTGCTCAATGGCCTTGACCAGATCGGAGCCCTTCAATTCGATGTAGTAGGAAGTCTTTGCATCATCGTTCAAAAGGAGATAATCACAGCGCGGAGACATATCCCCCGCTGCGACCACCTCTCCATCCACCTTGAACTGCCGGATCATGTGCCTATTTTTGTTCTTGCCGACATGGGTACAGCGATTTTCCGCCGAAGTAAATACGGAGTGCTGTCCCGCCCGATGCGGCGTAAAATCATTGATGTTGCAGCACATACCTATCCCTCCTCAGAAAACAAAAATCCGAGAAGGAAATCGCTTAACGCATTGATCTCAGTGGAGGCGCCGTCAATCAGTTCATTCTTGATCAGCTTCAGCCCATCATCCTCGTTCACAGCCGTTTCCAGCTTGCCGTCATGAATATAATAGGCGTTTGATCTTTCCGCATCAAGCCAAAACCTCTTGTTGAGACGCGGCTTGACCTCTTCTTGACGCTGAACAGGAACCTGGCCGGCGAGCATCAGATAGTTCAGTGTGCTGAGCACATAGGGGCTGTGTGTGGTCACGATGCCTGTGTTCCCGCTGGTAAGCATCAAAGCGAGCACATGGGAGATTGTCTGCTGGGAGGCCGGATAAAGGTGGGACTCCGGCTCTTCCACGATCAGGAACACCTTTCTCTGCTCAATCAGATAATAGAACAGAAGGTTAAAAAGCCACACAACTTCCTGCTGGCCGGAGGAAGCCAGGTTGATTTTCACATATTTGCCGTCTGAAAGATATAGACGCTCCTCATTTTCCGTATATCGGTAGCTGCCGTTCAACACCTGCTCCGCGGCTGTTCTCAAGAGGTTGACCGCGGGCCTGATCTCCTTGTACTTTTTCAGCCGAATCGGGTCAGCCTCAATTTCCCGGATAACGCCATCCATCCCGTAGCCGAAGGTCGGCTTGAGCTTTAGGATCAATTCCGTGTATCGCTTGGTGATATAGTCGATATTACGGAGTTGGGACTCCTCCAGCGAAGTAAAAATATAGTTGAGCTGCGCGCTCAGCAGTGTAATCAAATTGCGCCCGGCCGGAATAAAGACGGTTTCATACGGATCATTAAACAACTGGCTGAGCTGTTTCTCGGCATAGTCCCTCTGGCCGGGAGAGATATTGGAAAAATTCCGCCAGCCCAGCTCTGTGAAATACTCTTTCACAGAGCCGCTAAATTCAATTTCGATATAGTTTTTCAGGGGATCATCATAATTTTCAGTCAGGGATACCCGGATAGAGACATTCTTTTTATAGGTGTATTCCATCTTCATATCCAGCGGCATGACCCAGGAGGTCCCAAAAAGCTGCAGGAATTTGTTCTTCAGGCGCTGTTCCAAGACCATGGACCAGGAAGCGTCATCCCGGTCCGATACTGCTTGCGGGCCTCCCTGCATGATAATATTCAAAATATCCTGTTTGACCGTCCTGAAAAAATAGACGGCTTTTGCAACGGTGCTTTTTCCGCTGGACTGCGGGCCAGTCAAAACGGTGAAGTCGTTCAGGTCCAAATCACATTCTTGAATAGGACCAACATGATATAACCGGAGCTTGTGATCCATGCGGCACACTCCTTTTCCAAAGCGATTTTAAGTTCTGTATTTGTTGTTAGTATAATCAGATTTTAGAGATAAATCAAGTCGAGATGGTGAATGAGGCAAGTCTGGAGATTCGCGGCGAGACGCCTTTGGCGGCAGAGTGACACGGACGGATAGTTCGCAACTCTCCGTCCGTGTTCTCTGTGTAATAAGATGTTTTCTCGCCGCTATGCCACCCGGCTCACCACCAGCTGCTCCGCGATTTGATCGCGGGAGAGCTGGCTGGTGCGGTAGACATTGGTGCAGGACTCCCGGAGGCTGAACTCAAACCCGGCGTCCTCCTGATCCAGCAGGATGCCGGTGATCTGGAAGCCTCTGGCGGACTGTTCCGCCTTCAGCTTTTCCAGGAAACTGTCCGGCAAAACACATTCACCGTCCGTGACGAACACCATGTCGGCATTTTCAAAGCCCTCCTGCTCCATGAGGCGCAGGGCCTCCCGCAGCGGCGTCTCGTAGTCGGTGTTTCCGTTTAGGAAGGTCTCGGCACAGCGCAGAACATCCTCACGGTCGTACTGCCCCGGCAGGAAGAGATCAGTCTGAACATCTCCAACCCCGGCAAAATGGATCACGGCAAACCGGCGCTGGTCCCGCATGGCAATGTCCAGCAGGGCCAGGGCCACCGCCTTATGCACGGGCAAGGCCGTCCAGCGTCCGGTATTTTGCCAGCGTGAGCTTTACCAGTTCCTCAATCAGAGGGCGCCAGCGGCCGACGCTCTCCGGTGTGTTCTCCTTGTAGGGAAACTCCTGGATGAGAACATCGTTGTACCGGATTTCAGGCGTTCGGATAAAGTCGGCACGCGTGACGGCGCATATCTGGTCGTCGCCCACGGCCCAAACAATTTCCCCGGTCTCCGTGTCTACGGCCTGGATCAGCAGGTAGCGGCGGTGGTCCGGGGAGGAAGCGCACGCTTCCTCCTTGATTTCAAAAGGATTATCATTCATAGGTCATTCTCCTTTATGCAATTTTGAACAGCGGGATCTGGTCCTCACTGATCACAGCCTTGGCCGACTTGCGCTTTGCGTGGGGCTTGACTGCGGCCTTCGGCATAGGTGTCGAAACAGGTGTTGCCGCGATAACCGGCTTTGGCGTCTGGAGCGGGACTGGATTTCCAAAGGTGAATTCCACGATTGGCTCATTGACTGCTTTCTTTACCAGTACCGTTTCATCCTGGGCGGTGGGGGCCTCCGCGAAAATAGACCATGCGGCGGCCTGAGGTTTGAGATTTGCCATGCGCTTGAACATGGCGGAAACATCCTCCACGCTGTCCTTGATGCCAAGCATCAGCTCCTTGGCCATCAGGGTGGTCATATCCTCGCACTCGGACATGGCGGCAAGGCCCTCCTCTGAGAACGAGCCCTCGATAATTCCCGCCACAGCCAGCTTGGAGGCCATGAGCTTGATCGCCTTGTGCTGCATGGTGTCCCGATAGTAAAACATATAGACCTCTACCCGCGGGGCGGTCTGGTTGATCCGCCAGCTCCGCCGGCTGGCCTGCCTCAGTGTGAACAGCTTATAGCCGGTGTCATAAAAGATCAGCGTGGTAAAAGCGTTCAGGTCAAGGCCCGTTTGCACAAGGGTCGGATTTGCAATCAGGACCTGGAGCCCGGCGCTGAGCCGGTCCGCTACCCATTGCTCCCGCTTTGCCGGTTTGACCTTGGCCGGCATAATGATGGTGTTCCACCCACGGGCGGTTAGCAGCGTTTGAAGCCTCATCTGGCTGTCCAGCCGCGTCCAGTTGGTGTAGATGAGCACCTTTTCCCCTGCGGCAATCTTCCGCTCCACGATATTCAGCACCTCTTCATCCTTAGGGAGGATTGTACCGGGAGCCACTGTGTCTTCCGGTGTTACAATCGGGTGGCCGTCCAAAGGATGATAAACGGGCTTTTGCTCATAGGGCTGATCCGGGTAGGCGGTCAGAAGATTGAGATAGGCGGACAAAATTTTCTTTGCGGCCTTTTTGTCATTTTTCAGGACAAATTTGAGTTCTTTTTCGATTTCCTTGTACTCTGCTTCCACCGCTGCGGGCATCTTCAGCGCAACAGGGATCTCCTCGTACTCCGGCAGGTCCTTGCCCATGTCGGTCAGGGAAAGAAACGCGGCCTTGTCCAGCAGGAAGCGGGAATAGACCAGCGGCGAGACGCCCGGCAGAAGCCGGGAGTTCTTCTTGCTCTGCACGGTACGGCGGTTGGAATTGTATTCCGGCTCCTGTTCCACATAGGTGTTCTGGATCACGCCGTACTCCGCATCAAATTTGGAGGGATTTTCATACCGTTTGTTGTCCTTGCGCATCTGTGCGGGGCAGATCCGGTAGAGGAGATGGAATATCCCCGAGCTGTACCCGTTGATCAGGGTGGCGGTCATGCCTACCACCTTTTTTGCCGTGCCGTAGAGCTCGGCCATGGCTTCTCCCTGGCCCGACTTATTGGAGTATTCGTGAAGTTCATCCACAATCAGGCCATAGATTTTGCCTTTGTACTTGCGTTTGATGTAGGAGCTCAGCGCATAAGCGCGGTAAGCGCCTCTGGCCGGAAAGCAGGCGTCCGGGTGGTCTTGAATCTCATAGAGCTTCTGGAGCTGACCCTCTCCGCCGGCTTTTTTGAAGTGCTCATAGACCAGCGGGCGGTAAACAAAGCCGTAATCCCCGATCTTGGCCCACTTTTTCTGCCTACGCCAGGCATCCGGATTCAGGGCTGACCACAGAGGGGCGCCGCAGGCGGCGCATTTGTGATTGCCGCTGTGCTCCCGCCGAAAATAGTAGGACTTGGCCGGGACCCGATAGGATACGCCGTCCTGTGTAAATTCGGCCATGACCACGGCGCCGCACTCCGGGCAGCAGAACACCGGCTTGTGCGGGTTGCCGTCTATGTCCGCCCCATCGTGAAGCGGAGGATTGCGCTCAATGGGAAGCGCCTCGCGATTCCACGGCCGGTAAATGACCGCCGGGGCCCTCATGTAGCCATCCCGGGCCTTTTCCTTGGAGAGGACGGCGAAACAGAATTTGTTCCCCCGCTCAAACATCTGGTACAGGTGATCCAGCTCCGCAGGGGTATGGACTACGGCGGCGAAGGCATTCGGTACGGTCTCCTCCAGTTCACGCACCCATTTCTCGGTTACATGGGAGGGGCACAGGATCAGGTTAAAAGTCTTGCTCACCTTGACGGACATCTGGTGGGAAAGAAGTCCCGCAGCCGTTGCGGCGATGGATACCGCTCCAATCTTAGATTTTCCAGAGCCGCATTCTGCCACAATGAGCCCCACCTTGCTCCGCTCCAGCTGGCGCTTGATGGCCTCTGCCACCGCAAGCTGGGCGTCGTAGAGGGGATAGCCGGCGTGATCCTCAATGTACTGGTTGATTGCCAGCACTTCCGGGGACAGAGATTCCGTTGCAGGGTCAAAGAGCGGTACGAACAGCTTCTTGATCCGCTCCGCCACGGTAACGCCGAAGGTATTGAGGTATTCCGTGATAGAGTTGATTTCGTCCAGCGGGTTTAGGCCGACGGTCGCACCCGGAATGGAGATCGCTCCGCTTTTGAGTCCATCCTCCATGACCGCGACGATGTTTTTGTCCTTCTCCTCACAGCGCAGAAGCCACGCCTCCAGCTTACGGGACAGGGACTTGACCTGAAGTGGCCGCAGGATATTCCTCTTTTGCAGTTCCGTGAGGACATAATCCTGGTACTCCGGGATCATGGGAACGGCGGTCTTTTGGTCCACCGCGTCGAACAACTCCCGGCGTTCCCCCGGTGTGCAGAAAATGTAGGTATTGCGCGGCGGGAGATCCTGCTGGATTTGATCGTCGTCCTCGTCGTTCTTGTCCTTGTCCGGCTCATCCTTGTCGCCAGCATTCTGTTTGGCGGATTGGCCGTCATCCTCTGCGATCAGGGTAGCCTCTGCGTACACTCCGTCATGGCTAAGTTCCCGGCGGTACTGCCTGGTGAGGGTTTTCAAGGAGTAGGTGTCTTTACCGTCCTCGATTTCGATGGTAGCCCCGCCATAAATTGCGTCTGCGAGTCCCTGCACACGCTCCGGGTAGCCGCCAAACCGCAAAGCGGTAAGGGTCGGCGTGGGTTTGGTGTCCCATACTACGGTGTCGGCGTAGCAGAGGAGGCGGATTTGGCTTTTGGGGTCGTAGTAGGTGACCTTCATCAGTTTGCTTGTGCTCATTCATGGTCTGTCTCCTTGTATTATAGAGTAGTAGTTATTAGAGCCCCTCTCC
>UMHP01001847.1_pt1 | contig 13483 bp, 8 predicted proteins | sample 1965571 | NCBI WGS metagenome assembly UMHP01 (sample SAMEA4836103, study PRJEB28245) | human gut metagenome | biome: gut microbiome; material: fecal sample | place: Denmark | collected 2008
ATATTTGTCGTCCGTTCGTCACCAACTAATATTCAATTAAACAACGATATAGGTACTATAATGAAATCTTCTTAGCCGTCGTTCCATTTTGATTGCATTGGATAGTTCGGCAAATGCACCTACCTGTACCTTGTAGTAACCATCTTCATATATTATAAAGGCTGGGAAGCCATCTATAAGTAGAGAGTTTAATAAGCGGTCTGCATTATCTTTATTGTGGTATGCACCAGTCTGAACCCGGTAGAGAGGCTGATGTATATATGAATTATTGCAGGTGTTGCTGCAGGAGTTATTGTGTAGGCTGTTGCAGGAGTTATCATTGCAGAGATTATATCCGGTGTCAGCAGTATAATTATCAGAGTTGTTAATACCTTCTGTAATACTTTCTGTCTCTGTTTTTGGAGTTATATCATATCTATAAGAGGCATTATCACTATTAATAGAACTGCTTGTGCCGATGAAATTACCGGAATGGCCGGAATTTCCGAAACTACTAGAATCATAGAAAGTACTAGAAGCTCCTAAATTGCTGGCATTGCTGGAACTGTTGATATTGCTGGCGTTGCTGGAATTATTGGTATTGTTGGAGCTGTTGGTATTGTTGGAACTATTGGTATTATTGGAACTGCTGGTATTATTGGAGCTGTTAGCTTTGTTGTAGCTGCTGTTTGAATGGTGAGTATTAGAGTTGCGTGAACCAATAGGGAGGCTTTCTAATATTCCATCAGCTATAGCATTTGCAACCTTATCGAATTCCTGGTCAAATATATAGTTATCTTTTTCATTATTTATAAAGCCTGCTTCAACAAGGACAGCTGGCATCTTAGTTCTCTTAAGTACCACAAGATTTTTCCGGGTATCAACTCCCAGATTCTTAAATCCAACATTCTCAAGCTGGTTGTTTATGTTTCTTGCAACCTCTGACTTAAGTCCTGAATCATTGTATACAAGAGTTTCAACACCAGAATACTGGTTGGGCTTTTCAGAAGAGTTTCGATGTATTGACACGAAAAGATCAGCTCCTGAGTTGTTAGCATCAGTTGCCTTTTTAAAAGGTGTCTCATATTCGTCGTTAGTTCTTGTATAGAAAACATCAATTCCATTTTTTTTAAGAATATCGCCGACGGCCAGAGTAAGGTCGAGGGTATCATCTTTTTCCTGTCTGCCATTATAAACAGCACCAGGATCGCTGCCACCATGGCCTGCATCAAGAGCTACTTTATATTTTGACATATCCGCTCCTAAGGGAATTATCATTTTATTTTATTCATAAAAATATATAAAGATACATATAATAATGAAAAAATATTGATTTTTGTATATAGGTGTATACAGAATGGGGGTATAATGGTGTATGTTCATACTATGGAAACACCACAGGATATGATAGATAAAGGGAAGATGCACATAAATGTATATGATAAACAGCAGGGAGCACCGCTTGCAAATGCAAGAATCACTCTGTCATACACAGGTAATCCGGATTCGATAATAAATGAACTTGTAACGGATTCAGAGGGGGCTGTTAATCTTGATGAACTTTTAGCACCACCGATAGAGTACAGCATGGAGCCAGGGGAAAAACAGCCATTTGCAGAATATACGATTGATGTCAGTGCCAACGGATATGAGGAGACTAACATATCCGGAATAGATGTCTTTTCAGGAGAAACGAGTATACAGGATGTATATCTTAATGAAAATGAGTATGCAGTTGCGGAAGATAATATAGTTATTCCGGTTAATACCCTGTATGGAAACTATCCAGCCAAGATACCAGAGAGTGAGATAAAGCCACTTAACCAGTCTGGTGAGATAGTATTAAGCCGTGTTGTTATTCCTGAAACTATAGTTGTGCATGATGGTGTTCCTACTGATTCAACGGCGCTTGATTATTATGTCAGGTATAAGGATTATATTAAAAATGTTGCAAGCAGCGAGATATATTCAACATGGCCAAGGCAGACGTTAGAGGCTAATATACTTGCAATCATGTCATTTACATTGAACAGGGTGTATACAGAATGGTATAGAAACCAGAGTTATAATTTTACTATAACATCTTCAACAGCATTTGATCATAAATGGGTGAATGGCAGAAATATATTTGAGAGTATATCAAATGTAGTAGATGAAATATTTGATAATTATCTTTCACGTCCGAATGTTAAGCAGCCAATACTTACACAGTACTGTGATGGAAAAAAATCAAGCTGTCCGAACTGGATGACACAGTGGGGAAGTAAGTATCTTGGTGACCAGGGATATTCATCAATCGATATATTAAGATATTATTATGGCGATGATATGTATATAAATACAGCAGAGCAGATACAGGGTATTCCTTCATCATGGCCTGGTGCCAATCTTGATATAGGGTCATCGGGTCAGAAAGTAAGACAGCTTCAGGAGCAGCTGAATCTCATAGGAGATTATTACAAGGCTATACCACCATTGTCAGTTGATGGAATATATGGAGAGCAGACAGCAGAAGCGGTAAGACAGTTTCAGAGGATTAACAATATGCCACAGACAGGAGTCGTTGATTTTCCGACATGGTACCGTATATCAGACAGATATGTGAGACTGTCAGGCATAGCTGAGCTTATGTAAGCGGGCATGATATAGTCTGGATTATGGAAATGTTGTCTTTAAACAGTATTGAAATAGTATTATAGTACTGATATTATGATGATATAAAGTAATGTGTACAAATGAAAGAGGCGAAAGATATATGAGGTATAAGATAAGTGATCTTGCAAAGCTTCTTGGCGTATCTACAAATACGGTGAGAAGATATGAGGATATGGGTTATATATCTGCTGTAAGGGATGAGAACAGCGGATACAGGTATTACGATGATGATGGAGTGTTTGGTGTGCTCAATGCTAAAATGCATATAAAGTATGGTTTTACGCATGAGCAGATAAGTAAAATGCAGAATTATACGCTTGATGAAACTATAGAGGCATGTCAGGAACGCATGCAGCAGTTGGATAAGCAGATAGCCTATATGACGTATTTAAGACACAGACTTAAGGATGACTGTTTGCTTATGAATAAGGCGGCATCTAATACAGATATATATGAAAAACAAAGTCTTCCTATGTATTATGTCTTATATAAGAATGGCGGAAAGCTGCTTCAGGAGCCAGAAAGACTGGAGCAGCTAAGCGAGTTTTTATACAATTCACCAGAAATACAGCATATATACATAATTCCTGAGAGTGAGATGAAAGCAGGACGTTTTACTATAAGCTGTGGTTATTCGATTAAGGAAGAGCATCTTGAAAAGTATCATCTTCATATTAACCAATATGCACAGAAGTATATTCCTAAGCCATCAGTTATGGGTATATCAAAGGTGCCGGCAAAGTTAAGCAATATATATGATCACTCACAGGATGAGATTAAGGAGATTATGATAGGGCGTCACCTTGCGTATATGAAAGAGCATAATCTTGTCCTTGATGGTGATATAACAGGTATAGTTATAACAAAGGTTAAGGATGATGATAGTGATGATCATGTGATGTATATCCTTATGAGTGTTCCTGTACGGCATGAAAAACAGTGAATTATGAGATATTATGTTCGCATATAAAAACAATTCTTTGTTAAGTATGTAAAAGATATTGACCTTGACATTGGTTCATACTTTATAGTTTGTATTATGGATATCAAAAAGGTTTTATAAACAGACCCTGACAGTATCCATGCAGATATATAATGTTATAATGCCTTTAAAGGCAGAAAGGGAGGTCAATATGCGCAAAACAACTAAAAGACGACTTAGCAGTCTTTTGTGTGCAGCTCTTATGCTTATTACAAGCATAGACGTAACTGCATTTGCAGCAGAATCAAAAGCGTCAACAAGAAAGATTGACGTATGGGACATGGGCGCAGTACAGGAAGCAGATACAAATAAGTATAATAATCATATTACTGCTGCTGACTGGGAGAATTGTGACAATGTTTCAAAGGATGGTAAATTCGTTGCCGGAGAAACAACATTTGGTGATCTTACAATCAATCATAATGCCAATGACAGATTGTTTTCGGCATCAGGCAAAAACTATGGAAGCAATGCGTTAGCAACAACAGCATATGATGATGGATATACAGCATCCGGTATGTACTACTGTAATGGTACAGGAGGAGAAGGAAGAAGATACATTGCTATTAACAATGTAGAAGCCGGAGATAAGATAGTTGTATACATGGCATCAAGCAATGCTGCTAATGGAACACTTCTTTTTAAGTATCTTGGTGAAGATAATGAACAGGTAGAAAAAGCAAGCTTTACTAACAAGGGAGCTAAGTATGAATTCGTGGCTAAGTATAGTGGTTCATATAAGGTGTATACAGATGCAGCAGCAGGAAAACCTATATATAACAGGGTGGTAAGAATTCCGGGAGTAAAAGTCAGTGGAACAATAGAAGGCGTACAGGTAAGCGGTCTGAAGGTTTTATTTAAGGATGATGTTAACGATATCACATATGATGCAGATGTAAAAGGCAATACATTTACAGCTACACTTGCAGCAGGTTGTGATTATACAGCAGTTTTATCCGGAGTAGCAGGATATGGATTTTCCGTTGATACAAAGAATGTTACAACAACTGTAGATGAAGCTCTGACAGGCAAGACAGGAGTTACATTAAAGGTAGAAGAAAAGAAAGTATATACATATACAGGAAAGGTTACAGGCTTTGCAGCAGATTATGATACATCGGGATTATCAGTTAAGCTCGTAGCTGACCCATCTTCATTAGCAGATGATGTGGTTCTTAAGCTTGATGATAACAAAGCTTTCAAAGCAACACTTGAGCCTGATGTTAAGTATACAGTTGAGCTTAGTGGAGTTAATGATTATGAAGTAGCTGATGGCAAAGAGGTTACAGGCCAGACAGATTACTCTAAAGATATAAGCGTTTCTGCTAAGAAGTTATATAAGGTAACAGGTAGATTTACAGATATTGATGCTAAAGCAGCAGTTACAGATATTAAGTTTATCAATGTTGATGACAAGTATGTGTATACAGGAAAGGTTACATCAGATGGATATGAAGTTTCTTTAAGAAATGGTTCATATGAAGTTGAAGCAGCAGTTGATGGATATAGAACAACAACACATATAGTAGTCAATGATGCGGATGTAACTAAAGACATCTTAATGGTGTCAACTAAAGATAAGGAACAGATTGAAAGAGTATCTGATATATATGTCGGATATAAAGAAAAAGGAAATGCAAACTATAATACAGTAAAAGAAGCAGTATCAGCAGTATCATTAATGACACCTGCTCCTGATGAGAATAATGGAGTTACTATTCATATTGCTCCTGGTACATATAGAGAACAGGTTATTATATCAACTCCATATGTAAGACTTGTTAATGATGAAAAGTCATCAGGCAAAGAAGTGCTTCTTACATGGTATTATGGAATAGGATATAAGTATTACAGCATAGATTCTAAAGGCTATTATAATGCTGAAAATGCATATGATAAGTACGAGAAGGCAGCTGCAGCAAAATGGGGCTGTTCAGTACTGCTTAAAAATACAGCAACAGGATTTAGTGCTGATGGAATCACATTTGAAGCTTCGTTTAACCGTTATTTAACAGATGAAGAAATAGAAGATGGTGTGACACCTACAGAAAATAAGAATCCAGACAGAAACTATGCAACAGATGTTACATCAAAGGCAGCAACAGAAAGAGCAACAGCCATGGCTATAGAAGCTGATAAGGTTGAATTCACAGACTGCGCGTTTCTTGGAAGCCAGGATACATTATATACTGGTAATTCAGCAACTAATATGTACTTTAAGAATTGTCATATAGAGGGTAATACAGATTACATATTTGGTGATGGAAACGCAGTGTTTGATGGATGTGAGCTTAGATTCGCAGGTTACAGTGCTGGCTCTGCAGGTGGTTATATTACAGCACATAAGCCAGCCTCTGCTGCAGCAACTAAGATTGGCTATGTATTTAGAAACTGTACAATAACAGGCAGTGATAAACTTGAGGTAAGTGCAGGATATCTTGGAAGACCTTGGGGTCAGGATGCAAAAGTAACATTCCTTAATACTAAGATAAATGGTAGTTACATTAAGGATGAAGGCTGGTTTGAAATGTCTGGCAATAAGCCGGAGAAGGCTGGTTATACAGAATATAATTCGGTTTATACAGATGGAACAGCAGTAGATGTTTCTAAGAGAGTAACAGGAGTTACAACAGATGAAAGTGTTGCAAAGAAAGATGTTGTGAATGATTATCTTTCAGGCTGGACACCTAATGCTTATGTGGCTGATGAGGGTACAGTAGCATTTGTAAAGAAACCATATCTTGTGGATAATGGAGATATCAATGCACCATATCCAGGACATACTCTTACTGTTATATACTCTCTTGGAGAGAAGAATGATAAAAATGATGCATCAGTGATCCGCTGGTATATTGTTAATGAGGATGGCAGCAGAACACTTGCAAAATCGTCAACTGCCAATGCTGATAATACATATAAGATTTCTAAGGATGCTATTGGAAAGCATATTGAAGTTGAAGTTGTACCTGAGAACTTAAGTGGTGTTAAGTCAGGAGCAGTAAAATATAAGGCAGAGGCATATGTAAGAGATGGATATGAAGATCCTACAGGTTCAACAGATATAGAACTTGGTGATGGAGTAAATGTATTTTTAGCAGGTGATTCTACTGTTAAGGATTATTCAGCATCAGGTATGTATATGAGCGGTAAGGCTCAGGCTGAAGGCTCATGGGGCGAATATTTACAGGCGTTCTTTGATTCTTCAAAGGTTAAGGTGCAGAACTATGCCAATGGAGGACGAAGCAGCCGAAACTTTATCAATGAGGGCTCATTAGATAAGATAAAAGCCAATATCAAAGCAGGCGATTATCTGTTTATACAGTTTGGACACAATGACTGTGCCAATGGAAAAGGATACATTGAAGATAGATATGTACCACTTGGACAGCCAGATGCTGACGGAATATATCCTGTAACAGCAGGAACTAAAGTGACAACACCATCATCACTTACTTCAAAGTATGGAGATACATTCTATTCATATGATTGTGGTGGTACTTATAAATGGTATCTTAAACAATATATTGATGCGGCAAAGGAAGCAGGGGCAATACCGGTTCTTGTAACACCAGTATCAAGACTTTATTATACTAGTGAGGGTACTATCAAACCACATCATGATTCAACAGATAAAGAAACAGGAACACTTGTAACTGAAAATAATGCATATGTTGAAGCAGTTAAACAGCTTGCAAAGGAACAGGATGTATTACTTATTGATGGTTTTGAGATAACAAAGAATATGTATGAGGAAGCATACAAAGCAGACGAAAAGGCAGCTAATGGCAAGTCTGTTAATGGTACACAGGTTATGTCAGCAGGAGACAGTACACATAGCAATAAGCTTGGTGGCTTCATAACAGCAGAACTCTTTGCACAGCAGATCCAGAATATGAATATATCACTCTCAAAGGCTGTAAAATCACCATCCAGAGTAGCAGGTGTTAATCCGGATGGACAGCAGGTGTTTGTTGTTGATAAGAATGGAGTGCTTACTGCTAAAGCAGCAGATGCAAATGGCAGATTCACAGAAGATGCAGTGTACTGGACAACAAAAGGCCAGAGCCTTTTAAGTGCAATAAGTGCTAAGAGTGAAGAACTTAATAAGAGCGAGAATCCAACGCCGGATCCAACACCAGCACCGGATCCAACACCAGCACCAGACCCAACTCCGGCACCGGATCCAACACCAGCGCCAGACCCAACACCAGCACCAGCGCCAAACCCAACACCAGCACCAGAACAGGGTGGCAGCGATAAGAAAGATGATGGAGCTACGTCAGATAGTGACAGTAATAAAGATGACAATGCTATATCATCTGACGATAAAAATCCAGATGCTTCTAAAGATGATGTAAAAACAGCAGATGTATATCACGTGATGGGATATAGTGTGGCATTTACAATGGCATTAGTTGGAATAGTACTTCTTGTGTATGAAGATAGAAAAAAGAAAAGGCTGATTAATAAATAATATAATAGTTATAGATACTAGTTTTAGTGATGATTAGAATTGATTAGTATTGATTGGCATTGAATAAAGCCAGATACACAATGACTTAGGTTGTTGTGTGTCTGGTTTTTGAATGCTTGAATATTATTCGTTCGAATATTATTTGCTTGAATATTATTTGCCTGAATATTTTTTGAAATATAATAATGTATGGATTTATGTACAATGTATTATTAAATGTGTAAAAAGATATTGACCTTGACACTGGTTCATACTTTATAATTTCATAAAAAGGGACGGATTGTCCAGAAAAGAAAGGGAAGGTTATTTAAGATGAAGAAAAGAAACAGAAAACGTATAAGTTGTCTGCTTAGCGCTTTGCTTTTGCTTGTTATGAGCATAGGCTGGAGCGTTATGGCTATGGCTGATGATGCGGTTAATAAAGACAGCAGCAAGCCTACAGTATGGATAATAGGTGATTCTACAGTAAGTTCTTTTGCTGATAATTATTATTATCCAAGATATGGATGGGGTACACAGATTGATAAGTATCTTGATGGAACATATGAAGTGAAGAATATAGCTTTATCAGGAAGAAGTTCTAAGAGCTATGTTAATGATAAGGAGTATAATGAACTTACATCCGGTATGAAGCAGGGTGATTATCTTCTTATAGGCTTCGGACATAATGATGAAAAGGCAGAAGCAGACAGATATACAGATCCTAATGGTGATTATAAGACAGCTGGCTCATTTGCTAACTCATTATATGAAAACTATATTAAGCCTGCGCAGGCAGCTGGTACAACAGTTATCCTCTGTACACCTATAGTAAGAAGAACTGCTACAGCAGAATGGTCTGACAGCAATCTTCATATCACAAAGGATAGTGGTGATTTCAAGGGTGGAGATTATGCCCAGTCTATAAGGAATCTTGGTAAGGAACTTAACATACCAGTTGTTGATATGACTAAGATAACAAAAGAGTTATATGATACATTAGGACCAGATGAGACAGTCAACCTTCATGCATGGACATCATCTAAGGCTACAAGCGTTGATAATACACATACAAACATTTATGGTGGAACATATAATGCTTATCTTGTAACTAAGACAATTAAGGAACTTGGAGTGGCTGGAATATCAGAACATATAACAGCTAAGGAAGCACCTGTTAAGGCTGATGTACTTAAGTCTAATCCAGATTATAAGGAAGCTGAATATTCAGGAGAACTTAAGCAGAGTGAATTATGGAAAGATGCGGGAGTTTTCAAGGGTTCAATATTTGGAGATATAGGTGGAGACCCAAATCTTATTAAAGATAAGTTCATACTTGAGGGCAATGAAGATGGAAGCATTCACATTGCTGTTAATGGTAAGGGAAAGATATCATCAACAACAGATGGAATTGCAATGTATTATTATAAAGTACCTGCAGGTAGTAACTTTGTAATAACAGCTAATGCAACAGTAAACAGCATTAATAAACACAATCAGGTGGCATTTGGTCTTATGGCAAGAGATGCGATGTATATTGATGTTAATGATAAGTCAGCTCTTGGAGATTATGTTGCAGCAGGAAGTATCCAGCAGGGAACAGCTAACTGCTTTAAGAGAAAAGATGGCGCATTAGGCTATGGTGGTAAATTAGAGAATCCAGTAGAGGCTGGTAAGACATATGCACTTAAGATTGAGAGCAACAGTGATGGATACGCATGTACATTTGGCGATAATGCTGCTATATCAGGTGGTTTTGATTTCAAGCTTACATCAATAGATGCGGATTATGTATATGTAGGTTTATTTGTAGCAAGACAGGCAGATGTAACATTCTCAGATATAAAACTTGTTGTAGATGGTAAGGTGATAACTGGTTCAGATGTTAATCCAGATGATAATAAGCCGGGAGATAACACACCAAGCGATACACCAGATGATAGCAAGCCAGGAGATAGCACACCAAGTGATACACCAGATGATAATAAGCCAGGAGATAGCACACCAAGTGACACACCAGATGATAATAAGCCAGGAGATAACACACCAAGCGACACACCAAATACACCAAGTGATACACCAAGCACATCAGATTCAGATAAGGTAAATGCGGTAATTAAGGCTGATGATGGCATCAATATAAAGGCCGAAGTACCAGTGAGCGGAATCACATTCACAGAAGAGGAAAAGAAAGAAATAGAAAACGGAAGTACAGTTTCGGTATCTATGGAGGTCAAAGATGTAACAGCTACAGTATCAGAAAGCGATAAGAAGCTTGTGGAGGATAAAGTTAAGGAAGTTCTTAACAATGGTGTAGTTGGAGCATATCTTGATCTTACATTATTAAAGAAAGTTGGAAGTCTCAAAGAAGTATCAGTAACAGAAACAGCTGCTGGAGTTGTTGTTAAGCTTGATATTCCTGAAAGTCTTAAGAATACAGATTCATCTGTAGAAAGAAAATATACAGTTGTAAGAATTCATGATGGTGTAGCAGAGGCACTTGAAACAAGCTGCGAAAACGGAGTTATTACATTTACAACAGATAAATTCTCTACATACGCTATATGCTATGAAGATGTAGCAGCAACAGGAAACGGACAGGCATCAGATAACACAATAAATACAGGTGATGTATATAATATAGCACTCTATGTATTATTCGCAGTTGTATCATGTGCAGGTCTTGCATTCGTAGTATTAAGAAGAAAGTCAGTTGTAAGATAAAAAATAAAACAATGTATCATTTTTGTATTTCAGAAATTTGAAATATTTGAAATGTTTGTTTGAAATGTTTAAAAATATAGTTGACAGCTATAACTATTAGTGTTAAACTCTAATAGTTGTTAAACGAAGCAGAGTATCCACTCTCACCTTAGCGCATGAAGGCGACTCGGGTTTATATTTTTAAGAATATGCATGATAAACAGCAATTAAGATGCATTATGATTAAAAAGTGGATAGTCTGACTATCCACTTTTTTTGATTTTGGAGGTGCACTACTATTAGCGAATTAATGATTAACGAGCAGATCCGCGATAAGGAAGTTCGTGTTATTGGACAAGAAGGACAGCAGCTTGGAGTTATGTCTCCTAAGGATGCTATGAAGTTAGCAAGAGAGGCAGAGGTTGATCTTGTAAAGATAGCTCCATCCGCAAAGCCACCTGTATGTAAGCTTGTGGATTATGGCAAGTATAAGTATGAGCTTGTCAGAAAAGAAAAGGAAGCTAAGAAAAAACAGAGAACAATAGAAGTCAAAGAAGTTCGTTTATCACCTAACATAGATGTGAATGACCTTAACACTAAGTGTAACGCAGCAAGGAAGTTCATAGAGAAAGGCGATAAGGTTAAAGTATCACTCAGATTCAGAGGACGTGAGATGGCTCATGTTGATTCAAGCAAGCATATACTTGAGGATTTTGCAGAGAAGTTAAGTGATATAGCAGTAGTAGATAAGGCTCCAAAGTTAGAAGGCAGGAGCATGACTATGTTTTTAACTGAAAAACGTTAAAATATTATTCCATATGAGAATTAAATTAGGAGGATTATTATGCCAAAGGTAAAGACAAAAAGAGCAGCTGCAAAGCGTTTTAAAGTAACTGGAACAGGTAAATTAAAGAGAATGAAAGCTTACAAGAGCCATATTCTTACAAAGAAGACTACTAAGAGAAAGAGAAATCTTAGACATGCAGCTATGACAGATGCAACTAATGTAAAGACAATGAAGAAGATTATGCCATATTTATAAGATATGGGTGTCTGTGATTGATTATTTTAGGAGGAAATTAAGAAATGGCAAGAATTAAAGGCGGTATGAACGCAAAGAAGAAGCATAATAGAGTATTAAAGCTCGCTAAGGGTTATAGAGGAGCTAGATCTAAGCAGTACAGAGTTGCTAAGCAGTCTGTAATGAGAGCTCTTACAGAGAGCTACAAGGGTAGAAAGCAGAAGAAGAGACAGTTCAGACAGTTATGGATCGCAAGAATCAATGCTGCTGCAAGAATGAACGGTCTTTCATACAGCAAGTTCATGTATGGTTTAAAGTTAGCTAACATCGACCTTAACAGAAAGGTATTAGCTGAGATGGCTGTTAATGATGCAGAAGGATTTGCTAAGTTAGCAGAAGTAGCTAAGTCTAAGCTTGCTTAATCATTAGATTAATTAGTGTAAAGATAAATATAATGTTATATATCAGATTTATATCTGTCAGATTCTGGATATCTTCTGATTAGTAGCATTTAAGCCGCTATATAGGATGAGATAACTCTTCATATCCTGTATGGCGGCTTTTGTGATAATATTGTGAAACATTTATGTAATACTGGCTTTAGAGGCTGTATTATGGTATAGTTTATAAGTCGGCAATCCGGCATAATATATATTTATGGAGACAGGTTATGAGAAAAGTATTAAAAGGAAAGTGCGTTAAATATGCAGTAGCAGCAGCTATGGTTGTTTCTATGCTTATGACTACAGCATGTAATAGTAAAATAAAGGTTGATTATGGATATAGTCCTACAGATTATGTTGAACTTGGAAACTACAAGGGAATAGTAGCAGATGTTGATGTCACATCTATAACTAATAAGGTTATAGATGACAAGATAGCTGAGCAGATGGATGATGTAACTACATATACAGATGTTAACCGTGGGGCTCAGAAGTCAGATAAAGTAACATTTAGTTACTCAGGAACATCAGGCGGGCTTGCAGTAGATGATTTCACAGGTTCTGATTATAGTATGGTTCTTGGAAAGGAAGCTTTTCCAGTTGCAGGAACGAGTCTTGCAGATGAATTATATGGTATGGCAGCAGGTCAGACAAAGGTTATAACAGTAACTATGCCAGATAACTCTAAGTATACTGATTATGCAGGTAAGAGAGTAGTGTTTGAACTTTCCATGAGCTACGTACAGCAGCCAAATGTTCCTATGCTCACAGATTCGTTTGTAAAAGAGAACTTTGGTCTTGAATCAGTAGATTCATATAAGGAATATGTTAAGAACGATGTTAAATCAACTATAGATACAAAGGTGAGTGAAGCAAAGAATGAGGCTATTCTTACACAGCTTCTTGATGTATGTAAGGTAACAGGATACCCTGAAGAATTCCTTGCACAGCAGACATCAAAGCTTGAAGAATCAATCAGTTTTTATAGTACTCTTCAGGGAAAGACTAATGATGAATACTGCCAGAATCTTTATGGTAAAACATTTGATGAATTCGTAAAGGCATCAGCAGGCCAGCAGCTTATATATCAGGCAATAGCAGAAAAAGAAGGACTTGATATAACAGAATATGAATATAAAGATGACCTTGAACAGTTTGCAAAGGACAGTGGTTATTCACAGGTAACAACATTCACAGATAAGTTTGACAAGAATACAATAGTAAAGGCAATGCTTGTAAAGAAAGCA
>UMHP01043225.1_pt1 | contig 13429 bp, 7 predicted proteins | sample 1965571 | NCBI WGS metagenome assembly UMHP01 (sample SAMEA4836103, study PRJEB28245) | human gut metagenome | biome: gut microbiome; material: fecal sample | place: Denmark | collected 2008
GCCCATCCCCGTGCCGCAGACCGTCTCTCGTGACGCCCTCGCCGGCATGGGCGGAGCCGCCGCGACCGGCGCCGCCGTGGGCCTTGGCGCCGCGGCCGGTATTGCCTCCAACATGGCGAGCACCCGCGCCCCGCAGCGCCCGCTCGCCCAGCTCGTCGACGTCGTGAGCGGCGAGAGCCACAGCATCACTTCCGCGCAGGTGACCATCGGTCGCGAGCGTTCGGTTTCGGACATCGCCCTGCGCGACCCCAACGTGTCGCGTCGTCACGCCCAACTCACCTTTACCGGTTCGGACTGGTCGATCGAGGACCTCAATTCCACCAACGGCACGCTCGTCAACAACCGCCGCATCACGCGCTGCCCGCTGCGCAACGGCGACCTGCTGACGTTTGGCCTGAGCACCTTTGAATTTAGGGGATAGTCGCTTATGAACATCGATATCGTCCTTTTTGCAGGCCGCATCGTCCTGGTCGCCCTGCTCTACATCTTCCTGTTCGCCGTCATGAAAACCGGCGTGGGACTCGTACGCGGCCAGCGCCGCGACTCCGCTATCTGGACGATCGATGTGGACAAGGGTCCGCGCGGCATCCGTGGCATCCATGTAGACATGCTCGGCCCCGTCATCGTGGGCCGCTCGCCGTCCTCGGACATCTGCGTCAACGAACCGTTTGTCTCGGCCTCGCACGCACGCTTTTCGCTGCAGGGCCCGGCACTCATCATCGAAGACCTCAACTCGCTGAACGGCACGCTCGTTAACGGGCGTCAGCTGGTGGAGCCCGCAACGCTGCGCGAGGGTGATGAGGTCCAGATTGGCGACGTGGTCATGAAGGTGAACCGTCGATGATCGACGAGGAGAACAAGTCCGCAACCATGCCCGAGACGCCGACTGCCCCCGCAGCTGCGCCGGCTCATGCCGCTCCGGCGCGCCCTGCGACCGTGGAGCCCGAGGACACCGTGTTCTCCCTGCCTCTTTCGCATGTAACTCAAGAATATCCGGCACTCGTCGATGACGAGGACGCCGACACCGAGCAGCTCGATGCCCCCATCGGCGCGCACGCTGCCGAGCAGTCCGCGGAATCGGAGGCAACGCCCGCACCGGCTCACTTTGCCGAGCCCGTCGCCGAGGCGATTAACGAGAGCGCTGCCGTGTTTGCAGCCCCCGAGCCTGCCGCGCCGGTATTCCCCGTCGCCCCGGCAAGCGAGGCGGCACCCGCATCCGCAACGCCTGCCGAAGTCGAGCAGCCCGTTGCCGCGCCCGCCACAGCTCCCGAGCCCTCCGCTCAACCCCAGAGCACGCCCGCGCCGTCGCACTTTGCGACGCCCGAGCCGACGGCTGTCGAGCCGCAGCAGGACGGCAATCCCGCCGACCGCGTAACCGAAGATCTCAACCTTCCGGACGTCTCCGACGTCGAGTCGGGCAACGATGCTGACACCGTCTCCCCCGGCGACACCGCCGAGATCGATGTCGCGGCCGTGGAGGCAAAGCTCAAAGATCCCGGCTCGACCATGAGCTTTGAGCCGCTGACCGACGAGCGCATCGAGACCGACTCGACCTACGACGCCGGCACCACCACGCAGCTTATGTGGGGCGCCCGCTCCGACGTCGGATGCGTACGCCCGCACAATGAGGACTCCTATCTGGTGCAGTCGCCGCTCTTTTGCGTGTGCGACGGCATGGGAGGACACGCCGCCGGCGAGGTGGCATCCTCCATCGCCGTCGAGACCATCGCCAAGACGGCGCCGCAGTCCGCCGACGCCGCGCGCCTGGCCGCAGCCGTTGAGGCCGCCAACGCCGCCGTGATCGAGGCCGCCCTCAACGGCCTGGGCAAACCCGGCATGGGGTGCACGGCCACCTGTGCCTACATCGAAAACGACACGCTCGCCATCGCCCACGTGGGCGACTCGCGCGCCTACCTGCTCCACGAGGGTACGCTCATCCGCGTGACCCGCGACCACTCCTACGTGGAGGAGCTCGTGGATGCCGGCGAGATTACGGCCGACGAGGCCCGCGTCCACCCCAACCGCTCGGTCATCACCCGCGCGCTGGGCTCGGATCCCGCCATGTATGCCGACCACTTTACCCTGCACATCGAGGAAGGCGACCGCCTGATTCTGTGCTCCGACGGTCTTTCGAGCATGATTCCCGATAGCGATATCGAGAACATCGCCACGCAGTCTTCGAGCGCACAGATCTGTGTCGACAACTTGGTGGACGCGGCGCTCGCCGCCGGCGGCCACGACAACGTGACCGTGGTGGTCGTCGATCTGGTCGACGACGGCGTCATGCGCGAGGCAAAACGCGTCCGACGCCGCAATGTCACCATCGCCTCCATCTTGGCCCTTGTCTTTGTGCTGGTAGCAGGCATCTGGGCATACACGGGCGTCACCGGCTCCTATTACTTGGGAACCTACCACGGCAATGTCGCCGTCTGGCGCGGCCTACCCGGCAAGACGCTCGGGGTCGAGCTCCACTGGCTCGAGAGCGAAACCAGCATCAAGCTGTCCGACCTGCCCGAAGACACGCAAAACCGCCTGAAGGCAGGCATTCCACAAACGAGCGTCGACGATGCGCAGGACACCATTTCCAAGTACCGCCATCAGATTGACGAGGAGCAGACCCGTCAGGTGATTGACGCGCAAACGATTCGCGACAACACCGATCAGGAATCCACATCCGAGTCAGATTCCGAGAAAACCGCCGAACAGTCAGCCGAGGCCGAAGCCTCCGATAAGAATTAGAAAGGGAGTGCCGCTTATGAGTCGCCGCAACACCGAACTGCTCTTGCTCATCGCCTCGGCGTTCCCCGTCATCCTGCTCTATGCGATGTACGTGCTCACCGCGGGTGCCACGGTTTCCTTTGAGACGCTCGCCGTGCCGATCGGCCTGTTCGCCGCCTTCGCCGCGGCGCATATCGCCGTGCGCATCCTGGCGCCCGGCGCCGACCCCGCCATCCTGCCCATCGTCTTTGTGCTCTCGGGCATCGGCATCACATTCGTGACGCGCCTGGCCCCCGACCTCGCCATCTCGCAGCTCATCATCTTGTTTGTCTCGGTGGCGCTCATGGTGGGAACGCTCGCACTGGTTAAGAACCTCGACGTGGTCATGCGCTACAAGTACACCTTTGGCATTATCGGCATCATCCTGCTGATGCTGCCGATCTTTATCGGCACCACGATCTCGGGCTCCAAGCTGTGGATTCGCATCGCGGGCTTCACCATCCAGCCTGGCGAGTTCGCCAAGGTCTTCATCGTCTTGTTCCTGGCAGGCTATCTGGCCGAGAACCGCGAGCTGCTCTCCATCTCCAACCGCAAGATCCTGGGCCTCAAGATTCCGCGCTTCCGCCTGCTGCTGCCGCTGTTTGCCGTGTGGGGCGTGTGCCTGCTCATCGTCGTCTTCGAACGCGACCTGGGCTCGGCCGTCCTGTTCTACACCATCTTTTTGCTGATGCTCTATGTTGCCACGGGACGTTTTTCGTACGTCATCATCGGCCTTGCGCTGCTGGCCGTTGGAGCCGTGGGCGCCTACAAGTTCCTGTCGCACGTGCAGGTGCGCTTTCAGGTCTGGGTCGATCCGTTTAAGGACGCCCAGGGCCAGGGCTACCAGATCGTACAGTCACTTTACTCGCTGGCTGACGGTGGCCTGGTTGGCGTCGGCATCGGCAACGGCATGGCAAACAACATCCCCGTCGTCGAGTCCGACTTTATCTTCTCGGCCATCGGCGAGGAAATGGGCCTTTTGGGCGGCGGCGCCGTGCTCATCCTGTTTATGCTTTTTGCCGTGCGTGGCCTCACCACGGCCGCCCGCGCCAAGTCCGACCTTGCCGCCTTTAGCGCGACCGGCCTTACGGCGGCCATCAGCTTCCAGGCATTCTTAATCGTTGGCGGCGTAACCCGCCTGATCCCGCTGACTGGCGTCACCCTGCCCTTTATGAGCCAGGGCGGCTCCTCGCTGCTGGCGAGCTTTATCATCGTCGCGCTACTGCTGCGCGCCGGCGACGAGGCAACCGGACGCGAAGCCGAGCTCACCGGCACCGGCACCATGGCCGCCATCACCGATGACCAGGTCGCATCCGCCGTCGCCCCGACCGGTACGCGTTTTGCCAGCGCACCTTCCTACAGCCACGGCAACCACTCCGCGGGCTCTCGCATGCGTCGTCGCCTGCTCGACACGCCAGAGTCCGGCGTGCTCGGCCGCGTGGCACTTGCCAACCGTCTGACTCGTGCCGTGTTTGCTTTCACGGCGCTGTTCGCCATCCTTATCGGCAACCTCACCTATGTCCAGGTCATCAAGGCGAAGGACTATCAGGACATGCCGACCAACAACCACACCATCGCCCGCTCCAAGTACATCCAGCGTGGCTCCATCATCACGTCCGACGGCGTGACGCTAGCCGAGTCGTTGCAGCAGGAGGACGGCACCTACGCCCGTTCCTACCCCAACGGCAACATGGCCGCGCACGTGGTGGGCTACGTGAGCCAGCAATACGGCACCGCCGGCATCGAGAGCGTCATGAACGATACGCTCACCGGCTCCAAGGATTACTCCAGCTGGAACAACGCCATCGCGTCGCTCGCGGGGCAGACCCAGCCGGGCAATACCGCCAAGCTCACCATCGACTCGCGCATCCAGACGGCTGCCGAGCAGGCGCTCAAGGGCTTTAAGGGCGCTGTGGTGGTCATGGATCCGCGCACCGGTGCGGTCCTTGCGTGCGCGAGCTCGCCCACCTACGACAACACCAACATCGATGCGCTGCTCCAGTCGGGCGGCGGCGAGGACGGCTCCATGTACGACCGCGCCATGGACGCGCTCTACACCCCGGGCTCGACCTTTAAGGTCGTCACACTCTCCGCGGCGCTCGAGACCGGCACCGCCAGCCTTACCAGCACGTACCAGGCGCCCGGCTCCATGGATATTGGCAACGCGCCGGTCACCAACGATGCCAACGAGAGCTACGGCACCATCAGCCTGCAGCAGGCCTTCGCCGTGTCGTCCAACGTCGTCTTTGGCCAGGTGGCAAACGAGGTCGGCGCCAGCTCGCTCGTCCAGTTTGCCAACGCCTTTGGCTACGGTCAAAAGCTCGGCCAGGATCTGACCACCACGGCTTCCATCATGGCCGACCCGTCGCTTATGACCGAATGGGAGACCGCTTGGGCAGGCGCCGGACAGCCCGTCGGCATGGACCACACGCCTGGCCCGCAGACCACCGTTATGCAGAATTGCGTGATCGCTGCGGCTATCGCCAACAGCGGCGTGGTCATGGACCCGTTCTTTGTGTCCCAGATACTCGCCCCGGACGGAACCGTGGTTAAGACCACGCAGTCCCGCTCGCTGGGCCAGGCTGTCAGCTCTGCCACGGCCGACCAGGTCAAGCAGGCCATGCTCGCCGTCGTCCAGTCCGGTACCGGCACCGATGCCCAGATTCCGGGCGTCAAGGTTGCCGGCAAGACCGGTTCGGCCGAGATCGGCGGCACCAACGTCAACTCTATGTTTGTTGGCTTTGCACCTTACGATTCACCCACGGTTGCCATCTCGGTGGCCCTGGAGGATTACGACAAACACGACGTCGAGGCGGCCAAGATCGCCGGCATCGTCCTGACCGCGGCGCTCGCCGCACAGGGAGCGTGATGCCCGTGATCAAAGCGGATACTTGGGACGCGCCGCGGCCGATGAGCTAGCGACAACGCGCCACACGGCCCCAGCGGCCATACATTTGGTACTACACACATCGTTGAGCGAATAGTTATGTTAGGAGCAGGAATGGAACAGAGGGTCCTCGGGGGAAGATACCTCCTCAAGGATAAGGTGGGAACGGGCGGTATGGCGACCGTCTTCCGTGCACAGGATCAGGTCCTCGACCGCACGGTTGCCGTCAAGATCATGCTGCCGCAGTATGCCGGCGACGCCACCTTCGCCGCCCGCTTTAAGCAGGAGGCCCAGGCAGCGGCCGGCCTGTCCTCCCCCTATATCGTGGGCGTCTACGACTGGGGCAAGGATGGCGACACCTATTACATCGTCATGGAGTACCTGCGCGGTACCGACCTTAAGAGCGGCATCAAGAGCCACGGCGCCCTCGATCCCAAGAAGGTCGCGCAGATCGGCTCGCAGATCAGCTCCGCGCTTTCGGTCGCACACAAGCACGAGATTATCCACCGCGACATTAAGCCGCAAAACATCATGGTGCTGCCCGACGGCAATATCAAGGTCATGGATTTTGGCATCGCACGCGCCAAGAACAGCCACCTCACGCAGGATAACAACGTGCTGGGCACCGCCCACTATGTAAGCCCCGAACAGACCCGCGGCCAGGACCTCGGCCCCACCTCGGATATCTACTCGCTGGGTGTCGTCATGTACGAGTGCGCCACCGGCCGCGTACCCTTTGACGGCGACGACGCCATCTCGGTCGCACTCAAGCAGGTCAACGAGTTGCCTATTCCGCCGAGCCAGATCAACTCCGGTGTCGACGCCGACCTTGAGCGCATCATCCTCAAGTGCATGGAGAAGGACCCGGCAAACCGCTTCCAGACCGCCGACGAGCTGCGTCAGGTGCTCAACAGCTACCTGTCGGGCCGTGCCGTCAACGTCTCGGAGCCCACGCGCATCATCGGCGCCCCCGGTGAGCTGGGCGCTACCAAGACCCGTGAGCTGTCTGACTCCACGCGCGCTATGGTTCGCCCCGTATCGGGCGTAAGCGGACAGACCAACCCCCGCAGCGCCGTCTCGGGTTCCACCGGTTCCTACGAGGTCGATCAGCCCAAGTCCAACAAGAACAAGATTATCGCCGCCGTAGTCGCCGCAATCGCCGTGGTTGGCGTTGTGGTGGCCTTCGCCACCGGGCTCTTTGGGGGCGAGCAGGTTACGGTGCCCGATGTGCTTAACAAGGACCAGCAGACCGCTATCGAGCTGATCAAGGAGGCCGGCCTTGAGGTCGGAACTGTCGACCAGAGCTATAACGACGATGTCGACGAGGGCAAGGTTGCCGAGCAGACCCCCAACGGCAACACTAAGAAGCCCAAGGGCTCCAAGGTGAACCTGGTGATCTCCAAGGGCCCCAAGCCCTCCGAGAAAGTTGAGGTTCCGCAGCTCGTCGGCCTGACCAAGGACCAGGCCGAGGCCGCGCTGGCAAGCGTGGGCCTGAAGGGCAACGCAACCGAGGAGGCCAACGAGGCCGACGAAGGCCAGGTCTTTGAGCAGGGCACTGATGCCGGCAAGGAAGTCGAGAAGGGCACGACCATCTCGTATAAGGTCTCCAGCGGTCCTGACACCACCTCCGTCCCCGATCTGACCGACATGACCGAGGCCCAGGCACGCAACGCTCTCGACATGGCTGGCTTTGGCGTCGACGTGAGCTACCAGGAAAACGACTCGGTTACCGAGGGCACCGTAATTAGCTGGAACCCTAGCGGCAAGCAGAAGCCCGGTGCCACGATCACCGTCGTCATCGCCAAGAAGTCCGGCAAGGCCAGCGTCCCGGGTAACCTGTACGGCAAGAGCATCTCCGCCGCCGTCACCGCGCTCAACAACGCCGGTTTCTACAACATCGCATTCTGCGATCAGAACGGCAACCCCGTGAGCGGCAACGAAAACGCCACCGTTACGGGCGTCTCCCCCACCGGCAAGCAGTCCACCGACAGCACGATCACGCTGACGGTTTCGCTTTCTGGCTCTGCCTCGGGTGACGATTCCGACACGACGACTAACTAGTCGACAACCCATCACCTGCAGCGGCTATGGCCGCAAACATATTCGCTCAACGGCGCCCGCTTGCTCCCCAGCAAGCGGGCGCGTTATTTATCGACAGGCCAGGGCTCCATAGCAACGCAAAGAGGCCCGCAAAAGCGAGCCTCTCAGGTAACAACAGATATGTGATGCAGTAATTACTAGCCGCAGAACTTCACCATGGTCTCGACCATGGACTCTTGCCTATAGACAAAATGTCCAGAAGCAAGGAGATGAAAGAGTAAGGACAACGCCCTCTAAAAGAAGGCCGTATATGAAGATTGCATATCCCTTTTGCCTTCATATACTCAAGAAGCACCCCTCGAAGCGCTCCTGAGAGGCCCCCTTGGATGCAACCCAGGGGATCCAGATTCTGGTAGACATCGGCACAGCAAAATCCTGCCGCGCAGGCACGAACGGACATCTTGACTCCCAACGCAATGCGGGGCGCCCCAAGACACCCCGCCACGACAAAAAACTAGTTCTCGTAGACCAGCGGGTGGCCCCAACTGCCCTCGATCTTGCAGGTCTGCGCTGCAAAACCGGCAGCGAAGTCCAAGCTCTCGCGAATTGCGGCCTCGCCGCACTCGCCGGCCTTCTTCTTGGAAAGATAGGTGACCAAAAACGCCGTCAGCAGTGAATCGCCGGCCGCCATAGCGTCTTTGAGCTCCTCGGGCGCCACGGGCTTGATGCCCTGCTCGTAGAAGTTTTCGCCGTCATAGGCGACGGAGCCCTTGCTCCCGCGCGACGCGCATACGATTTGAGGGCCAAGGGCCTTCACCCACTCGAGCTTCGCCTTGATATCCTCCAGGGAAGCGTCGCCCATGGACATAAAGGCGTACGTCACAAATGGCGCAATCTGCTCGAAGTACTCGTCGGTGGAGTCATCGGAGAAGTCGAAGCTGATAGGCACGCCGGCAGCCTTGATCTTGGGGAGCTCGCGCTCGGTGAAGCAGTAGTTGCCGCTGTGCACCAAATCGAAGCCGCTGACGTACTCGGCGGCGAAGCGGTCTATCACGTAGCGCATGTCGCCACGTATGCCGCCTTCATTGGAGCCCAGGAAGATACGGTCCCCGGTCTCGTCAACGGTCACGCGAGCGGCGCCGTTGACGCCCAGGACCTGCTGGCAGCGAAGAAGCTCGACGCCCTCGTCCTCGAGCGATGCTATAACGTGCTCGGCCTCCTCATCTGATCCGAAGATTCCCATGTAGGCGCTGCGATCGACGCCGAGCTTCTTGGCGAAGACGGCGAAGTTAACTGCATTGCCGCCGGGATACATGGTCTTGATGTGCTCGTACTTATCGACAACGTTGTCTCCAAAGCCAAGCACGCTTATAGGATAGGCTGCCATGGTTATCTCCATTCAGGTAAACCGCCGTGGTTACGGCGAGCAGACGGGGCGCGAGGGATTCGCACGTCTCAACGCGCCTCGCGCCCCGTTTTAAAATCGCTAGTACTTCTCGATGCCCATGTAACGACGCACGTCCGGGTGATGGTCGAACACCTTGCCGCGAGCGGAGCGCAGCTCACAGTTCATCGCGTAGAACAGGATTGGATCAAGGAACGCGCGAACGCTCGCCGGTACTTGGTCCATGCCGTACTCCATGGCGTCGAGCACCATAAGAGTGTCGGTATGGGTCTCGAGGAATGCGAGGGCGCGCTCATCCATGGCTCGGCACTCACTAGAAGACATCTGCAGGAAGTAGAAGACTCCGGGCTCGGTCACCTCGAAGGGGCCGTGGAAGTACTCGCCGGAGTGGATATAGGCGCAGCTCTGCCACTGCATCTCCATAAGCGAGCAGATAGCGAAGCCATAGGCCTGGCTAAACACGGGACCGGACCCCAAGATATACAGGAACTTGTGGTCCTGGCACAGGGCGGCAAAACGGTCGCAGAGTTCGGCGTTGACCTTCTCGCGAGCTGCAGGCAGGATCTGGTCCATCTTGGCGATGCCTTCGTACATGTCGGCAAGGTCGGCATAACCTTCCTGCTGATCCAGGAGCTCGGAAGCGAGAGCCAAAGAGATGCCGGCGGGCACCTCCGCCTGCGGAACTCCCTCGCCCCACGGATATACCCAGCACGTCCACTCACCGTTATCGATGCCGGAACCCGCGTTGTCCGTCTGCACGATAACGGTCGCGCCCGCCGCCTTGGCGATCGAGCACGCATCGATTACCTCGGGGGTGTTGCCGGAGTGGCTGCAAGCGATGACAAGGGACTTTTCGCCCAGGCGCTTGGGACGCATGATATCGAACTCGCGGGCGGTATACGCCTCGCTGGCAAACGTAGTCGCCTCGCGCTTGAGCAGCTCGTGGGCGGGCAGCAGGTCGATGAGGGAGCCGCCGCAGGCAACCCAGAAGACGCTATCGAAACCGCCCTTTTCAGCGATTGCGTCGGCGATAAAATCATGTGCGTTCATTGTTATTCTTCCTTTCGATACGGCGGACGAATCCGCCAACGTTTACTGCGAGTCTTCTCGTCAAGCGTGTTGACTTCCCCACGCGAATGGGAGCTACGCGCTAGTCGACAAAATACCTCTCGAAGGCGTCCATGTTGTGCCGGTCCGCTGCTGCGGGATCATCGAAATACCTTCCATCGGTGATCTCCTGACCAAGATAGCCCTCGAACCCATGCGCGTTGAGGACGCGTACGAAATCGTCCATACTGTGCTTTCCATCGCCCCAAACCAGATGGCCATATGGGTCGCCATCAATGAAGCGCATGTTCCTTATGGCACCATCGCCAAACTCAGCAAACCACTCTTCAAGGCTCTCGCCGGCGACTCCCATAGCGGTAGTGTCCACCATTGGAGTAAGGTGCGGGCTGGCTACTTGGTCAAGCATGCGCCTGGCGTCCGCGAGTGTAACCACCAAGTTGCTCTCTTCCGGCCTCAGGCTCTCCATGCAGAGGGTCACGCCGTGCTCGCCGGCATAGTCCGCAAGAATCGCCAAGTGCTCGGCAGAGCGCTTCCAAGCCTCCTCGCGGTCCTCGTCCCAATCGCCCCAACCGGAGTTGATGGACATATACGGGGCGCCGAGCACCTCGGCGAGCTCGATGCCGTGCTTAAAGTAAGCGAGGCTCCGCTGCGCGTGGAGGGGCTTTCTGGCAGCGTACTGCCACGGATACACCACGTTCTCCGGACACAGGGAGCTCACGGAGAGTCCGCGGGACTCGATCTTGCGGCGAAGCTCGTCGGCCTCGAAATACCCCGTGTGGTCCAGCGTCACGTGCGGCTCGGCCGCCCAAAGCTCGATGGTTTTGAAGCCAAGGCGCTGCTGAGCATCAAGGAAGTAATCGAGCGACCACATGATGTAGTGAATGTTCATGCCGGCGACCTGCTCGCGACGCAGACGGGGTGTGGAAGCGCTTAAATCCATGCTGGGCACCTCCTACATCGGCAGTAGGCCGGAGATCACAGTCGCGACCAATCCGAACAGAACCATGAAGATAAAGAACTTCCAGATGGTCTTCCACCATTGCCCGAAGGAGATCTTCGCCACGGCAAGACCCGCGACGGTCATGCCCGCAACGGGGCTGATGGTGTTGACGGTCTGGTTCGCGAACTGCAGAGCGGTGACGGCAGCCCCGGGATTGAGGCCCATAAGCTCGGTCAGCGGGCCCATGACGGGCATGGTGAGTGCAGCGAGGCCGGAGCTGGAAGGAACCAGCAGCGAAAGCAGGCCGAGGACGATGTACATGAAGGTGGTATAGATGAAGGACGGAGCGCCCGCAAGGAGTCCGACGAGCCAGTTAAGAATAGAGTCGATGATCATTCCGCCCTCTGCGACGACCAGGATGCCGCGGGCGATGCCGATGATGCAGGCTGCGTAGGCGAAGTCGGCGATTCCGCGGACGAACTCCTCCGCAATGGTCTTCTCGTCCAGGCCGCCGAGTATGCCGGCAAGAAGGCCCATGGCCAGGAACACCATGGAGATCTCGTCCATATACCAGCCCTGGGTAACGAGGCCCCACACGATAACGCCCATGCCGACCGCGAAATCAATGAGGACGAGCTTGTGGCGAAGCGTGAACTCCTCTTCGATAGAGGCATCGGTGACAGAGAACTCGATGCGCTTCTGCTTATCGTCCTCATAGGTGATGGAGGACTTGGGATCGAGCTTGACGCGGCGCGCGTAGCGCATGGCCCAGAAAATGCCCGCGGCGGTGAAGATGACCCACAGGATGGCGCGGAGCCAAAGCTGGGGATTTCCCTCGATGCCGATAACGCCCTGGGCGATCAGCACGTTGAAAGGATCAATAGTGGATGCGCAGTAACCAAGGTTGGGGCCGAGGAAGCAGATGATGAACGCGGTCATGGAGTCATACCCGATGCTCAGCATGATGGGGATGAAGATCGCGTAGAACGGCAGCGCCTCCTCGGACATGCCGAACGTGGTGCCGCAGATCGAGAGCAGGATCATGGAGATGGGGATGATCAAGATGTCCTTGTTCTTCAGCTTCTTGATCACGCGGCTCATGCCGGCGTTTAGGGCGTTGGTCTTGGTGACGATGGCGAACGATCCGCCGATCAGCAGGACGAACGCGACGACATCGGCCGCAGCCTGAATGCCCTTGGCGGGAGCCTGCAGGACGGCATCGATGCCCTGTCGCAGATCGACGGTCTCCCCCGTCTCCGAATCGGTGTAGACCTTGTCGACCTCTTGGTACGTTCCGGCTACGGCGACTTCTCGCTCGCCCGCGGCCGTCTGAATGGTCTGGCGGTCGAACTGACCCGATGGGACGATCCATGTGAGCACCGCGAAGAACACGATCAGCATGAACGCGATGGTGTACACATGGGGAAGCTGGAGATGGAATCTGCGCTTGGGCTTCTCCTGTTTGGCATCCGGCATTCTTAACCTCCTGCCAGAGCAACGATGCTTGCCAAAAATCCTTCACGTATAGGCAAACATCTTAGGTTGTTCTATGTATAACCTGCATGAAGGCGTCGGTCAAGAAACATATTAGGTTGTTCTATAAGTGGTAACTTTTACGCGCTAAACGGACCTGCCGCGGCAATACGAGAACAGCGCTGTGTGAGACAGAGCCGCTAGATATCGAAGCTGTAGCGCGAACCCACGTAGTACTGTCTGCCATAGCAGAAGCGCTCTCCGTTGGAATCGAGAAAGCCCGCGTTCATGAAGAACAGCGGCTCCCCTACTGGGACCTTGAGCTCGCGGGCGGCATCAATTCCCGCACGGGCGATCTCCAGCCTGCAGGGATCGGACGAGCAGGGATACCTACCCGTACGCTCCCCCACGGCCTCGAATATCGAACAATTGGAGAGACCGATATCTTTGAGAAATTCGAATCCATCGACAGGATAGTAGTTGTTCTCGAACAGGACCGGCACGCCGTCTGCGGTACGCACGCGTGAGACCAAGATGAGGTCAGAGCCTTCATCCAAGCCAAAGAAAGAAGCGAGGTCGCGATCGGCGGCAACGGTCTTGCGGGCAACGACGCGAGCGCCCGCCTTCATGCCGTTTTCAGCGCATGCTTGGGTAAAACTCTGAACATCGTCCTTCTGATGCACCTTGCGAATTATCTTTGTCGCGGTCACAAACGTACCACGCCCCTGCCGCTTGGTGAGATACCCCTCGCCCACAAGCTCCTCTATTGCGCGGCGAACCGTGACCCTTCCCACGCCGTACATCTTAGAAAGCTCAAGTTCCGTTGGAATCTGCGAGTCAACGGGATATGTCCCCTGTT
>UMHP01039999.1_pt1 | contig 13264 bp, 14 predicted proteins | sample 1965571 | NCBI WGS metagenome assembly UMHP01 (sample SAMEA4836103, study PRJEB28245) | human gut metagenome | biome: gut microbiome; material: fecal sample | place: Denmark | collected 2008
GAAATTACCAATAACGCTACATTTAAGATGCCGATGACTGGTGATAATGGTAAATGGAAGTATGGCTTTATCGGATTCGGTGTAATTATGGTAACTGGAATTGGATGGATTATTTATAATACGAAGACCAAAAGAATCAGAAAACGCAAACATAAAAAATAAAATAAAAAGCAAAAAAAAGAACAAAATAGAAGCTTGCATTAAAATGCAAGCTTCTATTTTGTTCTACATTAATTATTTGGAATCCATTTAGCGTATAGCATCATTCCGTTTGATGTATATATTGCCATTTTTAAAGGTTTTCTATTAGATGATGGTGTTAAAGTGTCATACCATCCAGCAAAAGTAAATCCATCTCTAATTGGTACCGGTATATTTGTTACTTCAAATTGTTCTGGTGCATCATAAAGCCAAACTTGCGAACCAGCTGAACCGCTAATCGTATATGAAGATTTTCCATTAATTAATCCTCCATTTGCGTTAAATACAATAGAGCCGGATGCATCTGGGTTTCCTGTTGAAAAATCCTGAACCCAATAATAATTTCCATTATCTGATTCATAAAATCCAACGCCAAGATATTGATATCTATTGTCAAGCATTGTTACTTTATGTCCTGAGCTATTCATCCATCCTTCAACAACAGATTCGGCATCACCATATCCCATAGCTATATTTTCTCCATTTACGCAACCTAAAATGGTTTTATAGCTTGTCCCATTTGGTCTTTCGTGCGAAAATTTAACAGAAATTTCCTTGGCTCTTATCATAGCCGCATCCTGAATCGTTTTATTATACTTCAAAGGCTGCGCCCCTTCTTTGGCTCTCTCAATATTCGTAAGCCGTAGTACCTCTGATGCCATAGCAATCGGGTCTACCGGGCCGTCAAAATCATCGTCATTGTCCCCATGATTATTATCATTGTTGTTATCGCCTGGTTTTTCCGGCTTTGATGTTGGTTCTGGCGTAGGCGTTACTTTTTTCTTTACCTTGATACTTACACCTGTATTGCTTCCGTCTCCATAAACTTTAAATTTGCTACTGTAGCCAAAAACAAAATAAGTATTCGTAACACCTTCGACAGGATTTTTGTCTTCATATCTTGTATACTTGGACGAAATTGTTGCAATTTTTGAAGGTGCTGAATCATTTGCCTTACGATATATCACGTAATGCGTCGTACCACCGGCAGGATTCCAGCTGACATTTACAGTGTTGTCTCCAGTCAGACCTGCGCCGAGTCCATATACGGTTGCTGGAACAGTTCTTGTTGTTAGTCCTGTTTTGCTATAGCGGCCAGACTTCTTCGTTTTCTTATTATAAGCCTTGACGGTATAGGTGTATTTCTGACCTACAACAATTGGATATTTACTGGAAGAGGTGTGAGTATAACTGGATTTTGTGTTATCAAGTGTCTTTATTTTAATCCACTTCTTACTACCAGCCTCTTTGTAATATACGATGTAGTTCGTAGTCCCGGAAGTCTTCTTCCATTTAATGTTGATTTTATTGTAATCAACAGCCTTTATACTTGACAGCTTAACTGTGCCTGGCTTGGCTGCCGCCTGTACTGGAATCTGCGCGATGCTGAAAGCGAGCAGGAGCGCTGCGAAGATTGAAAGTATCTGGTAAAAATATTTCTTGATATTTACTGTATCCATTCACACATCCTCCTTCTGAGTGTTTATGTATCTATTGTACTACGGGGATTTCTCGGAGACAATAGGGAAACAAAGACCTTGCAAAAGAAGATACAAATTATACGAAAAAATGGTATTTCTTTGATTGCAAGTATGAAATCAAAAACAATCAGGTATTCTTAATGCCGATGACCGGTTCTGATGGAACCTGGATGTATGGCTTTGTAGGATTTGCCGCAATTGCGTTTACCGGATGCTTATATTTACTTCTTGATGAAAAGAAGAAAAATAAGAGAAAACATAGACGGAAAAGAAGATAAATCTGAAAAAGCTGAAAGATAAATGTAACAACAGAACAAAAAAATAAAAAACAACGCATCGTCAGATGCGTTGTTTTTTTGCGTTTAAGATTCGGAAATTGGCGTCCAAGTTGCGAGAATTTTAATTATATTTTTGCGAATTCTTACTCCGGAAATTCCATCTTCCCATCCAGCAAAGGTATATCCTTCTCTGCTTGGCACTTCAATTTCAGACATACGGATAATTTTATCAACTGGTCCAGTAATTGCTAATGTATTACTTCCGTTACTATTGAATACTCCTCCGTCTGCATCAAAGATTACAGTTCCCTTTAAATCCGGATTTGATGAAAAATCCTGAACCCATAACCACTGCCCGGTAATTGGACTTTTACATACCCCAACGCCAATATGCGTTGCATCCGGGTCAAGGATTGCTGCTTTGTGTCCAGGGCTGTTCATCCATGCCCTGACAACTGCTTCTGGGGTTTTCTGGCCTGCAGCAATATTTTCGCCGCATGAGCACGAAACTCCGTTTTCATATAATGCTGTACTACTGTCTGTTCCGTCTGGTCTTGTATGAGAGAATTTTCTCGTAATCTCTTCAGCTCTGACCATCGCTGCTCTCTGGAGCCCTGCGTGATGCTGTAATGGTGAAAGCCCTGCTTTAACTCTCTCGATGTTTGTCAATCTGATAACCTCGGAGGCCATCTCATCAACACTCATCTCCGGTTCTGGACTCGGTGTAGGAGTAGCGGTAGGAATCGGCGTTGCGGTTGGTGTAGGTGTTGCCGGTTTCTCTGTCGGTGTAGCAGTAGGAGTCGGGGTTACCGGCTTCTCAGTAGGTTCCGGCGCCTTTGTAGGTTTTGGAGTAACTGGCTTTGGTGTAGCAGTAGGAGTCACTGGCTTTTCGGTAGGCTTCGGAGTCTCTGTTGGGTCTGGAGCCTTTGTAGGTTTTGGAGACGGTGTAGCGGTAGGAGTTGGAATCACCGGCTTTTCTGTTGGCTCTGGCTTCTCAGTAGGTTTTGCTGCATCAGCCGGAACCTTAACGGAAACTCCGTCCTTGTCGTAGCTTCCTTTCGTCTTCTTACCACTGTAATAACCGCGTACCATATAGGTATTGACTTCGCCTTTTTTGTAAGCTGCATCTTCATATGATAATGAATTTTTCAGTGCCAGCATTTTCCACTTACCGTTATCTTTACGGTATACAAGATATTTGTCAGCACCTGCTGCCTTATCCCATGTCAGTGTTACAATACCGTCTTTATATGCAGCTTTAATGTTTTTTACCATTGCCGGCTTGGTATAAGCCGTAAGGCCTTTCTTATTGTAAGACCCTGCTTTTTTGGTCTTCTTATTATAAGCCTTTACGGTATAGGTATATTTCTGGCCTACAACGATTGGATACTTCTTGGAAGAAGTGTGAGTGTAGCTGCTCTTGGAATTGTCAAGCGTTTTGATTTTTGTCCACTTTTTCGTTCCTTCTTTCTTATAGTAAACGATGTAATGAGTGGCGCTTGATGTCTTTTTCCATTTGACATTAATTTTGTTGTAAGCCGGAGCTGAAATGCTGCTAAGCTTAACCGTTCCGGGTGCAGATGCAGCCTGAATGGATGCTGGCATCAGCAGTATGACTGCCAGCAAAAACAGCAGACAGGGAAAAAATCTTCTTTTTTTCATAAACAGAGTCCTCCTTTATGTTGTATATTGTACTACTAAGATTTCATGGAAACAAGAAGGAATACGGATTCAGGTTTCTGCCGGATAGTTGGAAATATATGGAAAGATAGATACCTCTGAATAAATTGGATGTGTTAGATGAGAAAAGCGTAGAGCAGGGATGATTACCTGTTCTACGCTTTTCCTGTTATGAACAAAGTTGCATACTAACGACTTTACCATTTTTTACTGTAATCCATGCGCCTAAACCATTCAAGCGTTTCATGATGTTTATAAAGTTTGACTTGGAATAATTATTTCTATATGGCTTATCTGGATTTTCGGGGTTAAATTCAAGTGAGAAGTATTTTGTCTTGGAAGTTAGTTTAAAGGTATGTTTTCCGTATTTTACAAAATTTTTCTTGCTTGTATTCAATACTCTGTTTTTGGATTTGTTAAATGAGGAATACATTGTCAATGTGTTCCCTTTACATATGACTTTCATTGTTCCGGTATCGTAATAATATCCGTTCGCACCCGGTTGTTTGCCGCCTTTCTGACGTATTAAATGGGTATAATAGTATGTCGTTCCGGATTTCTTAGTTGCTGCCTGTACCTGCGAGACTTCCATGAATCCGGTAACGAGACAGATAGCAAGCAGGATTGCCAGAACTTTTTGAAACTTGTTCTTCCATGTTTTCATGATGAAGACCTCCTTTTCTTTATATGTCTGATTATAGTACCGGAAGATGGAAGAGTCAATTATATAGGTGAAAAAATATCAGATTGTGAAAGATTACGGGGGAATCTGTAGAAAAGACTTGTCTGTTAGAGAAGAATGTAGTACTCTGAAAGTGCATGAACACTTCACTCATGCAGTAATACACACTTTTTTAATGGAGAAGAGCAGCCGGATTGTCTGGCTGCTCTTCTCGTTATCGGGAGAACGGTTTTGGGGTGACGGACGAAGGACGGCAGGAGGGCAGGAGACACCGGAAGGTGGATGCCCCGAGAACACCTTATAGGTGGTCAGTAATTGCGCCCTTGTGGTGTTGAAGATTGCTCAAAAATCATAAAATCATGTCCACACCACCATGTTACAGGTCAGTGTTATCTTCGTCAGGGATATCAAATGCTACCATATTATTTGGCTGAGTGACGTGAGATTGAAAAGTTTTCATACTTTGCACGGTGACGTTATACCATCGCTTAGCATTCTTTTCTGCAAGTTCAACCGCTTTTTCTGCATATTGTAACTGTGCTCTCAATGTTGTAGTGTCCAATAAATATTTTTCTGACAGGGCGGTATACTCTTTCTGCAGGGCTTCATAACGTTGTTGTATTTCTGATAATTGCGCGATAAGTGCCTGGTTGTCAGTGGTGGAAGATTCCCTATCAGTTTTTTGGGGGTGCACTGCCTTATCCCCTGGTATCCCGTATGATACAGAGTTTGGCAGTGGCCTTGATGAGGCGTTATTAATATGGGAAGGAGAGGATATTGTGATTTCTCCAGAGGTTGACCCGAGAGTGGACTTTAAGGTCTGAGCCAGAGTTTTCATTAATTCATCTGAAAATTCTGATTTGGGTTTCCGGTGGCTCTCTAAAAATTCTACTGCAAAATCGTCCAGATATTTTGTCTTTTTTCGTATCTTTATATGTCCTTCTAATTCTTCTTTGTATCGGATTATTTTGGCTCTGACCGTTTCGTAGGAAAGTTTATAAGTGCTGGCATATTCCTGAACAGTCATTCCCAAGTCGTTTTGGCAAGTCCATGTATGCGTGTTTTCCATTAAATACATCTCCTTGTATTATTCTTCACATTGATAATAACATTTGATAATGATACAGTCAACAAAAATATACAGTATTGTATATATAAAAATATAGATATGATGTAAGGGTTGAAATGAAAAACAGAATTGGATATCAGAAAATATCTGATATTGTGAAATAAATGTGAAATGATAGAAATAGTATTGCTTATGAAAATAAATTGTGATATGTTGATACTGTGAATAAAACATACAGTATTGTATATAGAAACAGGACTATGAAAGAGAGGAGAAATGCTTATGAAAGGAACATAGTAGAAACATTTTATCATCTGAATCTTATGTCACAATCGGGATATGTGGAACATTATATACAGCATACATAAAAAACGCTATCCCAGAAACTTATTAACCACTACCTGAAAACCGGAAGCCGGTTTATCAGATGAGATTTCATATAAATATCTTTTACGAAAGGGGAAAACTTTTATGAGACCATTTAAAGAACTTTACGATAATAAAAACCATGCAGACCTTCGGGAACTGGAGAAGAGTTACGACAGGTTCAGGGATACTGTCAGGACATTATTTAAGAAAGTAGACCAGGCCGCTGACGAGGCCGAAACCCGGTATCTGATGGAAACTGTCAGGGAAATAGAACAAGAGGGCAGGCCTTTCCGCTATATATCAGCGAAGGAACTGGAAGATGTCAGGACAAAAGCTTCACTTGAAGCAACTCAGGGAGAAATAAAAGCCTGTATTGCTGCTGAGCGTGATTTCCTGAAAGTGCTCAGGGAACTGATGGAGGCGGGAGTGCTCCCATTTGAAGAAGCTGACTTTATTGCGAATGCTGCACACAGGGAAGCCCATGGACAGAACGGTGACATTGAGGCAGCCTGATATAAAATACTGATACGAAAGGAAGAAAAAACTATGACAGATAATACATTAAAAACAAATAATACCCAGCAGGTGGAACCGGAATTTCGCCCATTAACAAAAGAGGAAGTGGAGATGCTCCTGGAGGAAGCAAAGAACTGGAAGGAGCCGGAATATGATGATTACGATGCTTATAACACTTACGAAACAAGCTGTGATGTGGGATTCCCGCCAGCTTTAAAGAAGAAGCCGTCTGCAGAGGAATATGCAAAACAGATAGACAAGACCGGCTTTGAAAAGAAAGGCCTGTATAAAGGGATTGTACAGGTAGAGGATGATTTCCGCAGGATAAGGCTGATTAAGGCATACCGGGAAAGGGCAAAGGAGCTTGGCGGAACACAGATGGCAAAATTCTTTGATGAAATGCTGAAAACTGCAAAAAAAGAATGGATGGAGGGAGAAAAGATGGGTATGAAGAAAAAAACGATGCCGGCGTCCGGAACAGTGCTGGGAAGGACAAATTATACAAATTTACCGGAAGGGATGCAGAACCTGGACTGCGCGGAATGCTGGGAAGCAACAGACCAGGGCATATATTTCAACGGGCAGGAGAAGTATATCAAGGTCTGCAGCCAGTCGGTATCGATTACCGGAATCCTCCGTTCAGTAGAGAGCGGGGAGGAGATAGTCAAACTGGAATTTCGGAGGAACAAGAAATGGAAGAGGATAGAGGTGGACAGAGGAATCCTGGCATCCCCCCAGAAGATAATCGAACTGTATAAACAGGGATTCAGTGTTACCAGCCAGAACGCAAAAGCAATCGTTGCATTCCTGCAGGATATGCTGGACAGGGGCATAGAGAACGGCACTATCCCGGTCTCACTCGTCACATCTAAAATGGGATGGACGGAAGACAAATCAGCATTTATCCCTTATACAGATGAGAAAATCATGTTCAATGACCAGGGGAAATTTAGCAAACTGCCAAAAGCTCTGGAACCGAAGGGTGACTCGGAGCTGTGGTATGAGGTTATGAAAAAAGAACGTGATATCGAGATGGTACAGCTGCTGCTGGCAGCCAATCTGGCGGCTCCTGTAGTGGGGCTGCTTGGGCTGGAAGGCTTCACTGTAAACCTCCACGGACAGTCCCGCGGAGGAAAGAGTGTTACCAGTAAACTCTGTGCAAGCGTCTGGGCTGGACATGAATCAAGGGATGGATTTGTCTACGGTGTAAACAATACCATCAACTCCCTGGATGAGATTTTGGGAACGTACAATACCCTGCCATTCATCATGGAAGATGCCAATAACATGGATAAAAAAAGAAAAGTGGACATGTCATCAGTCATTATGAAAACCGCGAATGGGGTTGGAAAAGCACGTATGGGAAGAGATTTAAAGCTGAAACCGGTACAGACCTGGTATCTGGTAGGAATCACGACTTCTGAGTTCAGGCTTTTGAAAGATGGTGACAATGGGGGTGCTTATAACCGTCTGGTGATGGTGAAAGCACCGGATGAAGAAGACTGTCCATACAAGGAAAATGCGGCAGAACTTCTGGATTTTGCAGAGAACAACCACGGATTCTGCGGCAGGGATTTTGTGAAAGTCCTTCAGAAACTGGGAAAAGATACCGTTGCAGAGATGCTGCAGGGGGTAAAGCGTGAGGTTGATGAGAAGGCAAAGGAAGCGGGAAAATCCGGAGGACAGGTGCTGCCGATAGCGGTACTGGTGCTGACAAGCCGGCTTGCAGAAGAGCATCTGTTCCATGATGGGAAAGTCATTTCCGTGGAAGATGCGGTGAGATGGATGACAGACAAGGATTTGGCAGACCAGAACGAAAGATTCTATGAGACTCTGATGGACACTGTGATGACAAATGGAAGCAAATTTGAAGGCCTTGGTATGAATACGGACTTCCCGCCGCAGAATTACTGGGGACGTTACGACAGCGCAACGAACAAGATTGGGATTATCCCGTCTGTCCTGAGAAAACTGGCAGAAGAGGCTGGTGTGGATGATGTGAAGGCCTTTCTGGAATATCTGGATGGAAAAGGCATGATTGATAAGGATACGAACGGGAACCTGACAAAAAATGTGTATTCTTCCTGCCTGGCGAAGGGGAACCGGATGCATGTGATTCAGATGAAGAAGGCCGACAAGGATTCCTGTGATGCTTCATTTGGTAACGGGGATTGTCCATTTGGTAACTGATAGGGAAGATAGGAGCGGAGAGCCTGGAAACGGGCTCTCTGTTTTGATGCAGGGATTTATAAGAAATTTACAGAAGGCTTACAGGCTGCTGTAAGAGCCCGGATGCCCGCAAAGCCGCATAAACAGGGCACTTGCGGGCTCCGGATGGGATTCTTACAAAGTTTTCCAGAAGTGATTGCTGTTATGGAGAAGGATATAATATTTTTTTTCATCAAAAACTTTTTCTATAGGTCAGTGTATGTTGGAAAATCCTGTAAGTTTGTAAGATTTAGTAAGATATAGATATTTGTTATATATAATTATATTTGAATAAAAGGATTATAAATTAGATATATTGCATAATAAAAAGAGGGGTTTGGATGCCGTGGGGATTACAGCGGAAATGTAAGTTTTGTGTAAGCCGTGCAATATCTGAGTACTGGCAGGCTGGAGGTATTGATGGAGGGGAAAGTTATTGCAGCCGGTCAGGTATGAGTGCCCGTATAGAAAATAGTCAGGGGTGTACGGGTGAGAGTATCAGTTATTGTAGCCGTCAGATATGAGTGCCCGTATAAGAATCAGTCTGGATGTGCTGGCAGAGAACCACCTGCCGGCTCTGCCGATATCCCCGGCCGGCGCAGCTAATCTTTTTATACAGAGCCTGACAACCTGCCGGCAGGGATTAACCCAAAACGGGCAGTCCCAAGGACTGTCCCGCCAGTATCCTTCCGATAGAACATCATTCGCCAGTATCCTTCCGCGTGTCCTGCCAGTTCATCCGGGCTGTTCTGCCTGTCTGCATCCTGTCAGCGCCCGCCGGTCACTCTGCCAGGCAGAAGCCCTTGATGGTGACGATGATAATGCTAATCCTAGAAGCCGCTATTCAACCAACATCTAAAAAGCATCCGAATTTCAAAAGACTATTAGACGTTGGAGAAACAACGATACGCCATACTGATTCAGAAGGAAAAGCATTCTTCGATAATCTTGACCAAGGTACTTATCAGATAACTGAGATAAAAACGGAACCTGGCAATGCATTACTGAAAGAGCCAATTATCTTTACGTTACCATTTACTATGACAATGGAAGAAGCCGCTCAATATCAGAATGTAGATTTTGACTCTGCAAAAGAAGATGTTGGATATACGAATAAGTGGTATTTTTATAATTGTAAATATGACATCACAAACAATGCAGTATTTAAAATGCCGATGACTGGTGATGATGGTAAGTGGAAATATGGCTTTATCGGATTCGGTATGGTTGCAGCTTTAGGTTGCGCATATGTAATATTGAATTCAAAGAATTATAAGAAGCGCAAATATCGAAAAATAAAGAAGTAACAACAAAAAAAAGAGAACGCTTAAGCGTTCTCTTTTGTATTAATTTTAAATATTATTATTTAGCTGTTTGGAATCCAGATTGCTTTAATTGTTTCATTATCACCTAATGTAGCGCCAGGTATTGTAACGCTATACCATTGCCATTTAGATGATAACGTATATCCGTTTTTCTTTGGCAACGGAATATCTTTACTAAAATCAATAGTAATATTACAAGGAAATTCAATCTTTTTCACTGTGCTCCCGTCTTCAAAAATTCCGCCATTCGCATCAATCGTAAGAATCCTTTTTTCATCCGGACCACTTGAAAATTCCATTGTCCAGCAATATAAATCGTTTCCGGTTTTGTATACTCCAACGCCAACATATGATGCATATGATTCTAAAATGGCTGTTCTGTGTCCAAGACTATTCATCCACCCATTCATTACATCCTGTGGCGTGGAATATCCTTTGGCGATATTTTCAAGTCCAACACAACCGACTCCCGCTTCATAACAAGCAGTTGAAGCATCGGTTCCGTTAGGTCTAATATGAGAAAATTTAATTGAGACTTCCTGGGCTCTCAGCATTGCAGCTTTTTGTAAATTTGGATGAACTTTTAACGGTTGGCTTCCAATCTTCGCTCTCTCAATATTCGCCAATCTAACAACTTCATCTGCCATTTGCTGCATTGTTAATGCCGGTGTTGGCGTAACAGAATCAACATCCCCTTCTCCATCGCTAGGAACAGCAATAGGTAACCCGGTTGTATCAAATTTTCCTGCTGTTTCATTTGCAGCAACTGCTTTTACAGTATAAATGTTTGTTCTGCCTGTGTACGGGTCAGCATCTGTAAATTCTAAATTTCTTGTCTGCCCGCAGGACAGCCATTTTGTGTTATCTTTAGATTTACAGTAGACTCTGTAAAGATATGCTCCGCCAGCTTTATTCCAGGTAATTGTAACTCCTTCATCTTCGTCATAAGATATACCTGTTAACTTAACCTGCTGAGGTTTGGTCTTTGTTGTAAGCCCTGACTTATTGTAATTTCCATACCGCTTTGGCTTTTTATTATAAGCACGGACAGTATACTGATAAGTCTCACCTGTAACAATTGGATATTTTGCAGAAGAAGTATGGGTATAAGATAATGTCTTATTATTGACAGTCTTAATTCTTATCCATTTTCCGTTAGAGTTTTTTTCGCGGTAATAGATGCAGTAATTTGTGAATTTACCACTTGGCTTCTTCCACTTGATGTTGATTTTATTGTAATCAACAGCTTTGATACTTGACAGTTTGACTGTGCCTGGCTTGGCTGCCGCAGCTTGTACTGATACCGGTATGAGAAGCAGAGCCATCACAGCCAGTAACATAAGAAGCAAATTCTTTTTCTTCATGTCTGAAATCCTCCTTCATAGATTCTTCGCCCTTATTGTACTGCATTTCCAGACTCCGGACAATCCGGAAAATCCCTGCCTGCGTAAAAATCCGCAAAAAAATCATTTTCTCATAGAATTTTAAGCATAGTAGATACAGCAAGAAAAAATTAAAGTTTTTTCTCCCGGGAGAAACTTTCTTGCTGAAAAACCAGCATACTGATATCAGAAGATGAAAAGGAGGATATGCTTTATGAAAACATAGAAGTTGTCCACAGACTTTTATAAGCGGCAGCTACAACCGCAGCAATCATATACAGGGGATTTACATAGGAAAACAGATATTCCCTCAGATTTTAATGAAAAGGAGAAAAAATCATGAAGAACCCAAAAGAATGTTTCAGCATAGTACAGAACCAGACATTTATTGTTTTAAACGAACTTACCCGTCCAGAGTGCAAGGATGGCAGCGAGCCCTTGACTTTCCATCACGAGACGTTCAGCCGCTTCAATTTTGTTATCATCAGTGCCGATAAGAAAGCAACGACCGCAAACATCCCGGTGAGAGAGATACCAGGAATCTTTGAGAAGGTACACGACCTTAAAATGAAACATCTGCTGACTGCCAGACCGGTCAGCGAAGGAGCCTCAGAGAGTCCGGCTTACACAACAATCATCAATGCAGGCAAGTTAAAGGGCAAGACCCCTGCGGCAGCCCTGGCAGAGGATGGGGCAAAGGGCGAGAGCCTGTTGAAGAGCCAGGTACAGTGGCTGAAGCAGAACCTGGCCGCATATCCAAGGAATGCAGTACAGATTCAGGCAATCGAGGCAGCGTTACAGCTCTATCATGAAGGAAGATTAAACCAGCAGGAAGCACAGAAGGGCTGTGTGGAGACTGAGACAATCTACCGGGCAGAACTGAGACCCCTGACCCGCAGGAAAAAAGGTGATAAGTGCTTTGTTTATAGTATTTACATCCGCTGGAATCCGGGAGCAGAGAGACCGATAGAAATTGAAATAATAAACTTCTATGCACCGGTCGTGAAAACGGATAAAGGATTGCTGAATGTTTTGGCGAAGGAGAAAACCGATGAGGTCAGAAACAGATTCTCCCTGACGATAGACCAGTGGTGCTGGTTGGAACATATATTGGAAGCAAACATCCGCACATTTGAGAATGAACATGCCGGTTCTCTGTATAGAATGGCGGAGGAGGAGAAAAAAAGGGGCATGGAGGCTTTCAGGAACAGCAATGGGGCGGCATAGAAGCCGGTCAGAGGCGGTGAAACAGCAGGATTTCTAAAGCATATGACAGTAACGCTGTGATGATAAAAACGTATGAGGCGGTATCTGAGTCCTGTGAGGAGGATACCAGCCTCAAGATTAAGGAGGATTAAATATCATGAAGAAAATAATTGAAGGAAAAATGTATAACACTGAAACTGCAACTTATATCGGCAGATACCGTACTGACACCATGAGCAGACGAGATTTCCGTTATCTTGAAGAGGAGTTATACCAGAAGAGAACGAAAGAGTTTTTCCTCTGCGGTGAAGGTGGTGCAATGACCAAATACGCAAAGTATGTTGAGGGATGCGGTTATACAGATGGTGAAAAAATCATTCCGTTGTCTGAGGATGAGGCAAGGGACTGGGTGGAAGAACATATGGATGTGGATGACTACATTGAACTGTTCGGAGAGTGCGAAGAGTAAAACAGATTGCGGGTATCTTCGGTAAAAGAGGATACCTGCATATATGAAACTGAGATTTCCAAACTGGCTGCAATGCCATGATGAAGACATATAGGAGGGTTAAATACGATGAAGAAATTGATTAGAGGTGAACGTTATAATCAGGAGATAGCAATGCATACGGGTTACCATCTTGAAATCACTGCTACGGAAACAGCTTATCTTGTATCTGGGGAAGATGGTTTCGGAAGAAGGGATGATTCCACTTATAGGAGAAAAGTAGCACGGCATCCGAGTATGCGGGATAAGTACTGTTAATTTTATTGAAATGCCGGATAGAATGCTGTATAATGCAGGCATAAGGTTTCTGCTCTATATTTTTTAGTACTCCTCTTTGGCACTTTTTTGATAATCCCCTT
>UMHP01021063.1_pt1 | contig 13244 bp, 7 predicted proteins | sample 1965571 | NCBI WGS metagenome assembly UMHP01 (sample SAMEA4836103, study PRJEB28245) | human gut metagenome | biome: gut microbiome; material: fecal sample | place: Denmark | collected 2008
CACCCTCCGCGCGGGCTGCCTCGGCGGCCTCGAGCGAGGTGACGGTGGCGCAGATCTGCGGCTCGTCGCGGTAGTGCTTGGGCATGGGGCGCGTACATTTGTCGAGCACCGGCAACTCGAGCGTTTTTGCGCGCTCCTCGTACGGTGCCAGAATGGCCTCTTCCAGCGCCTTACAAGCGGCGGCGCGCACCTTGTGCACGGCGGAGAAGCCCATGCCGCAGCCCTCATCGAGCGCCACATCAAAGCTCGCGGCCTCAAAGGGAGAGGAGCCCATGCGCCCGACGTGCTCAACCAGATCGGATGCCTCGACGGCGCGGGTCTTGGCGGCCTCGACGGTGAAGCCCGTGGCGGTGGCGGTGAGTGCGGGGTTGTCACAGCAGGTGAGTGTGACAGTAAACGGCTCGCCCAGGCGCGCCACGACGGACACGTCAACAGCTCGGCGGCGCAGCACATCGCGCTTGAGCGCGGCGCCGGCGGCGTCAATGGCGCTCTGGCTTCGAATCACGCGCACGCGGCAGCCCTCGGGCATGCTACGGGGCACGCGGCACTCAATGATGTCACCGGCGGCGGCATCATCGGCGGCAATGGTGGTCAGGAACTGGTCAAACTCGTTATCGTGGCGAAGCTCCAGCAGGTCGCCTTTGCCCACGGGCTCAAACAGCTCAATGCGGGCGATGGCGGCGCGGCGACGGCGGTCGTCGGACTTGAGGCCGCGCACATCGCGGTTGGCCGGGCGGCTGCCCAGCACCGTGCCCACGATCTGGCCGCGGTTGTTGGAACGCTCATAGCTCATCATCTCGTCGCCCGAGGTGCCGTCCTGATAGGCGTGCGTAAAGTCGCGGTTGAAGCAGCGCTTGAGCTGGCGCTGGCGGGCGGCTTCCTCGTCCTTGGCAACGGCGGCTCCGGATAGCATGTCGTCAATTTCGTGACGATACACATCAACGATGGAGTACACGTAATCGGGTGCCTTCATGCGGCCCTCGAGCTTGAGCGATGCGGCGCCGGCGTCATACAGACGGCGAACAAGCTGTGAGGTGTTGGTGTCACGCGGGCACAGCGCGCGCTCGCGACCGGCAGGGGAGAGCGCGCGACCGTTCTCGTCGATCAACTCGTAGGGCAGGCGGCAGGGCTGAGCGCACATGCCGCGGTTGGCCGAGCGGCCCGCCATGGCAAAGCTCGAGAGCAGGCATAGGCCCGAGTAGCAAAAGCAGATGGCACCGTGGCTAAAGACCTCCAGGTCCACATCGGGTGCGGCGTCGTGGATGGCGGCGATCTCGTCAATGGAGAGCTCGCGCGAGAGAGTCACTCGGTCGGCGCCCTGCTCACGGCACCAAAGGGTTCCGCGGTCGTCGTGGATGTTTGCTTGGGTTGAGATGTGCGTCTCGATGCCGGGCATCGTGCGCTTGGCCTCAAAGAACAGACCCCAGTCCTGGATAATGAAGGCGTCGGCGCCCAGCGTGGAGCAGCGATGGATGAGTTGCAGCGCATCGCCCATCTCGGACTGCTTGATGACGATGTTTACCGTGACGTAGACGCGCGACCCGGCTAGATGCGCGGCGCGGCAGGCTTGCTCAAAGGCCTCGTCGGTAAAGTTGGTTGCCTTGCGGCGGGCGTTGAAGCTGCCCATGCCGCAGTAGATGGCGTCTGCCCCGGCAGCGAGCGCGGCGGCAAAGGGCTCGGGCCCTCCGGCGGGCGCCAAAAGCTCGGGTCTGCGGTTGGTGGTTCGACTGGCGGTTGCGGTCATATCCTGCCTTTCAAAATGCTCAGATATTCAAAAGTATAGTGGTGCCGTTGCGGCAGGCGATGCCCGTGCTCCAAGCGGGATAAAGTCTTCAGCAGCTTAGGCTGGCTGACCCCGTGGAGAACCGTTCAGCTGCCAACGGGCGCCGTTGGGCGATAAAATATTCTCGCAAGCTGATAATATTCTTGCATCAAACAGAAACCTTGAGTAATATCCCAATCAAGCGCGGTGTTCAGACCGAACTGTGCCTCCCGGTGCGAACGCCGCGCTCACGCTTTCTAGTTAACCGTAAGGAGATAAACATGAGCAAGACCGTCGTGTCTTCCGATAACGCACCCGCAGCCATCGGCCCGTATTCCCCTGGTATCCAGACCGGCAACATGGTGTTTCTGTCCGGCCAGCTGGGCATCGATCCCGCGACCGGCAAGATGCCCGAGGGCGTCGAGGCCCAGGCCAAGCAGTCCCTCGCCAACGTCGAGGCCCTGCTGACCGCTGCCGGCGCCACCTTTGCCGATGTCGTCAAGACCACGGTCTACCTGGCCGACATTGCCGACTTCGCTGCCGTGAACGAGATCTACGCCTCCAAGTTCGAGGCCCCGTTCCCCGCGCGCAGCGCCTTCCAGGTTGCCGCCCTTCCGGCTGGCGGTCTGGTTGAGATCGAGGTCGTCGCCGCTCTCTAAGGCGTTGGCAACAACTAAACATGACATGCAAAAAGACCCTGCAGCGCGTGCGAGCTGCAGGGTCTTTTGTCAAGTGACGGGTCGCTTGTGGAGCCGCGCTCCATTTTGTTCGTTAGCCCTCCTTGCGAACTTTTTGCAGGTAGCGGTAGACGCTGGGCTCCGAGATGCCCAGTGCGGTGGCGGCGCAGGCCACGGCGCCCTTGAGCATGAACACCCCGTTGCCGTTGAGGTGGCGAATGACGTCCACGCGGTCGCTCTGACCAAGCGACGCTACATCCAGCCCACGCGCGCTCAGTAACTCGGCAATGCTGCGGTCGATGAGCTCCTGTGTGGACTCCGAAAGGCTTTCGACCTCGATAGGGGCGGGCTCCGTGCGCGTCGGCGCCGCGTCATAGTACGCCATGAGCTGCTGCGCCATGGCGTTGATGGAGCGCACGGTCGAGAGGTCGGTGTTGACGCAGAGCATACCGACGATCTCGTCATTCTCGCGGATAAAGTACGTTGCGGACTCCAGCGTCTTGCCTCCGGCGCCGCGGCCCTCGTAGCCCGTAATAAACGGCAGGTCGCGATACTTGGCGTCGTGCATGATCTTGAGCGCCAGATCGGTGGCGGGGCCGCCGACCTTGCGGCCGCTCACGATGCCGTTGCGAATATCGACGATGGCGTGGTCGGGATCCGAGAAATCGTGCAGCACGATTTCGCTGTTTTTGCCGAGTATCTGCTCCAGAAAATCGACCATCGGCAAAAAGCGGCGTACGGTCTCGTTCACGGGCAACTCCTTTGGGTGAAAACGGAAATGTTCATAACAATTTTTTCTCATGGTAACACGCTGCCCACCATCTCGTATATCCGCAGGTACATTGCGTAATGCAGACGAACGGTAGGAATTTAGCGGTAAACGGTTGACCAAAAGAAAAGTTAGATGTTATTTTGACCAGACACTTTCCTGACCTGCGGAAATGCGTTATTTCAGCTGAAGAATGGTCTGATAACAAAAAATTATTATTGAGAATGAGAATCATCTTTAATACGATATGCAATGAAGGCACAACCTCAACCCCGCACTGCGTCACAATAGAGCGTTAGATGCGAAAACAACTACTTCGAGGATTGGTGGTCAAATGACCCAGGAGACGGTTACGAACGGCACTGAAGCCCTGTTCACTCGCGAAGGCATGCCTCCCGTTAAGGAAATGATCCCGTGTGCCCTTCAGCACGTACTGGCATCGTTTGCCGGCATCATTACCCCGGCGGTCATCATGGCCGGCGTCTACGGCTTTAATAGCCAGCAGAGCACCGACATCATCCAGGTCGCGCTCATTCTTTCGGCGATCGACACGGCCCTTCAGGCTTTCGCCCCCTTCCGTCGCATCGGCGGCGGCCTGCCCATCGTCATGGGCGTCTCGTTCGCGTTCCTGCCGGCCCTTCAGGCCATGGGCGCCTCGGGCTTTAGCTTTGGTGCGCTGCTGGGCGGCGAGATTGTCGGCGGTGCCGTCGCGGTCCTCTTTGGTCTGGCCTACAGCAAGATCAAGTGGCTGTTCCCGCCCGTCGTGACCGGTACGGTCATCTTCTCCATCGGCGTTTCGCTGTATCCCACGGCCGTCAAGTATATGGCCGGCGGTATGGGTACGCCGCTGTGGGGCACCCCGCAGGCCTGGTGCGTCGCTCTTATCACCTTCGCCGTGGTCTTTGCGCTCGCCAACTTTGGCAAGGGCACGCTCAAGCTGGGATCCGTGTTCTTTGGCATGATCGTTGGCATGATCGTTTCGATCCCCTTTGGCATGATCGACTTCTCCAGCGTTGCTACCGCTCAGGTCTTCGCCCTTCCCAAGCTCATGCCCTACGCGCTCGAGTTTGATCCCGAGGTCTGCATTACCCTCGCCGTCGTGTTCCCCATGGTTGCCATCCAGGTTATCGGTGACGTCTCCGCCGCCTGCCTGGGCTCTATCGACCGTATGCCCACCGAGCGCGAGCTCTCCGGCGCTATCGTGTCCCAGGGCCTCACCTCTATGGTCGGCGGCCTGCTGGGCGGTCTTCCCACCAGCGCCCTTGGCCAGAACGTGGGCATCATCTGCTCCAACAAGGTCGTCAACAAGTGGGTCTTTGTGATCATCGCGGCCGTCTTTGCCATTGCCGGTCTGTTCCCGCAGCTCTCTGCCGTTCTTTCCGCTATCCCGCAGCCCGTCATCGGCGGCGCGACCGTCGGCGTCTTTGGCACCATCACCATGAACGGCGTGCGCATGTTCACCCGCGAGGGCCTCACGCAGCGCACTACCACCATCGTTGGTACCTCCGTCGTCTTTGGCCTGGGTATCTGGATGGCCAGCGGTTGCCTTGCCGGTGAGGGTATGCCCACCTGGGTGCCCACCGTCATCGGCTCCAATGCTGTAACCCCCACCGCCATCATGGCCATTGTCCTTAACCTGATTCTTCCGCAGACGCCGGTCGTGGCTCAGCACATCGATGCTGCCAAGGACGCTGCCGTGGATCTGGTCTTGCCCGAGAGCAAGAAGTAACCAATTCGGTGCTATTTGTCGGCGGACGTATCGCCTCGTCCGCCGACGTCATGCGGCGCCAAGCCGCACTTCAAAGGGTTTGTCCCTTTGGTGAAGCGTTGACGGGAGAGGGCCCGTTTCCGGTGTAGGCCGGCGCTTCGCACTCCGCCATGTCAGAGGTGTCAAACCCCGCCTCTGATGTTGAAGGGAGCATCCATGCTTCTGGTCGCTAACGGTTCCGTCTTTACCCGCAACGCTCAGACCCCGTTCATTCCAAACGGTGCGGTCGCCATTGACGGAGATACGATCGTCGAAGTGGGCCCCGAGTGCGAGCTCAAGGCCAAGTACCCGGATGCCGAGTACGTCGACGCCCAGGGCAACCTCATCATGCCCGGACTCATCAACTGCCACACCCACATCTACTCGGGTCTGGCCCGCGGCCTTGCCATCAAGGGCTGCAACCCCACCAACTTCTTGGAGAATCTTGAGCAGCAGTGGTGGAAGATCGACGACAACCTGACGCTCGACGGCACCAAGGCCAGCGCCTATGCCACGATTCTTGACTCCATCCGCGATGGCGTCACCACGATCTTCGATCACCATGCGAGCTTCTGCGAGATCCCGGGAAGCCTCTTTACCATTAAGGATGCCGCGCAGGAGCTGGGCATGCGTTCATGCCTGTGCTACGAGGTCTCCGATCGTCGCGGCCAGGAAAAATGCGACCAGGCCATTGCCGAGAACGCCGAGTTTGCCCAGTGGGCCGCCAAGGAGCGTCGCGATAACGATAACCACATGATCGCCGCCATGTTTGGCGGTCACGCCACCTTTACGCTGTCGGACGAGACCATGGACAAGATGGCCGAGGCCAACAACGGCCTGACCGGCTTCCACATCCATGTGTGCGAGGGCATGAACGACGTGTGGGACTCCCGCCTCAACCGCGGCGGCATCAGCCCTGTCGAGCGCCTACTGCAGCACAACCTGCTGGGTCCCGACACCATGCTCGGCCACTGCATCCACGTGACGCCTGCCGAGATGGATATCGTCAAGGAGTCCGGCACCTGGCTCGTCAACAACCCCGAATCCAATATGGGCAACGCTGTGGGCTGCGCCCCCGTGCTCGAGTTCTTCCGCCGCGGTATCCCCGTGTGCATGGGCACCGACGCCTACACTCACGATATGCTCGAGAGCCTCAAGGTCTTCCTGATCATTCAGCGCCACAACGCCGCCATGCCCAACGTGGGCTGGTGCGAGGCCATGACGATGCTGTTTGAGAACAACGCCAAGATGGCGAGCAAGTACTTCGATCGCAAACTCGGCGTGCTCGAGGCCGGCGCCGCCGCCGACGTCATCGTTATGGACTACAAGCCCTTTACGCCGCTGAGCGAGGAGAACATCGACGGCCACATGCTCTTTGGCATGATGGGCAAAAACTGCCGCACCACCATCATCAACGGTCGTGTCCTGTACAAGGATCGCGAGTTTGTCGGTATCGATGAGGACAAGATCAACGCGTGGACCATGGCTGAGTCCAAGAAGCTCTGGAGCACGCTCAACGATCGCGTGTACTAATCCAACTGGAGATTCGCGCGCGTCGGATGTTTCGCCGCATCCGGCGCGCGCATAGGCGGCCTCCGCGGGGTCGCCGGCGCTGTGCTAGCGCTACACCGTATTTGCGCCCGTCGCGCGGTCTCGCCGGGCGTTACAGAGAGGAGCTCATTATGAGCGACATTATGAGGCCGATCCCGTTTTCGCAGCTGATGAACTGGATCATCGAGGAGCACAAGACCCAGGACGCCATCTTTGGCGTGCGCAAGATGGTCACGACCAACCAGGAGGGCGCGCTTCCCATTTTTGACGAGCGCATCGAGACTCCGTTTGGCCCGGCCGCCGGCCCCAACACGCAGCTGGCCCAGAACATCGTGGCCTCTTATGTGGCCGGTTCCCGCTTCTTTGAGCTCAAGACCGTTCAGGTTATGGACGGCGAGGAGCTCTCCAAGTGTGTGAACAAACCCTGCATCGTGGCGCAGGACGAGTGCTACAACTGCGAGTGGTCGACCGAGCTCGAGGTTCCGCAGGCCTTTGCCGAGTACGTGAAGGCATGGTTTGCCTGCCACCTGATTGCCCGCGAGTATGGCCTGGGCAGCCCGGACGGCTTTGTCTTTAACATGTCCGTGGGCTATGACCTGGAGGGCATCAAGAGTCCCAAGGTCGACGCCTACATCGAGGGCATGAAGGACGCCAGCGGCTCTGACGTCTGGAACGAGTGCCGTGCCTGGGCGCTCGCCAACCTGGACAAGTTTGAGCATGTCGACGCCGCGTTTGTCGAGTCCATCCCGGCACGCGTTTCCAACTCCATCACCGAGTCCACCCTGCACGGCTGCCCGCCCGCCGAGATCGAGCGCATCGCGACCTATCTGATCACCGAGAAGGGCCTCAACACCTACATCAAGTGCAACCCCACGCTGCTGGGCTATGAGTTTGCACGTCAGCGCCTCAACGAGCTGGGCTTTGACTACATCGTCTTCGATGACACGCACTTCCGCGAGGACCTGCAGTGGGCCGATGCCGTGCCCATGTTCGAGCGCCTGATTGCCCTGTGCGCCGAGCGCGGCTTGGAGTTTGGCGTCAAGCTGACCAACACGTTCCCCGTCGACGTGACGAGAAACGAGCTGCCCTCCACCGAGATGTACATGTCCGGCCGTTCGCTGTTCTCGCTGACCATCGAGGCTGCCCGCCGCATTACCGAGCAGTTCGATGGCAAACTACGCATTAGCTACTCTGGCGGTGCCACGGTCTACAACATCCGCGCCCTGTACGATGCCGGCATTTGGCCCGTTACCCTGGCGACCGACGTGCTCAAGCCCGGTGGCTACGAGCGCTTTAGCCAGATGGCTGGTGAGTTTACCGATCTGGACGGCAAGCCGTTCGCGGGCGTCTCTCTCGAGGCCGTGACTGCGATCCAGACCGACTCGCTCACCAACCCGCTCTACAAGAAGCCACTGCGCCCGCTGCCCGACCGCAAGGTCGCCGGCAAGAGCCCGCTTTCCGACTGCTTTACCACGCCGTGCCGCACGAGCTGCCCCATCCAGCAGGATATTCCCGCCTACCTGGCGGCCGTTGACGAGGGCCGCTACGAGGACGCACTCAACATCATCATCGAGCGCAACGCCCTGCCGTTCATTACCGGCACCATCTGCCCGCATCCCTGCGGCCGTGCCTGCGAGCGTGCGTTCTACGAGCCCGAGGGCGCCCAGATTCGCGCCAGCAAGCTCAAGGCCGCCCGCGAGGCCATGACCGCCGTGCTGCCCAAGCTGCGCGCCCAGGCCATCGCCAACGACGGCGAGCGCAACGTTGCCGTTATCGGCGGCGGCCCGGCCGGCCTGGCGACGGCGTTTTTCCTGACGCGCGCCGGCGTGCCCGTCACCATCTTCGAGGCTCGCGATTCGCTCGGCGGCGTGGTCCGTCACGTGATTCCCGAGTTCCGCATTGCGAGCGACGATATCTCCCACGATGCCGAGCTCTGCCTGGCCTTTGGTGCCAAGGTGCAGCTTAACGCTCGCGTGGATTCCATTGACGAGCTCAAGGCCCAGGGCTTTACCGACGTGGTCGTGGCCACCGGTGCCTGGATGCCCGGCTCTGCGGGCCTGGGCGAGGGTGCCGAGCTCGATGTACTGGAGTTCCTCGAGGCCGCCAAGAAGGGCGAGAAGCTCGAGCTGGGCGAGGACGTCGTGGTCATCGGCGCCGGCAACACCGCCATGGATGCTGCCCGCGTGGCCAAGCGCCTGGCTGGTGTGAAGAACGTGCGCCTGGTGTATCGCCGCACCAAGAAGCAGATGCCCGCCGACGAGGAAGAGCTTGATCTTGCTCTTGCCGATGGCGTTGAGTTCTGCGAGCTGCTGGCGCCCAAGGCACTCAACGGCGCCGTGCTGACCTGCGACGTTATGGAGCTTGGCGAGCCGGATGCAAGCGGCCGTCGCAGCCCCGTTGCCACGGGCGAGACCGTCGAGCTTCCCGCCACCACGGTGATCTGCGCCGTGGGCGAGGGCATCGATGCCAGCCTGTACGATGCTGCGGGCGTCGAGCACGACCGTCGCGGCCGCCTTGCCGCCACCTCCACCGGCGTCGAGGGCGTCTGGGCTGCAGGTGACTGCCGTCGCGGTCCGGCCACCGTGGTCGAGGCTATTGCCGACGCCGCCGAAGTCGCCCGCGCCATCGCCGGCGTGGACTTTAACAAGTACGCCGACTGCAACGAGCAGGCCGGCCGCGAGGACACCTGCTACGAGCGCAAGGGGTCGCTGTGCCGCGACAAGCGCAACTGCACCAAGACTCGCTGCCTGGGCTGCGGCTCGGTGTGCGAGGTCTGCTGCGACGTGTGCCCCAACCGCGCCAACGTGGCAATTAAGGTGCCGGGCCTCGCCAAGCATCAGGTCGTCCATGTCGATGGCATGTGCAACGAGTGCGGCAACTGCGCCGTGTTCTGCCCCTACCAGGAGGGCCGTCCCTACAAGGACAAGCTCACCCTGTTCTGGAGCGAGGAGGACATGGAGAACTCCGAGAACGAGGGCTTCCTGGCCGTGGACGAGGACCACTTTAAAGTCCGCGTCGCCGGCACGGTCCGCACCGTCTCGGTCGATGCCGTCAACACCGGTCTTCCCGAGGCCGTCCGCCTGACCATCAAGGCTGTGCGTGACAACTATTCGTACCTTCTTAAGAAATAGGCGAACCTTTTATGGCCAAATCTATTCAACATAACGTGGCCTACGTTGCCTGCGGAAGCGGCTGTGCTTCCGCAGGCGGCGACGCCCGCTGCAGCGAAGGCTGCATTGGCTGTGGCGCCTGCGTCACGGCTTGCCCCCACGGTGCCATCTCACTGGTCGACGGCGTTGCCCGCGTGGACCGCTCCAAGTGCACGGGCTGCGGCCTGTGCGGCATGGCGTGCCCGCAGCGCGTGATTGCCTTCGTTCCCGGCTACCAGAACATCCTGGTGCGCTGTAACAACACCAACAAGGGCGCCATTGCGCGCAAGATCTGCGACACGAGCTGCATCGGTTGCGGCATGTGCGCCAAAAAGTGCCCTGCCGGCGCTATTCGCATCGAGGACAACTGCGCCCATATCGACGGCGCGGACTGCCTGTCGTGCGGCATGTGCGCGGTTGTGTGCCCGCATGGCGCCATTCACGACCGCACCGGCATTGCCGCCGGCGTGTAGAAGGGAATCACCATGGCACAGGAATTCACTTTTACCGTTAACGGCGTGGAGCGCACGACGACTCAGAACAAACCGCTGCTGCGCTACCTGCGGGACGACCTGCATATTCACTCCGCCAAGGACGGCTGCTCCGAGGGCGCGTGCGGTACCTGCACCATCCACGTGGACGGTGCGGCCGTCAAGGCGTGCGTGCTGACCACCGCGCTTGCCGCCGGCCGTAACATCGTAACCGTCGAGGGCCTGCCCGAGGACGTGCGCGAGGCCTTTGTGTACGCCTTTGGCGCCGTGGGCGCCGTGCAGTGCGGCTTTTGCATCCCCGGCATGGTCATGGCGGGTGCGGCGCTCATCGCCGAGGACCCCGAGCCCACCGAGGAACAGATCAAGTACGCCATTCGCGGTAACGTCTGTCGCTGCACCGGCTACAAAAAGATTATCGAGGGCATCTCGCTGGCCGCTGCGGTGCTCCGCGGCGAAAAGCAGATCGACGAGGACCTGGAGCGCGGCGATGACTACGGCGTGGGCAAGCGCGCCTTCCGTATTGACGTGCGCAAGAAGGTGCTCGGCGAGGGCAAGTATCCCGACGACATCGACGAGCTCGATCAGCCGGGCCTGACCTATGCCAGCGCCGTGCGCTCCAAGTATCCGCGCGCCCGCGTGCTCTCCATCGACACCTCCAAGGCCGAGGCCCTGCCCGGCGTGGTGGGCATCCTGCGCGCCGAGGACGTGCCGGTCAACCAGGTCGGCCACCTTATCCAGGACTGGGACGTCATGATCGCTCAGGGCGATATCACCCGCTGCGTGGGCGATGCCATCGTGCTGGTGGTCGCCGAGGACGAGGCGACGCTCGAGAAGGCCAAGAAGCTCGTAAAGATTGACTACGAGCCGCTGGAGCCCGTGCGCAACATTGTCGAGGCCAGGGCCGCCGACGCCCCGCGCCTGCATGACAGCTTCTTTGCCTTTGGCAACACAGTGGAGCTCAAGGACAACGTGTGCCAGAGCCGTCATGTGACGCGCGGCGACGCCGCCAAGGCGCTGGCCGAAAGCGCGTTCACCGTGACGCAGCGCTTTACCACGCCCTTTACCGAGCATGCCTTCTTGGAGCCCGAGTGTGCCGTTGCCTTCCCGTACAAGAACGGCGTCAAGGTGCAGTCGACCGACCAGGGTGCCTACGACACGCGCAAAGAGTGTGCCCACATGTTTGGCTGGGACAACGAGCCCGAGCGCGTGGTTGTAGAGACCATGCTCGTGGGTGGCGGCTTTGGCGGCAAGGAGGACGTGTCCATCCAGCACCTGGCCGCGCTCGCTGCCTATAAGTTCCAGCGTCCTGTGAAGTGCAAGCTCACGCGTGCCGAGTCGCTCGCGTTCCATCCCAAGCGTCATGCCATGGACGGTACCTTTACGCTGGGTTGCGACGCCGAGGGCAACTTTACCGGCCTGGATTGCGAGATCAACTTTGACACCGGCGCCTACGCGTCGCTGTGCGGCCCGGTGCTCGAGCGCGCCTGCACGCATGCCGTCGGCCCCTACAAGTACCAGAACACCGACATTCGCGGCTTTGGCTACTACACCAACAACCCGCCCGCCGGCGCGTACCGCGGCTTTGGCGTTTGCCAGTCCGAGTTTGCGCTCGAGAGCCTGATCGACCTGCTGGCAGAGAAGGTCGGCCTGGATCCGTGGGAGATCCGCTACCGTAACGCCATCGAGCCGGGCGAGGTTTTGCCCAACGGCCAGATTGCCGACTGCTCCACGGCGCTGAAGGAGACGCTGCTCGAGGTCAAGGATGCCTACTATGCGCATCCCGGACACGCTGGCATTGCCTGCGCCATGAAGAACGCCGGCGTGGGCGTGGGCCTGCCCGATGCCGGCCGCTGCAAGATTCGCATCGAGAACGGCGTGGCCGTGGTCTATGCAGCCACGTCCGACATCGGCCAGGGCTGCAACACCGTCTTTTTGCAGGACGTCGCCGAGGCCTGCGGTCTGCCGCTGAGCTGCATTGCCAACGGCGAGTGCTCCACCGAGAACGCTCCCGACTCCGGTACCACGTCTGGCTCGCGTCAGACGGTCGTGACCGGCGAGGCCGTGCGCGGTGCCGCCTTTCTGCTGCGCGATGCCATGCTTGACATCGAGGCCGGCAAGTCTGCGCCCGCCGCTCCCGTGAATGCGCATGGCGACGGCGTCAAGATCGAGTACGACGACGGCCGCGCTTATCAGCTGCGCACGCAGGAGCTCGTCGCCGGCCAGGGCATGCATCCTCAGGATCCCACGGCCGCCATCAAGGCGCTCGAGGGATGCGAGTTTGGCTACGTGTACCTGGAGCCGACCGACAAGCTGGGCGCCGACGTTCCCAACCCCAAGAGCCACATCTGCTACGGCTTTGCCACGCATGTGGTCATTTTGGATGATGACGGCCGCGTGAGCGAGGTCTATGCCGCGCACGATTCCGGCAAGGTGGTCAACCCCATCTCCATCCAGGGTCAGATCGAAGGCGGCGTGCTCATGGGTATGGGCTATGCGCTTACCGAGGACTGGCCGCTCAAGGACTGCGTACCCCAGGCAAGGTACGGTACGCTCGGGCTGTTCCGTGCGCCCGAGATTCCGGATATCCACGCCATCTACGTGGAGAAAGACGAGCTGCTGCCCGTGGCATACGGCGGCAAGGGCATCGGCGAGATCGCAACGATCCCCACGGCGCCCGCCGTGCAGAACGCCTATCGCGCATTTGACGGCAAGCTGCGTCCCGATCTGCCCATGGTGGATACGCCCTACAGCCGCGCCCGTCGCCGCGGGTAGGGTAGAGCGCGGACAGCCATTGCTGACGAGCTGTTCGCGCTCAACATCAACTGCATATGCTGCGCCTTTGGCCCCGGCTCCATCGCGAGCCGGGGCCTTTTGTTTGGAGCGCCTCCGCATACGGAAACTGCGTCCCGGATTTGGCGCTCAGAATGGGATGCGTTTTCCCTTTGGAGCCCTCGGCGGAAACTACGTCCCGGAATCCAGTCCCGGAGTGGGACGCAGTTTCCGGATCGGCCCTCAACCGGAAACTGCGTCCCAGAATTTCGCTTCAGAGTGGGAGGGGGTGCGGACAGAAAGTTGGACCGCGGGGCGGTCCGGACTGG
>UMHP01012885.1_pt1 | contig 13222 bp, 7 predicted proteins | sample 1965571 | NCBI WGS metagenome assembly UMHP01 (sample SAMEA4836103, study PRJEB28245) | human gut metagenome | biome: gut microbiome; material: fecal sample | place: Denmark | collected 2008
AACTAATCAGGTAAGAGCTGAGAGAAACAAGGCAATTAAGTCTAGAGTTAAGACATATGTAAAGAAGGTAGACGCTGCTGTTGCTGCTGGTGACAAGGCTGCTGCTGAGGCTGTTCTTCCTGTTGCTATAGCTGAGATTTCTAAGGCTGCTTCTAAGGGAATATTCCACAAGAACACAGCTGCTAGAAAAGTATCTCGCATTACTAAAGCTGTTAACACTTTAGCTTAATTATCACAGGATATTATTTAAGGACAGATGCATACCCTCGCATCTGTCCTTTTTTCCTGTTATAAGCTTTAAAACACATCTTTTTATGTATACTATACCGAATATTTTATTATAATCATTTCCACGCCAAGCTTTTCCTGAAGTCTGCCCTGCTTGATGCGTTCTTCAACATCTGCACATTCCCTTAATATTTCTTTTATCTTATCTGCCGTAAAATACTTCGACTGCGCAAGATACTTTCCTGCTATAAACGGCTGTATCTTCATATAAGAAGCCACTTCCCTTGATGACATTCCTGATGCTGCATAATCCTTAGCCTGTAATATTCCGTTGAACTGTCTGACTATCAGGTACAAAATAAGCATAGGTGACTCTTTAAGCTCAAGAAGATCATAATACAAAGAAAGTGCCTTATCTCTGTTTTTTCCAGCAACCGCTTCTATCATCTCAAATATCCTGCTCGTCGTCTGCGTAGAGCACACAGCCTCCACATCCTGCGGCATGACTGCATCACGGCCAGCACAGTAGCTTATAAGCTTATTGACCTCATTTCTTATAAGCTCCATGTTAGCACCTGTCTTTTCAAGAATAAGGTCACAGGCTGCCTCTGTTACCTTATAATGTTCCTTTGACAACATTCCGGCTATCCACTTTTTAAGCATTGCTGGTGTCTGATATTTCATCTCGGTCACATAACCACAGCTGCTTACCGCCTTATATACCTTATTCCTTTTATCAACATTTTTCTCTACGAAGATCAGCACAATATAATCAGGAAGTTTCTTTATATAATCAGCCAGCTTGTCATTTGCATTTTTAAAAAAAGAGCTGTCACTAACTATAACAAGTCTTCTATCACTGAAAAACGGCATAGTTTCGCACATTGAAATAACATCCTCTGCTTTCGTGCTATCTCCTTCAAAATAGCTGTAATTAATGGTGTCATCCCCGATAATAGCCGCCTTCATTCTGTCACGGTACTGGTTTTTCAAATATTCCTCTTCACCATATATAAGATATACCTTCTGATATTCGCCTTTTTTAATATGTTCATTCAAAGTTTTCATAGCTAACATTGTACCATTTATCTGCTGTCATTGTAAACCTGTACTTTTATTTTATCAGCACTGACATTTATCATTATGGCACCGTCTTCATCTGTCCGGTATGGCTTAATATCCATATTATGAAGCCTTGTTAGCATCTCTTTATGAGGATGCTTATATCTGTTGTCCTTACCACAGGATATAAGCGCTATCGCAGGATCAATACTCTCAAGAAAAGCTTCACTGCATGAATACCTTGAACCATGATGTCCTGCTTTAAGTGCAAAAACTTTAAGCTCTTTATGCTCTTTCCAGTCATTCATCATACATTTCTCAGCCTTCTTGCCTGCATCTCCCATCATTAGCATGGAAAAGTCTTTATACTCTATCATATAAACCGCCGAATAGTCATTAGCATCCTCATAATCGTACGATTCACACGGATGCATACAAGTTATCTTAAATGCCGTGCTGTTATCGCATACAAGTACATCCCCAGCCTTCTTATAGCTGATATTAATGCCTGCTTTATGCGCATATTCTATCATGCCAGCATATGATTCTTCACTGTCCTTATCTTTTATATCAGGCATGACAACTTCACCCACAGTAAATGAAGCACCACTCATATCTATAAGTTCTTTAATACCATTCACATGGTCAGCATCACCATGACTTATCACAGCATAATCTATCCTCCGTATACCCATATAACGCAGAGTTTTATATATCCTGTACTTTCCTGCCTGTTTAACATCCGTGCTTCCACCATCGAACAGATAACTGATACCATTTTCATCACGTATATATATGCAATCCCCCTGGCCTACATCAAGCATCATAATATAAAGTCCCTTGGGATGAACATATCTCATATTGGCAGCAGCCAGTATTAAAAGCACAATTAGAATAACACTCTTAATATTATGGCTTATTTTACATGAATTTCTATATATATTACACACATTCCTGCTTGCATCATGCAGATTACTCACATTACATACATTTCGCCATACATAATGTATATTACTCGCATTATTACTTACATTCCGCCATATACCATGTACATTACTTATATGATATATGGTACAATATTTCACATATTCAGAATCAGCTGCTATCCATACGGCTAAGATAAACATATAAAGGACAAGCTGCCATACCTGTGGTCTTCCTGTGACGTATGTTCCTGCCTGTATATCTGCACATGCTTTACACAATATGTCATAAAGCTTAAGCACATAGTGGGCTGCTCCTGCCATGAACCATGCACATTTTATCGACACAAGTCCTACTAGTCCTGAAGCTATACCGCTTATCATCACAACCGGCATAAGCGGTATGACAATCAGGTTTAATATAACACTTATAAATGAAGTCTCATAAGATACATATAACAATGCCGGCAGCAGCATAAGCTGTATAGCAATACAGCCACTTAATGAATCACATAAAAGATATATAACTTCATCCTTCAATGTCCGATTTTTTCTATTTTTCTTTTTTATGAATACAAGTGTCTTATCTGCTGATGATATAACCGGAAGCACCAGTGCTATACCAAGCATGGCAAAAAAAGACATAATATATGACGTATTACATATTATATATGGATTGTCCATTATCTGCATAACAGATGCCATGGCAAGTGCCGTCAACATATCATAGGTTCTTGCCCTTACATCCGCTATTATTGTCATAACAAGCATACATACCGCCCTTGCTGCCGATACTGATTCTCCTGTAAGTATCAGATAAGATAATATAACCAATATTCCTGCGAGTGCCGATATCTTCTGATTCAGCCTTTTTCTAAGCATATTATATACACTCATACCCGCTATTGATATATGCAGCCCGCTTATGGCAAGAAGATGTGACACACCACTTTTCTGATACATATCTTTAACATCTGCTTCAAGCTCATATTTATCACCCAGCACCATAGAATTCATAAGCTGGTTATCATATTCATCATAAACTGTATTATATACGGCCTTAAACCGCCGCTTTAAACTGTACAGCCATGCATTAAAGCTGTCTTTACCGCTATGTATAACCGTTATCCTGTCTGCATTACATTTATATGGATAACCACATGATATATAATATAAACGGCTGTTAAAGTTTCCGGGATTATGAGCTTTCTCCCACATACTGACTTCTCCCGATACATCTATCTCATCATCAATACCCGCACTATAATCATCTGTATAATATGAATACACTATTATTCCCTGCTTATTCAGGCTGTTATCCTTCATATAAAGCATCATATAATCTTCTTTATAAACTATATTCTTAACAGTTCCTGTAAAGCTCTCACAGCCATAACTCTGGTTCAGGTCGTTAACAGCAAGCATCATTGATATTGTTGTAATGGGATATAATATAAAAACAAGAAAATAAAAGACGGATATCCTGCATAACTTTATATATAACGCAAGAATACCATATAACAAAACTCCAGCAAATGATGTAACAAGAACCACTGACAGCATATCCTGCTGCCCGATTCCCATACACCAAAAAGATACACATGCGGCTATAAGCTGTATCATAGCCGCAATAAACAAAGGTCTTCTCAATACTATATTTTCCGTTCCTTTCCGGAACACACAAAGTCATATTAGCAGACAAAAATATATCAATACTGTTTCACTTAACAAGCGACTGATTAAACTTATAAAACCTGTCCAGGCTGATATTATCTTTAAAGGTGCTTGAATAATCGCCATTGATAAATATCTTGACCGATTCTATGTTATCAAGCGAACAGAGCGAATTCACTATAGAATATATCTCAACCTCTGATGCAACATTTACAAGTTCATCTGCAAACTCCTCACTAAGATTAACATAGCATACTTTATCTACAACAGATACTCCTAGCAGCTTTACTGCCTCTGGAAGTGTTGAATAAGCATCTTGTGTTGTTGGACCACTTATAAGACGCTGTACCACCATTCTTTCTATAGGCATGTTTTTATTGTAAGCTAACATTTCTTTTACTTTAACAAGTCTTGTTCCACTCTCATCTGCATAAAACAGCTGTACATTACGCCAATCCATCTGCCTGATATCATTATCAGAGCTTGTAAAGTCAGAGCTCTTAAACATCCCCATAACACTTCCATCTTCATATAAAGCTTCCTTGCCATCCACATAAAAATGAACATACGAAATATCATCAAGCTGTGTCAGTGTCTTTACAACTGCTGCCCTATATAAAAGTTCTACCTGTGATGGCATCTGCTTATATGTTGTTGTAAAGTTTAAAGATGCTGTTTTACCTTTAACACTGGATTCTAAAAGATTAACATTATCTGGCTTTATGATATATTCATCCTTGCTTGAAGAACGTACACCCATGTTGTCAAGCAACGTTCTCACCTTATCTTCAACAGACATAGAAGCATCAAGCATACATGTACTCCCAATAAGCTTATCCTTTGAACTATTAGTATAATATATTGTATACTTTTCATTCTTACTCTCTGATGAACATGCAGGCATAGACATTGTTATACCGATGCATATTAATATACACATTATTCTTACTACGAACTTTTTAACCACGTACTTCTCCATTCTGCCTGTTACCCTGCTGAATATTACTAGTTTTCATTCTCTTCTACATAGTTGAGAGGAATCCTGAATGTAAATGTTGTTCCCATGCCTTCCTCACTGTACAGCTTAATAGTACCATGATGCATAAGAATTATATTCCTGACGATAGATAAACCAAGTCCGGTTCCACCCGTTTCCCTTGATCTGGCCTTATCTACCCTGTAGAATCTGTCAAAAACCTTGCCCTGACTGTCCTTTGGTATGCCTATTCCAGAATCTTCAACCCTTACATAAAAGAACTGATGATCAGCATTAAGCGAAACATGTACCCATCCATCGACATTATTATACTTTATGGCATTCTCAACAAGATTAGATATTACCTGGGTAATCTTAACCTCATCAACCTGTGCAACAACCGGTCTGAAGCTTTCAAACAACAGCTCTATATTCTTCTTTGCTGCAAGCGGCTTTAACCTCTTTAACACTAACTCAAGCAGCTCATTCATATTAACTGACGATATGTTAAGTACCGACGAAGCCTTATCAAGCCTTACCATGCATAACAAATCCTCTATAATCTTATTCTCCCTGTCGATTTCACTTACAATATCAAGCATGAACTCCCTGTACACCTCAACAGGCACATTCTCCTGCGTGTTAAGCGAATCTGCCAATACCTTTATGGATGTAATCGGTGTCTTAAGCTCATGTGATACGTTTGAAACAAACTCTGACCTTGAAGAATCAAGCTCGTTATTCTTATCCATTATACTGTTAAAATGGGCTGCAAAGCTTCTAAGCTCTGTTGAGCCCTTAATCTCAATCCTCTTGTCCGTATAACCAACATCAACAGCTTCAACTACCTTTAATGCTTTATTGTAATGTCTCATATAAAAATACGATATCACTATAGAGCTGACTATTATAAATGTGATAACAACAAACAACACCACATAAATCCCATCAAAAGCATCTCCTGCAAGAACTCTGATATCTGAAATATCAAAATTCACAACTAACACTGCAATAACAGTACCCTCACTGTTATATACCGGTGAGACCGCCTCTATACTTCCAGACTTACGGTTATAATCTGCTACTGCCTTAGAGCTTTCATATACATCAATAACCTTTGAGCTAATGATAGTTTTGCCATTGTCCACAGCATACGTGTCAAGGCTTACCATGTACTTTCTGTCTACAACTCTTATCCTCATCTGGTTAAGTGCAGAATAGTTCATAAGATTCTCATACATTCCACCATTTCTTGCATCTGAAAGGTCAGAATAATCCGTAAACTCTGCCGACATAAGCACAGCCTCGTTACTGATGTACTCTTTTCTTTTGTTAATAAGAGATTCTATATAAGAATATTTAAGTGCCAGCACTACAGAAATAACAGATATAACTGCTAATACTGACATCATAAGTATAATCCTGAAGCGTGCACTAAAAATGCACCTGCGGATACCAGTCAAAAGCTTTCCTGATTTAAATGACTTATTATGTGTTCCAATATCAATATGTTTAAACATTAAAATAATAACCTACTCCCCACTTGGTATGAACATACTTTGGCTCACTTGAGTTATCCTCTATCTTTTCACGCAGACGCCTTATATGGACATCTACTGTTCTTCCATCTCCTGGATAATCTGCACCCCATACCGTCTTTAACAACGCATCCCTGCTGTATACTCTGTTAGGGTTAAAAGCGAGCAGCTCAAGCAGGTCAAACTCCTTAGCTGTAAGATATATCTCTTTTCCCTTGATAAAAAGACTTCTGCTGTCACAATCTATCTTCATATCACCTACTACAAGCACATTGCTTTTAACAGTTTCTTTATCCCTGTTACTGTTGTTTCTTCTTAAGATAGCCTTCATCCTTGCCTTGACCTCAAGAATATTAAAAGGCTTGGTGATATAATCATCTGCGCCATATTCAAGACCCATTATCTTATCCATATCATCACCCTTAGCTGTAAGCATAATAATAGGTACGTTGGAGAACTCCCTTATCTGCTGGCATACTTCAAGGCCGTTCATTTTTGGAAGCATAATATCTAAAAGGATAATGTCATAATCGTTGTTCCTTGCCATATTCAGTGCCTCTTCACCATCATATGCACAATCAACAACACTATAATCCTGCACAAGACTGAACTTTATGCCTTTAACTATCATCTTTTCATCATCTACAACTAATACCTTACCAGCCATATCTGTTAATACTCCTTGTTTAAACACATATATAATCTTTAATCTTTGCAAATGCGCCATCTTTAATACCCGGCACATTCTTAATATCCTCTATACTTTTAAAGCTGCCATTCTTACTACGGTAACTTATTATGTCCTCTGCTCTTGATGTTCCTATACCTGGAAGTGTGACTAACTGCTCCTTAGCCGCTGTGTTGATATTGATGCGCGTATTCTGCTGTGAAGCTCCATAATCACCATATAACGATGCAGCATACTCCTGTGAGGCCTTATAAGAATCATCATCATAAATCCCCTGGCTGTAGTCTTCTCCAACATATGGAATATATATCTTTTCCCCATCAGACACCTTACGTACAGGGTTAATACAGCTTTCATTGGCGTTTGCTGTATAGCCTCCACATAACTCTACAACCTCATACACTCTGGAATCCTTCTTACATCCAACCACTCCAGGATTGTTAACTTCACCATATACATAAACATATATCAGTTCTTTATCTTCCTGTGTGCCTCTAAGGACTGCAGCATCCAAAGAGTCACTATCCACACTACTAACAGAAGCCCTATCTGCATCTTCATCTAAAGCCGACACCCCACTATATGATGATGTCTCATGTCTGGATGATGTATAGATATCTGCCCCGCTTTTATCTTTACCGCTGCCATGCATACCATAATATAGCGCCCCTGTTACTAGAACTATGATGGTCACAGCGAAACACCTGATATACGTTTTATACTGGTTGTATAATTTAATTATGTTCATGTATACTCCTTATAAAAAAAATATAAGGTTCCTTCGCATACATATTCATTGTACATAATAATAAGAAATAATACAAGCTAAAACAATAAATAATTCATCAATATTATTTACAGTATTTTTATATTTTGGTAATATATGATGATGTAAGGGTAAAAGGATATCTGGCTCTTACTGATGTATTTAATTAACTAACAGGGGGTATCGTTTTGGATTCGCTTAACAACAATTCTATTGATTTATCAAAAAAGTCTAAGAAACATTTCTGTCTTTTTGACAAAACAAATAGTAATATTCCAAGTGGTGGAATAACTTATATCATTGCTTTTATAATCCCACTTATCATAATGACAGCCTTATATATAGCACGAGAAATATATCCTTTTGGAAACAACTGCTACTTAAGATCAGATATGTATCATCAGTATGCACCATTTTTCTCTGAGCTGTGGAACAAGCTAAGACATGGGGAAAGTCTTACATACAGCTGGGATATCGGCATGGGGACCAACTTCACAGCCCTATATGCTTACTATCTTGCCAGTCCATCTAACTGGTTTATAGTGCTGTTTCCTCAGAAATATATGATTGAAATAATGAATTCCATCATCATATTAAAGCTGTGTTTAAGCAGTGTTACATTCACTTACTATATAACAAAGCACTTTGATAACAGAAAATGCAGTATTGCACTGTTTGGTATGTTCTACTCTCTTTCAGGCTTCGTAGCTGCTTACAGCTGGAATATAATGTGGCTTGACTGTCTTGTACTTCTGCCACTCATAATACTCGGTCTTGAAAGACTCGTTAACGAAAACAAATGTTTCCTTTACTGCATAACTCTTGGTTTATGTATATACACCAACTACTATATAGCTATCATGGTATGTATATCAGTTGTTTTATACTTTATCGTACTTATTATCGCATACAGGGGAACAAGAAAGCCTGTCATATATTTTAAAAAAATACTGAACTTTGCTATATATTCACTACTTGCAGGTGGACTTGCAGCATGTCTTTTGTTACCAGAATTCTATGCTTTCACACTTTCAGCATCCAACAACATAGAATTTCCAAAGAAGCTGACACTATACTTTAGCATACTTAACACGATTACAAGACATCTTATAGACGTTCCGGTACACTTAGGACTTGAACACTACCCTAATATATACTGTGGTGTAGCAGTACTGCTTTTATTCCCTCTTTATATTATGGACAAGAAAGTAGATTTAAGGGAAAAAATAGGAAAGTCAGTTCTTATACTTGCGTTTCTTACAGCTTTTAACCTTAATATACCTAACTTTATCTGGCATGGCTTCCACTTTCCTAACAGTCTTCCATGCAGACAGTCCTTCATATATGTGTTCTTTCTTCTTACTATGTGCTATGAAGCATTTACACATATCCGCAGTATGACGACTAAACAGCTTGGTGCGGCACTCTGGATAGCTATTGGCATCATGCTCTTTATAGAACAGGTATTTGCAGTAGATGAAACTTATGATTTTACTATAGTTTACCTTAGTGGTGCTTTTATACTTATATACGCACTTCTTATGGTCATACACATTAAGCATGATTTCAGGGTTCCTGTCATTCTTTTTATTACATTTTCTTTATGTATCATAGAATGTACTATAAATATGGACTCTACCGGCATCGGAACTACAAGCCGTACCTCTTATCTGCTTGATTATGATGCCGTAAAAACAGTCACATCTACTGTGGCAGAGGATGACTCATCCTTCTACCGCATGGATAAAAAGTTCGGCAGCCGTTCTAACAATGATGGTGCATGGCATAACTACCACAGTATGTCAACATTCTCATCAACCTCGAATGGTGCTATGGAAAAATTCCTTGGTAAGCTTGGTTTTGAGCACTCATTTAATGCTTACAAATATAACGGTGCAACTCTTGTAACTGAAAGTCTGTTTTCCGTTAAATATGCCATATCAAACCGTATACTTACAGAAAGTCCTCTAAGGACATATTACACAGGTGATGATGGAGAATTCATATATAAAAACACCTACACTCTTCCTATCGGCTACATGACATACAACGACCCTTACGGATGGGAAGGAAGCGAGGCTATAGGCTCAGGCATAGACAACCAGAACTCGCTTATAAAGAATCTTACAGGAATATCCAACATGTTCACACTGACATATGAGAACTCTACTGATACCGGCTTTGAAGTAAAACCAGTGAAAGCCGGACACCTGTATATGATCACTAAGAATACTGCCTGTGACACAGTAACCGTCACTATACATGGTTCTGAATATACCTACAAAGACCTTAAAAAAGGTGGAACCATCATAGACCTTGGATATGCTACTCCTGAGGATGTGATAGTAGTTTCAGCTGACACATCCATGAACGCCAGTGTATACACACTTGAAACTTCAAGATTCACAGAAGCCTTTAACATACTTAACAACAACTCGCTTAACGTATCAGAATTCACTAACAACAAGATAAAAGGCACTGTAAATGCAGATAAGGATGCAACTCTTATATGCTCTATTCCATATGATAAAGGATGGTCAGTATATATAGATGGTAAAAAAGTTGAAACAAATGATATATATGGTGCTTTTATAAGTGTACATGTTCCAGCAGGTGAGCATAATATAACACTCAAATATACACCTGTTAACCTTATTTTAGGTTGCATTATCACTTCGCTCTGCATTATTATATTGATAGGTATATACTTTTTTAAACGAATGTGCCGTATGAATGTTATAAGCACAGACAGCTGGCCTGTACTTATACAGGAGCTTATATGTGAAGATGATGTGATTCTGATGGACAGAAGAAAAACAGAAACACAGTCCATATATGATGATGATATTAATCCTCATGATTCACCTATGCCACTTGATGACTTCAGTCTTGATGAGCTTGATGATTTTGATAATCTTGACAGCGATGAAAGCAATCACGCTGATTAAACAGCAGCTATATTTAATAAAGGTATAAATCTGCATTTATGCATTTATATGATGTCGGGGTCAAAAGCCCCCGGCTATGATAGAATATTATTAATTGGGATGTTATAATAAATTATAATGATGTGATAATACGACAATCCCAGGAAAGAGGTAAACAATGAAACTTTGGGGCGGACGCTTCACTAAGGAAACTAACGAACTTGTAAACAACTTTAACGCTTCTATCTCATTTGACCAGAAGTTCTATAAGCAGGATATAGAAGGAAGTATCGCACATGCCACTATGCTTGCAGCACAGGGTATCATATCAGAAGACGAAGGAAAGCAGATCACAGATGGCTTAAAGGGCATACTTTCTGATATCGAATCAGGAAAGCTTAAAATCACTGATGAGTATGAAGATATCCATACATTCATGGAGGCTACTCTTATTGAGCGCATCGGGGATGCCGGAAAGAAACTTCATACTGGAAGAAGCCGTAACGACCAGGTTGCTCTTGATATGAGACTATATACAAGGGACGAAGTTAAGAATGTTGATGAAGAAGTAAGAGAACTCATGGAAGTTATCTTAAGAATAATAAAGGAAAATGTTGAAACTTATATGCCAGGTTTTACTCACCTGCAGAAGGCACAGCCTGTAACAGTGGCTCACCACTTCTCAGCTTATTTTGAGATGTTTAAGCGTGACAGAAGCAGACTTCACGATATCTATAAGAGAATGAACTACTGTCCTCTTGGTGCTGGTGCCCTTGCAGGAACTACATATCCTCTCAACAGGGAAATGACAGCCAGTCTTCTTGGCTTTGACGGACCAACACTTAACAGTATGGATTCTGTGTCTGACAGAGACTATGTTATAGAGTTCTTAAGCGCACTCTCTACTATCATGATGCACTTAAGCAGATTCTCTGAGGAAATATGTATATGGAATTCTAACGAATATAAGTTCATTGAGCTCGATGATGCATTCAGCACAGGTTCAAGCATCATGCCACAGAAAAAGAACCCTGACATAGCAGAGCTTGTACGTGGCAAGACAGGACGTGTATATGGTGCACTTATGAGCATACTTACAACTATGAAGGGAATTCCTCTTGCATACAACAAAGACATGCAGGAAGATAAAGAGCTTACTTTTGATGCTATTGATACTGTAAAGGGCTGTGTAAGCCTGTTCAAGGGCATGATTGATACTATGAAGTTCAACGATGCACGTATGGAAGACTCTGCTAAGAAAGGCTTCACTAACGCAACAGATGCTGCCGACTACCTTGTAAAGAATGGCGTTCCTTTCAGAGATGCCCATGGTATCGTAGGACAGCTTGTACTTATGTGCATAGATAAGGGAATCGCTCTTGATGACCTCTCACTTGATGAATACAAGAAAATAAGTCCTGTCTTTGAAGAAGATGTATATGAAGCTATAAGCCTTAAGACATGTGTAGAAAAGAGACTTACTCTCGGTGCTCCTGGACCTGAGGTTATGAATAAGGTCATCGGATTATATGATGAATATATGAAGGATAACCAGAAGCTGTAATTAACAATATCCAGCTTCGGACTGATTCTAATCATAAAGGTGCTGTCGCTTTAACGATTGAAAATCGTTGAGGTGACAGCACCTTTTGCATTAGATTATTATTCTTAATTTAGAAGACAGCCCTGGGTTTTATCTTACTTTCCCATCTTTATAACAACCTGTTTTCCTTTAAAAGCCACACCATAGCAGTATATTCTATCTTCGTACACTCCCCTTTGTATCAGTTCTTCCTATTGCAACCGTCCTGCTCATATATCACCACATCTATATAAAATATATAATTGCTATATTGTTACATAACAAAAAAGCCCTTAGAGATATTATACTCTAAAGGCTTTGGGTTTAGCAAATATATTTATTTGTAATCTTAATTTTCGTAATCTTATTTTTATAATCTTACTTTTTGTACTTTGTATTACTTTTTCTTTACAAGACAACGCTTTTTATAGAAAGCTATGCCATAGCAGTGAATATGTTCGCTGTCATAAGCATCTTCAAAATCTCTGGCATACATTCTCTCATCTTCTAATCCAATCTTGAACTACGCGACGTTCATTTGGTAATAAATCAGACATCAATGCATTATCTAACTTGTCAAGTTCACAACATTCATATGAATTCAAATAACCTGCGGAATGTGGCAATCCATTATCATCAATAAAACACGTATCAATCTGCATTGCATTCCCCTCACATTATTCTTTGATTACACCTTAGTTGAACATTTGACAACGCTTTTTTACAAAGCTATTCTACAGTAACACTCTTAGCAAGATTTCTAGGCTTATCAACATCCAAGCCCTTTGCCACTGATACATAATATCCAAGTAGCTGTAATGGTACTACTGCCAGTGATGCTGCGAAATGTTCATCTAT
>UMHP01020143.1_pt1 | contig 13208 bp, 14 predicted proteins | sample 1965571 | NCBI WGS metagenome assembly UMHP01 (sample SAMEA4836103, study PRJEB28245) | human gut metagenome | biome: gut microbiome; material: fecal sample | place: Denmark | collected 2008
GAGCTGCCAGCGCGATGTCGCATGCTTGGCGAGCTAAAGGTGATTGCTTACTTCCTCGATTGATCAGTCGCATATAATCTCCTTGAGGGAGGGTTACCCCTCCCGGTCTCGTCAGGCCACGTATTCCGGTTTCATATCCGCCAGGGTGATGCTGAATTGATCGTGCAGTTCATCGCCTAAGTGACGCTTTGAAGATGCAAGCATGCGCTCGGCTTCAGCGAACAGTTCGGCTGCATGCGGCTCGTCGGGCTGGGGCAGGGATTTAATAGCCTCCTCAACCTTGTTGCGTGCATCCACTAGGTAATAACGCTTTACGGCTTTGTTTTTCAGCTCGGTGAATAGTGCGGATCCCAGCGTAGCTTTCGCCGTTTCAATGTCGGCACGCAGCGATTTGGCGCTATCCACGTCCTGAGCAGATTCGATGCGTTCGCGGAAATCATCGGCAAGAGAGTCGACATTTACCGACGATTCCTGTGCGCTTTGCGTGGTTGTGACGGTGTCACCTGAGATATCAGCCAGACTAACGCGTTGCGGCGTTGGGTTGATCTCTTTTTCTGTGCGCTGTTCAATCTCATCAGGGGTGTACACACCAAGAACAACTGCAGGGCAATACAGGCGCGCCCAGTATTTGAGTGCCAGATAAGCGATCTGCTGTTTCGGGTTTGATACCTGAGAATGGTTTAAGGCTTTCCGGTTCCGCCGACAACGGCCGTTCGTTTGAATTTACCCTGATGGTCATTGAGTCGGGGTTAAAGGTCTTTGCCGTTACCGACAGTGCCGCCGCGGGGGATACCGTTGGCACCAACTATCTGAAGCTGGTTAGTACGACGGTTGCCAGTACCCTCGCGAGAATTAAAAGCGAGATCCGCGGTGTGTCGCAGGGGATTCAGACCATCAGGGGAACCGTGACGTTCTGGACCAATATGGTGGATAACACCATCAGTGAGGTAACAAACGTCAGTAACGTGCTGGATTCTACTTTCGGGAATAATCGTTACGGGCGGTACAGCAAGGGGACCGTAGGCGGGAGCTCTTCGGGTATTAACGGCAATCGTGATGCCGATGACTCAGAAGACCATCAGGCATTGTCTGAACAGGTTACCGCCCGGGCGGTGATGGATCGCCAGGCTGTGCTCGATACAACGGCTGCACTGAATGAATCTGTATCGGTCGAGGAATTTGTTCAGGGCGTTGCCGATGTGATTAATCGCATTCTGTCCAGCGCTGGTAGCGTGAGTGACAAAATTGCCGCATTTGAAAAACTGGCGGCTTCAACCAGTACCGGATACCAGCGTTCCGAAAGCAGCCAGCAACTGGCTGGCACCATGAACACGCTGATCGTAGTGCTATGTACCGGAGCCATGACGGATGCTGCTGCAGATTACAACCCAACCAGTCGTAATGAGGCCGAAGAAATCACTCAACGCGTGGCCGGGCAACTGGATACCGCGTTACTACTGGCGGGCGACCGTGGCGATGATGATCTTTATACGGCATTGATGGACGTGAGAACCGCTTTTCTGAATACCATGGCTCAGACTTCATCCGGACTGAGTGAGTTGATGCAAATCAATACTGCGGTGCCGGTTCCTGCCCTGGTACTGGCCAACCGCCTGTATCAGGATGCCTCGCGGGCAAATGAACTGATACAGGAGGCCAGCGTACCGCATCCGGCATTTATGCCGACGACGATGAAGGTGTTGAGACAATGAGTACGGATAATGATCAGGATATTGTCTCCCTGACAGTGGGCGGAAAAATCATTGAAGGATGGGACTCTGTGCGGGTGACCCGTGGCATTGAGCGTTTTCCCTCCGATTTTGACCTGGGACTGATGGATTATTTTCCGGGAAGTGACCAGAAGCAGCTGGTAAAGGAAGGGATGCCTTGTCAGGTAAAGCTTGGTAACGACCTGGTAGTGACGGGGTATGTTGATGACTGGTCGCCTGCTATTTCCCGTTCGCGCCATGAAGTCAGAGCCTCAGGCCGCAGTAAGTGCGCAGATCTCGTTGATTGCTCTGCTGAATGGCCAAATAACGTCATCAATAACAGTAATGCGCTTGATATTGCCTCCCGCCTCGCATCCCATTACAACATTGGCGTAAGTACAGACGTTGATGATCTGGTGAAAGTTCCGCAATTTTCCCTGAACTGGGGGGAATCGCCACAGGAAATACTTGATCGTGTCTCCCGCTGGTCGGCATTGCTTTATTACGATCAGCCTGACGGTAACTTATTTCTGACCCGGGTGGGGACAAAGCGCGCGGCCAGCGGTATCGCAGAAGGGATAAATATCGAACAGGCTTATTACCGCCGTTCGATGGCTGACCGCTTTTCTGATTACGTCGGCGTATCGATGAGCATTTCGCCGATTGCAGGATTCTCGCCAGATACGGCTTATGATTCGGTGACGCTGGCGACGGCCCGCGATCCTGAGGCGGCCAGTATGCGTTACCGAAAACGGATCATTATTGTTGAAAGTACACTGATGGCTTCACAACAGGCTCAGCGAGCGATTGACTGGGAGATGAACCGCCGATACGGCCGTTCCCGTCAGTTAACGGTGACGATTGATTCCTGGCGCGATAAATCCGGGAAATTATGGGAGCCGAATACGCTTATCCCGGTCAACATCCCGAGTCTGCAGCTGCCTGACACCGAATTGCTTATCGCAGAGGTGACTTATATCAGAGACAGTGACGGCACCCATGCGCGCCTTTATCTGATGCCCCCGGAGGCTTTCGCTGTCCAGCCTTATGCTTTCTACCAGCAAATACCCGGACTAAACCAATGAATCAAAATTTAAAGAAATCGGCCACGCGCATCGCCGGCATGCTGGGAATTGGCCGTATTACCACGCAGAAAGATAGCGGGGTTGTGCAGGAAATCCAGTACCAGACTCCGCTGGAAGTGGCCAGCGCCCCACGGCTCTCTGATTTTGGTTTTTCATCGGGGTTGCCGGCGGGATCGGATGTGGTTATTGCCTTTCTCGGCGGGGACCGCTCCAGTCCCGTCGTCATTGCTTCTAACCATCAAAGCTACCGGCATACCGGGCTTAAGCCAGGCGAAACGGTGGTCTATAACCAGCAGGGGATGAATATTCATCTGACCGAGGAGGGAATTTTCATTGATGCGAAAGGCAAAGATGTAGAGATTAATAATGCCAGAAACATCACCGCGACGGCAACGGAACAGGTAAAGCTGGTTACCCCCAAACTCCTGGTGACGGGTGACATCATCGATAACTGCGAGACGAACAATTCAACGCTCAAAGCGCTGCGGGATGCTCACAACGATCATGACCATGACGTTAAAGAAGTTCAGTCCGGCGATAGCACGATCACAAGCGAAAAAACAGAGAGTCAGGTATGAGTGATATTTCCTCATTCTGGGATGTGGATGCCATTCATGCTGACTGGCAAACCGGTAACGGCGTACTGACATCTGAGAATGATATGCACACGGCCATTATTATCAGTTTGTTTACTGACGGACTGGCGCGCGCTGATGATGATTATGAAGGAACTGACCGCCGCGGCTGGTGGGGGGATCTGGACAACGATCGGAATATTGGCTCAAGGCTGTGGCTACTGCGGCGTGAAAAACTGACGCGCGAAGTGGCGATGAGAGCTGAAGATTACGCCGAAGAGGCTCTGGCCTGGATGAAGTCGGATGGTATTGCAGCAGCGATAGAGGCTCAGTCAGAGATTGTTTTCCCGAACAGGCTGAACCTCATCATCCGGTATTTGCCGCCGGCGGGGGACTGGCAGGAGTTCAAATTCTTCTGGCTATGGGAGCAACTGAATAATGCCATTTAAGCGGAAAACACTGAGCGAGCTCCGGCAGGAGAATCGCCAGTTTATGCAGGCAGAGCTTGAAAGTGTTGGCGCGTTGTTACGGTTTGGCAACCTTAAGGTGCTCGCTGATATGGATGCGGGCATGGCCCATCTGCACTACGCCTACCTGGATTATATTGCCCGTCAGAGCACGCCTTTCACCTCTACCGATGAGTGGCTTGCCGGATGGATGGCGCTAAAGCAGATTTACCGAAAAGCCGCAACGGCAGCACGCTCTCCGGCGGCGAAAGTTACCGGAACACCGGGAAAAACACTGTCAAAAGGGGCTGTGTTAAACCGTGATGATGGTTACCAGTACATAACCGATGACGCCATAACGATAAATACCACTGGCAGTGCGACGGTCGCCGTAACAGCGGTTTTGCCGGATATCACAGACGATGTGACAGGAGGAGGCGCTTCCGGAAATGCCGATGCTGGCACCATTCTTACACTGGATGCTAATGCCCCCGGCATAGACAGCTCGGTCACGCTGATTGAGCCTGCCACCGGCGGCGCTAACATTGAAAGTGAAGAGGATTTCCGATTACGTGGTCTGCTGGCGTATCAGAATCCCCCGCAGGGAGGGAGTGACACTGATTATAAAAGCTGGGCTTTATCCGTGTCGGGGATCACCAGGGCATGGATACGGCGCCGGGGGATGGGGCCGGGTACCGTGGTGATTTACATCATGTGCGACGGCGATGATAAAACCAATCATGGATTCCCTGTAGGAACTGACGGTGTCTCTCAACTGGAAGAGTGGGGGGCTGTAAAAGCCACCGGGGATCAGGGGAGAGTTGCCGATTATATGTATCCGCTTGCGCCGGTTACCTCCCTTAACTATGTCTGCTCTCCCATCGAACGCGTTATCGATTTTGAAATAAGCGGGATATCTGATGCCGACAGCGCAACGACTGCGGCCATTGCGGATGCGATTGACGGGGTATTGTTTGAATCCGCTAACCCGCTCGGCACAGGGAAAATTTACCTTTCAGATCTCAACCGTGCGATAGGGGATGTTGCCGGTACTTCAGGTTATATCCTTGTGTCGCCTTCTGCGAATATTGAGCCGGGAGTTGGGGAGCTGGCTGTTCGTGGTGAGGTGAACTACACATGAGCCTTTTCTCAACAGACGATTATCAGAAGGCACTGCAGGCGCTTATCCCCACCGGCCGAGCGTGGACACGGGATCCAAAAGCTGTTCAGGCTGCTGTACTGCGGGCCATTGCGGCCAGTTTCCAGCGTAGTGATAACGACGCACTCGCATTGCTGCGCGGTGCCTTTCCAAAAACTGCGACGATTATGCTAACCGAGTGGGAAAAAACACTCGGCTTACCTGATGATTGCTCAATTGGCGAAGTGGATACGATTGCGAAGCGTCAGTCTGCCATTGTATCGAAACTCATCAGCACCGGCGGGCAGTCAAAGAGCTATTTCATCAGTATTGCCGCAGCAATGGGTTATACGATTTCGATTAAGGAATACCGGCAGGCGCGTGCTGGCTTATCGGTATGTGGTGACGGGCTAAATGGGGATGACTGGCCATTTGTCTGGCTGGTAGAGGCAGAAGACACAACGATAACTTATGCCCGTGCGGGTCTGAGTTATTGTGGCGATCCATTACGTTCCTGGGGTAATCGTCAGCTTGAATGCCGGATTAATGCCCTCGCCCCCTCATACACCCTGGTCAAATTCGGCTATATCTATTTCGGTTTTAACGATGAGGGGGTTTACGAAGTCACGCCTGAGTTTGCCAGAATATTTGATATCGCTTCCGGTTACGTTTAATTCAGACATTTAAAAAGAAGGTTTATATGAGAAAAGTTGGCAGTACAACTGACACCGCTGATGCTAATGGTGAATACACTAATGGTAATGTCGCTAATGGTATTTCACCGACAATAATTAATGCTGAGATGATGAATACCTTTCAGCGTGAGCTGGTAAACGTTGTTGAGGGCGCGGGGCTTGAGCTTGATCCTGATGATGATTCACAGGTTCTTAAAGCGATTGGTGGCGGTCGCCTGCTTAATATTGTCACCTTTACTAAGTCAGGGACTTACACTCCAACTAAAGGGACGAAAAGAGTGCGGGTGAAAGTTTGGGGAGCGGGGGGAGGTGGCCAGAATGCTCCAGTTAGTGTGGGCGCATCTGGAGGTTGTGCTGGTGGATTTTCGGAAGGGTTATTTAATATTTCTGATAACGAAACTATATCTGTGACGATAGGTACTGGTGGCAGTGCTGTTGCTGCTGGTGTCTCGTCTAAAGGTGGGAATGGTGGTGATACAAGGTTCGGGAGTTTAATCTCAGCTACTGGAGGGAGTGGTGGCGGGGCTACAGTTCCTGCTGGAGGTATCGGAAGTGGCGGGAACATTTTAAATATTACTGGCGGAATATCTCAAGGTGGTCTGTATTATGGTTCTGATGCTTTTATTGGCGGGGCTGGAGGATCTGCATTTTCATCAACGGGTGGCAATGGCCACTTCGGTAGTTCTGGCGATGATGGCGGTTTCCCCGGCTCAGGTGGTGCCGGGGGGAATGGTAACTATTCATCAGGAAAAGGAGCGAATGGTTTAGTTTACCTTGAAGAGTTTTCCTGATTATTTTTGCTTTGAGCGTCCGCCCTTATTTTTGCTCTAATTTTAATTAGTGGCTTGTCTATTAATATTACACAAACGATCCCAAGTGCAATTGATATTGGGTAGCCTAATAAAAAGATGGATAAGCCACGATTTTCACCACCAATAGCAAGCCATGCTAGAAATCCACCAAAATATTGACAAAGAAAAATTGGATAGGCCAGGTCACCAAACCACTTGAGTATTTTCTCAAGATGTATGTTTGTCTTTATTTTTAATAATACCAGGGTTGTAAACAATGCTATTACATTATTGGTGTAGTAAAGTATTATGTTGTACTGACCTAATGCATTAATTGTATATAAATGCCAATTGGTAATAAAAATCCCGATGCAAATAAATGTTATTAAAAAAGCTTTGTGTGGAGAAAGATACATAGCTTTGAACTTTCTATGGGCAAAATAACCCAGAGAACCCATGCTAAAAGGAAGTGTTGCAGCAAGGAATGGGAAATACGCCATATCAAAAGAATGGTGTACTACATATACGTAAGCATGATAAAGCAGTGAAAGCAGAATCGACGTAATGGCTGTAAATTTATTTCGGGCTATGAAAAGCCACAATAAAAAATAACATGTTATCTCAACACCCACTGACCATGATGATGTGACTATTCTGAATCTATTACCATCAATAGCAAAGTGATAAATGGATGAAAAGGCACCGAATGGATTTGCTACAGCATTATCAGAAAGGAAAGCCCAGGGGAAGATTAAGAGGTTTCCTAATAAATCTCCAGGTAAGAAATTGCCTGTCCAGTTTGAGTGGAATTCCTTTGCGGATGGAATTAATTTTATAATAAGAAAGCCCATGACGAGAAAAAATATATATGCCGGGAATAACCTCAGTATTCTATTTTTCCAAAACATAGAGAAGTTGAACTTGTATGTTTCATGCAAAATGTATGTTATTAAAAAACCACTGATAACATAGAAGCAATTCACTGCAAAGTTGCCAAGTGCAGGTATGCGAGCCGTTAAGTGAAAAGCAATGACGCACGATGCCAAAAAAAACCTTATTAGGCCAAGCATTATTTTATCTCCGCGCCAATATCGCGCATTTTATTTATTACATTGTTAAGTTGCTCATCAGACAGAACAAGCTGAGCTGCAATATAAAACAGTATGTGTCTTGACATTACCCTGGGGCTCTCTCCGCCAGTGTATTTCCGCCATTGGCTATCGCTGGCTACACCTGCGAGCCCTGCCATTTGGTTTCCGGAGTAGTTTATTGCGGATTTCAGTCTGGCTAAATCTTCCTGCGTTGGAGGAGTGTATTTATTTATTAAAATCATTCTCTTACTTAACCGTTTAAACACGTAAGGCGATGTTAGCCCTGAAGGGGCGGGTCGTCAATCTTAATTGCTTCATTGAAAAGATGAAGACAGGAACAGGTATGGACAAAAGATATAATACCGGCAATCCAAGACCTTCAAATAGCATGAAGGATCTGAATGATAACGCCCTGGCGTACGATGATTTCCTGAACAGCGAAAGCGATACTTTTATAGATCGTTTTGGTAACGCCCGGGATACGATAATTGGGGCTACTAAAAAAATGGCAGCTGCTACCGACGCTGTTATTGATGAAGCCCGCCAAAACCTGATCCCTCTCAGCCGGCAATACATGACGCTGGCAGCGGCGCAGGCGGATATAGCGAATATCCCGGTGGGTTCTACCACGTATTACCGCAGCCCTGACGATAGCGCGCTGGCTATTGAAGTAATTAACAATGGTGGCACTCTTGAGCCCACCGGTAGAAAAATGCCATCTAAGAAGTATGTAGATGATGCTATTGATCCCTACTCTCCTTTGTTAAATATAACACAGGCGTCAGAGTTCTTTCCTCCTGATGAATATAAAGATTCTGGGGTGGAAGAGGCTATACTAGATGAAAATAAAAAAATACTACTATCCAGGAAAGGTGTCGAGTGGTTTTTCCAAAAAATCAGAGCGGGGGAAATCAGCGCAGATCAATTCGCTGCTGAAATCCTTTCAGGAAACGACATTTTAATTTCCGGGCAGAGCCTTCTTGGAATCGTTCCTTTTTTACAGGCTTCGACTTTTGTCGATATATCTGAATTTTCGGATTCAGGGTATGACTCAGCAACTTTTTCTGAAAACAATAGAATTATTGTTGGCATTAAAGGCACCACCATTTATTTTAGCAAAATTGTTGTTGGCGATGCGGTAATTGAAGGAAGCGATTTTACAGAGGTAAAGGGTGTTACTGACGCATTATCACCTCTTCCAGAGTCAGTAACGTTTCTCTCACCTGATGAGTATGCAGATAGTGGATACATTTCTGCATCCACATCTGAAAACCTGGTTGTTATCGAGTCGCTGAAATCATCGGACCTGACAAATTCAGGTCAGCCTGATTACATTGCATTTAGCGAAGAGAAAGAAGGCTATGAGCAGATTTTCCTGTTTGATCGCGATACAGGTCAGCAGGTTCGTGTAACCAATACATCCAGTAATGAAACCTTGCCACGCGTTGATGGTGATAAGGTTATCTGGCAATCGGACAGGGAGACTAATCGCGCACCGGGTGGGCAGTATTATTGCTATATCAATGATCTGACTGAGCACTCTGTAATGTCCAGGCCGATCATTTGCGGGTGGGGCCATTCAATGGTTGATAACCCCCGTATGCTGACACGCCTGCAGGAGCTAACCGGCTACACGGCCTATAACTTTGGCAAAAGCTCACGCACAAGCGTTGGCACAGCTGCTGCTCAGGGTGGGCGCAGAGCGTATTACGTTCCAGTTGGCGGCAGCATTCCTGCCAGCGGTTCGGTAACTCTTTCTCCGGCAAACCCGGGGCCACTGAGTTATTTTGCCAACGCCGCAGCATCGACGCCGTTCCACGGTTCTCTGGCTGGCATTCCAGGCAATTTTTCATGGGATGGAACTAATGCCACATTCACACGTGATGCATCTGGTGATGCGGTTAACGTGCCTGTTGCCGTGCCATTCATTTGCGATCCGGTGACCACTGGTGCTATTACCGGAGGAATTCCGGCAGGAACATCTTTCCCTCTTCACCCTGAATGTATAAATATTTTCTGGATGGGAAGGAATAATATTAGCCAGTCAATGCAGGTTCTCAGCGACACTATTGGTGTAGTTGAATACCTTAAATCTCTTGGGCAGAAGGTTATTATCCTGCCTGATTTTAACAGCAGTGTTGAGCCCCGTGGATCAGCAGGTTATGCAAACGTCATGTTATCAAACAGCATGATTAAAAAGAAATACCCTGAGTTATGGTGCGAAATTGATAGTGTTGATATGAGAGAAAACTTCGTAAACAACTATAATCCTGCATATTCTCAGGACGTTTCTGACTTTGGAAATGATATCCCTCCAACTTCATTGAAGTATGACGGACTGCATCCTAGCCAATCGAAAGAAACATCTAACGCCCCTGAATATGCATTGCAGGCTGGCGCGGACGTAAACGCTGAATTTATTTACCAGAAATTTCAATTATTAGGGTGGGTGTAAAATGGGTCCGTTTGAGAAACGAAATGGTGTAATTGTCGCAACTGGCGATATTCTTTATCGTGATGGCTCGATTAATAGTGGGACGAAGGGGTTAATTTCATTCCATAACACATGGTCTGGCGCTGGGGCAGACCTCGTTGCTGGTGCGCAAATCAAAAACATGTGCTATGTCGACGACAACGCGACAGCTAACTCTGATTTGACAGCCGCTGGTAATGGGTACGAACTGAACTCAGTTCATGCGCAGGGAATTAATCTCCCGGCATCAATGATTGCCACATCAGGGATGACAAATTATCTGTATACGTTCTGGCTGAAAGTAACAGGTGCTGCTGCTGCTACTTCCAACTCATTCCTGGTGGCTCTGACAAATGGCACACCCAGTAACGCAGCGAACACGCTGTTTTGGCTGCGCCCGACATTCTCTTCAACAACTGCCGCGAGCGCATTGCAGGTGATTAACCACGGAGAGGTGATTAATGCGTACTCATTCCTGTCAGGGCTTTTTGATGGGAATGTCCACCAGGTTGCTGTTGAGCGCGTAGTTTCTTCTGATGGAACAATGCAGAAATCGCGCCTCTACCTTGATGGCGTACTGAAGTATGAGAGCTCATTCTCAGCGATTGTTGCTTATCCGGCAGCAATTACTCTGGCGCGGCTGGGGGATGCTGAAATAACAACGACATCACTCTCGGTGAATGGTGGAGTGTATCGCGGTCGACTAGATGACCTGACGCTAACAAGTAAAAATGCCTTCGAGATTCTTTCAGATGACATCAACCTCGTTAATGGGCGTTACAGTTAACCAGCCAAGTCTTATAAAGCGCCATTATATTTTTTTACAGGGTGTCTTGAAGTTTTGGTTGACGTTATTAGTGCTTACGTGATAAGGGTTTAGGGGGCGAATCTACTATGTTGGGGGGGGTATGTTATCAAAAGAAATTGAGATTTTAAAACAGTGGGGATATACAAGTGATGCAGCTAAGAGAATAGTTAAAACTAAAGACTTTAATAAACCTGTTTATAGATTTCTAAAAGAGGAATCGTTTGCTGATGATTTTTGTAATGGGGCAGTTTATATCAGTACACTATCTAAATGCAGACAGCATGAGAATCAAGAGCAAGGTGACCAATTGGAAGGTACAATGTTCTCATTTGGCGTCGGTGAGGAAGTATCACAAGGTGGTAATTTAAGTAGTAAGAGATCACATTTAGGGGCATACTCATTTATCGATTGTGATGGTTATACAGATGGTGGTAATTATGAAATGCTAAAACATAAAAATGCTTTTGTTCTCTGCACCACCAAAAGTTACAGACCGGATATATTTAATGAATCTTTTGGTCCACATTGCGTACGCATTGACAATCCACTTGTATTTACTTGGGAGCTCAGCGAGGCCATTAAAAGGGAATATAAAATTAATGTCGTGAAAGCGAGTGAGGTTAAATATGGAAGTAGAGATGTGAGTGGTAAAAGTGTGTCTCTTTTAGATATGTGTTTTATTAAACCATCCGCGCCATATTCCATACAAGAAGAGTTTAGATTTTTTTGGGATGTAATAGGGGAAATTGAACCAAGAGTATTTTATTCAGATAAAATTCCTCCTATTGTAAAGAAAATAACTAAGTGATGAAACATACGTGCGGATGTGAAACTGTTTCCTGTTACGATAGTAAGTCATGCGTTGAGTGATAGGGGGGATGGATTCTTTTAGAAATTGACCACAAAATGAATGCGTCATCATTAAGTGCTTTAACCGGGAATGCCGTACAGAATACTTGTTTTTAATCTGCTCAGAACGCCGCACGAAGTGCGGGAAATAATGGAAAATTGCTCTCAGAATATAACTGTGAACCCCGCATGAATCACTGAACAATATGAAGCCGGAGGAATATCGACAACACCATTATTTGGCCGGGATCTCAAAAAGTGCCTGGAGCTAAAAGCGGTGTGTTTTCACTGCCACTTGGTATTGACCACTGTGGTTGTAGAGCGATGCCGTAGGATGCTGGAGAACGGCGCGACCCGGCAACAGAACAGACCTCAGATGTGATAGGGGGAGGTGAAGACGATTTATAAATATTTTCCAGCCGGTTAAGTTTGCTCACCTGCGAACCGTATGCAAGAGATCGCAGGTGAACAATTTGCTATGAAGGCATTGCCATAGCTGAAAAATTTTAACCTCGCATTGTTCGCAAAACCATCAAACAGCTAAGGGCTGATAACACTTTAAGACTTACCTTACTCGTTACATCAATATGTTACGGAAATGACATAAATTGATAGCCAGAACCTATATTGATTCTCCTCTCGGATAAAACTACTTTGTGCGCAACCAGTATTGACCAGGAGGCTACCATGCTCCAGCACAAAATCAGGGAGGCGTTCTGCGCCTCTATCTCTCGCAACCCGAAAGGGTATCAGTACCTACGCACCAGTGACTTTGTCAACTCTCTGCGCCGGCGCGGCATCCACTTATCAGAGGTGGAAGCTAACTCCTGGACAGCGCGGGAACAAACGTATTTCGTCGATAAGACGCCTGACCATAGCGAAAACAGGCTGTGGATGATGGCAGGGATGGGGAGGGGCTCTGATGGTGCTAGTCAGGGTTGTTGGAGACTCCAATCCATAGTTTTATGACGCTTATGGTAAATAGTGCGAGGATGACAAATACAACGCTTGAGGTGATCAGAAGAGTAGTCATAGTGAGCCTTATTAATAGTGGTTATTATTCAGGCAGCTCATTTAGTGAATAGTTCAAAGTGTGTTGCACATAGGCCCACCCGGCAGCTAATGTATGCTGCTGCCTGGTGGGGGGAGTGACTCAGGCAGGAGATCACCGCGAATGATTATATAGACCGATCAACGCACAAACCAGTCGTCAGCCGTCTCCCAGGCGTCTTTAAGAGTGGTCTCGACAAATTCTTTGGCGATTTCCTTATCAGTCGCCCACGTGACGATCGGGCCGTTATTGCTGGCGCAGCTCCCGGCTCCGGTGGTGGTGGCGCGTATGACCTCGGGTTTACCAGCACGGCTTATACCGGCGGCGATGGCGCGGATGGCATCCTGATCCTGGAAGAATTCGCGTGATGGGGCATGGTTGGGGCATGGGAAATCAGTGAATTTCGCCAAATATTGCAAACAACGCATGTTGGATGCTATCTCCAGCCATTGAAAATGGCGCTCCTGGACGATATTTGTCGATTTTTAAATTTACCG
>UMHP01029129.1_pt1 | contig 13042 bp, 11 predicted proteins | sample 1965571 | NCBI WGS metagenome assembly UMHP01 (sample SAMEA4836103, study PRJEB28245) | human gut metagenome | biome: gut microbiome; material: fecal sample | place: Denmark | collected 2008
GTCATCTGTTGGCTGTTGGCTATTAGCTATAAGCTAATAATTCTTTTACGGTTAAATCATTACGACAAGCGAGTATCCTCAATCGCACTGCGTACGCCAGCGAGCTCCTTCCGGCGGCCGGCTCCCATGATCCTTGTATAAGACGTTAAGCGTCATCCTGAACGAACGTGAAGGATCTATACCCGTAATGGGGAAAAGCGGTAAGGCGTCATCCGAGTCATAGATTCTTCACTCCGAATGACATCTTATCATGAATTCCATTTTTATCGGCAGACGATCATAAAAGGCTATAATAAAACATTTCCGCGTTATATCACAGATCCTTACTCATGCTTTTTTCTGCAAATAAGAATTGGCATAGCCGCATTTAACGACTATGCCATGTTTCCGGAATTATAAACTTCTGACTTTTTATTTATAAAATTCTCCCGCTTTACACTGACACGTCGCGCCGGCCTGTCACTTTATAGAAAAGGAGCAGCGACAGGATGGATGTCACCGTGAGGATGGTGGCGTACGCGGAAGCGTTCCCGTAGTTGCCGCGGATGACTTCCGTGTAGATGGACACGGTGAGTGTCTGCGTGCTGTTCGTGTACAGGATGATGGATGAGGACAGCTCGCTGATGATGGTGACCCAGCTCATGATGGCGCCGGAAAGAACGCCGGGCATCATCATGGGAACCGTGATTTTACGGAATGTCGTCATGTCGGAGGCGCCCAGGGAAATAGCCGCTTCTTCGATGCTGGGACTGATATTTCCCAAAATGGCGGTGGAGGAACGGACGGTATAGGGCATTCTCCGCACCGCGAAAGAAATAATCATGATCAGCGCCGTTCCGGTAAGGATAATCGGCGATTTATTGAAAGCAAAGACGAAAGCGATACCGAGGACGGAGCCGGGAATGATGAAGGGGAACATCGTAATAACGTCAAGAATGCTGTTCAGTGTATTTCTTTTCCGCACGGAAAGGTAGGCGATAAGGACACCTAAGACGAGTACGGCAGCGATGGCGCAAAGCCCCAGGAAGTAGGTATGCCAGATGACGTCATTATCCTTGGCAAAGAGTGTCGCGTCATAACTCTGAAGAGCGAATCCGCCGGTGAATACCTGCCCTCCGTTTGTAGCAAGGAAAGAGGTGTACACAACGACGAACTGGGGAAGGATCGCCAGTCCCACAACCATGTAGACTGCCAGATGGGCAAGGATATTCCGCAGGCCGCCGAGTGATTTCGCCGCCATGGGTTTCAGAGCGGTCATGGCGTAGGTATTTCTTCCCGCAAGAAAACGCTGGACGAAGAACATGACGATGGTGAGCCCGATCACGATGCAGCAGATGGCTGCCGCGAAGCCGTCATCGCCCGATACTTCTCCCATGAACTGGTTATAAATAAGGACGGGGAGTGTTTTGTATCCCTCACCGATGAGCATGGGCGTGCCGAAGTCAGCAAAGACACGCATGAAAACGAGCATGGAGCTGGCAAGGAGCGTGGGCATGACAAGAGGCACGATGATTTTCCAAATGCGCCCCATGCGGCTGCACCCCAGGCTTTCCGCCGCTTCATTCAAAGAGTTGTCCAGATTTTTCAGCGCTCCCGATACGTAAATGTAAACGAGGGGAAATGACTGGAGCGTAAAGACGAGGACAATGCCGGCAAAGCCGTACACACCGCCATAATGGAGTCCGAAGGTGTCATTCAGGAACTGGGTGATGACGCCCTGCCGCCCGAGCATCTGTATCCACGCGTATGCCCCGATGAAAGGCGGCGACAGATAGGAGATAACGATGAGGATATTCAGGAAACTGCTTCCTTTTATTTTCACGCTCCTCATGAGGTATGCCAGCGGGAGGCCGAGAGCTGCCGATAAAATCGTGGAAACGACGGTCACTCTCAGCGAGTTTACCATCGTTCCCCAGTAGAATTTTTTGGCGAAGAAATGGGCGAAATTCTGAAGCGTGAGCGCCCCTGTATCCCCATGAATGACACTCCGGTACAGAATGAGGAATATGGGATACATGATGAAAAGGGCGAAAGCCGCAAGAATGACGACACTGAAAAGGTTCCAGACAGTCAGATTCTTTTTCATAGTCCTTCCTCTCTAATCAATGTTTCTTCCGTTGCCCGGCGGAAGACATTGATCCGCCCGGCTTTGACGGTGAGCGTGACGGCGCTGCCGTCGGGAAGAATATCGTGGCCTTCCTGGGTCTGGAGAATCTCTAATTCCTGCCCTCCGTCAGTGGTGATGAAGTAATGGGTGGTGAGTCCGAGGAAGACAGAAGAACGGATCACGCCGCGGATCCCCTCTTTCGTGCCGGGCTCCATATCAAATTCTTCCGGACGAACGGAAATGATGACTTCTTCTCCGTCCTCCACGCTGCCTGATAAGTTATCCATGTCTACAAGCCAGTCTTCATTTTCTTTAAAGGAAATGCTTGTCTTATCTCCTTTTTTCACGATATGTCCGTCCAGCAGGTTGGAGAGCCCGATGAAAGTCGAAACGAAAACATTCTTCGGCCTTTTATAAATATCCGCCGGTCTGCCGATCTGGCAGATGACCCCGCCATTCATGACGGCGATACGGTCGGACACCGCCAGCGCCTCTTCCTGGTCGTGGGTGACATACACCGTGGTTATATCCACCCGGCGCTGGATCTGCTTGATGGCATTCCTCATTTCGATACGGAGTTTCGCGTCCAAGTTGGACAGCGGTTCATCCATCAAAAGTACCTGCGGCCGGATGACGATCGCCCGCGCAAGGGCGACACGCTGCTGCTGCCCGCCGGAAAGCGCTGTGGGCATACGGTCTTTCAGGTGGTCGATCTTCACGATCTTCAGGATTTTATCCACCCGCTCTTCGATTTCCTTTTCAGGCACCTTCCGCATCCGCAGACCGAAAGCCACATTATCTTTCACCGACATGTGGGGGAAAATGGCGTAATTCTGAAAAACCATGCCCATATTTCTTTTATCCGTCGCCACATCGTTGATAACTTTCCCGTCGACAGAAATCGTACCGCCTTCGATGGAATTGAATCCGATAATCATACGGAGCAGTGTCGTTTTACCGCAGCCCGACGGCCCTAAAAGGGTGAAAAATTCGCCCGGCATAATGTCCACGGACAGGCCGTTCACCACCACCGTATCTCCGTACTTCTTCACTACTTTGTCTATATTGATAGAAACACTCATAATAACCTCATAACCCCGCGCTTCAATCGTCATCTATAAAAAAAGAACGTCAGGCGAAATGCCCGACGCCCTCTGATGACCTGATTACTTATTACTGCCTGGAATTTTCCAGATGTTTATTCCATTCCGCCACGACTTCTTTCTTATGGGCAGCTACCCAGCCTTCGTCATAATTCTTGAACAAAGCGATTGTGTCCTGGGGTGTCATGTAGTCAGCAAGCTTCACACCCTTGCGGAGCGGACGGACAGTGAGCGTCTTTCCTGCCGCTTCCTGGATCTTCTGGGAAAGCATGAAATCGACAAATTTCTTCGCATTTTCCATATGTTTCGCGCCTTTGATGATCTGTACGGATTCGCCCGGGAAAATGGCTCCTTCTTTCGGGAATACGACTTCTACGGCAGCACCGTTTTTCACATAGGTAGCAGCCGGATCTTCCCAGGTAAGCCCTACGGTATACTCGCCGTCGGCAGCGCCTTTATGGACAGCGCCGGAACTGTTCAGAAATTTCCCGTCCACATTCTTAATAAAGTTATCCACATACGCCCAAGCTTCGGGGGACATGGGATCTCCATCCTTTCCCTTGGCGTAAAGCATCGCCATGAGCACCTGGAACGCAGAGCTGGAATTGGCGGGGTCGCCGCAGGCAATCTTGCCTTTCAGCGCCGGATTGAGAAGATCGTCAAACCCGGCAATCTTCATATCGCCCGCCAGTTTTTTATTAACGATGAAAACAGTGGGATCGGCAAATGCGGGAGAGAAATATCCTGTCTTATTTTTGGCGGCATCAATCATATTCGCGTCTTCCGGGGATACATATTTCTCAAAAAGTTCCTTCTGGGAATCCAGCATCGTCTGGTCAGCTGCCCAGAGAATGTCACCCTGAGGATTGTCCTTTTCAGACGCCACACGCTTTACGAGGGGGCCTGTCCCCGCCACAATGACATTGACTTTAATCCCCGTTTCTTTTTCAAAAGCGGGAATGACAAGATTGTTTAAGCTTTCGCTGCGCGCCGTATAAACGGTGAGCACCTTTTCCTCTGCGGGAGCGGCCTTGGCGGTATCCTTTTTATCTCCGCCGCAGCCGGAAAATACGGAACAGAGCACAGCAGCACATGCCACCGCCAAAGCGGCTTTCTTCAATCTTTTCATGACAATCCTCCTTGCCTTTCATCGTAAGTAAACTTCCTATTTAAATAATACCATGTATATTGTACCATTATTCATTCCTGTGTCTACACCTTATAAGCACAATGTATAGCTTGCCTTAAACTGTATAGGAAATACTCATAAAGAAATAGACGAGCGGACCGTTGTATGCAAAAACGGGTATGCAAAGAGCAGGAAATCCGGCCGCCGGATACCGCATTTCCCATGTAAAAACGCTCCCCGTATAAAGGAAGCGTTTTTATCTATACCGTACGGATATTTCCCCTATGTTTTAAATCTGTCCAAGGAATGTCGTCAGAAATCAGTCATCAGTTTAAGGAAAAACCGTTTTACGCAGCAAGCCTTATATCTCAAAAGTCACGGTTGTATAATACACTTCTTTATCCGCTATTTTTGCAAACTTTTCAGAGGCCGGTCTTTCCGCCTTTGCTTTCAGCAGCCATTCTCCCCAATGGGTAATCCTCACGTAAGCAATTCCATCTTTATCAGTAAGAAGCCGCTCTGCCATCGCATCAGAAGAAGAAAAACCTGCATAAGTTGCTGTTACCTGTTCATAGGGAACCGGTTTGCCATCAAAAAGAAGCTGCACGGGGAGAAGGGCTCCTATATAATTTTTGTCTGCAGCATAAGGATCCTCCAGCGGTAAAAGTTCTAATACATTTCCTGCTGGTTGAGGTTTATAACCACTCACTCTCCTGCCTACACGGAAATGAGCCGTGCTGAACTGTTGGGTGCGCAGAGAATCAATTACATTGGGAAAATCGCTACGGTTTCCATATCCTCTTTTAATTTGTCCGTTTTCTCTATATGTATTATATACAGACGGTTTTCTTGTAAGAGAAAGGACATATGCCCCCTCTTCTGTTCTTGACAATTCAGAAGCGGATATGCCTTCGTAATCCAATTCTACCTTTTCTCTTTTTCCATCAGGTGTAATAAGATCAATAAAATCAAAGGTTTGTCTATTAGTGAACCCATCCACCGGGAAACGATGACCCCAGCCGATATACATTGTAGACCAAGCTTTATTTTCATAACCGAAAGATGGATTCCAATTTGACATATTGATCCATATGGAATGAGCACTTGCGGTTAAAGGCATGATTGCAGAAGCAACAGCAATCCACGCAATCAGTTTCTTTTTCATGTTTTTTTCCTTTCCAAATACACAACATACTGAAATTATTATCAACCAAATGTATGCCGATATCGGACAACAACAGTCCGTGGATCTCCATAGTAAGAAATCCAATCATATTCTGTCGTGACATCTCTCCGATTCAGTACATTATACACATCTATGGCAAAATAATCCGTTTTTGACACCTTGTATCCTGCATGGAAAGAAAGATCTAAATAGTTTTTTATCTGATGAGGTCTTTTGGCGGCACACTGCAGAGTCAATGAGGAGTCCAATTTGTCTTTTTTATATGTGATCCCGGCAGAACATTGCAGTTTAGGGAAGGTTTGTTCCCAAGTACCATCTTCCAGTTTATTTTTCGGATTGGCGTAGGTCAGTCCTACATTCCAATTCCATGCGTGATTAACTATGTGTCCATATTCTATTTCTATCCCCGGATTTTTAAAACGCCCCACATTTTTAATCTTTTTCTTCGGTGTTTCTTTTACAACCTTGATCTTATTATCCACATCAATATAGAAAGAAGAAACCCGCAGATATCCATTCGCGAAATTCTTTTTATATCCAAGTTCATAATTCCATCCACATTCCGGCTTCAAGTCAACAGCTGCAACCGTATAAAAATAATCATAAATTCTAGGAAGGATAAACGATTTCCCAATGTTCGTATAAATCACTTCATCAGATGAGAGACTATATAACTGCTGCCACTGTGGAATCCATTCATTATACGTTTTTACTTGATCACTAGAATACTGGTACCGTAATCCGAATATGTTTTTATAACGGTCATTCACCTGTACCGTATACTGCCCGTACAAAGCATATTGGGTTCTGTCACCTTTATGAGATCCTACTAATTCCGTATATTTTTCCTTTTCTGCCATCATGCCGGCAATGAATCGGTGCCGCTCGTCCATATACCAGTTTTTTTGTAAATCAAAGCCATATCGCTTCGTTTTATAGTCTTCATCACTGCTGCTTCCGGTACCATCCCATAGCCGATTATACAGATTCGATGTTCTATCAGAATAAAATGCCTTTCCCTTGATTCCATTCTGATCATACATAACCAGCCAATGGTCTCCTCTAACTCTGTATATATCATCATATGAATGGGTAAGCCTCTCTGCTTCATCAGATGCCGTTTCTCCCCAGATCGGCTTTGACATAAAACGGTTATACAAAAAAGAAACTGCTTTGCTGAGTTTAGCACTTACATATATATTCTCTTTCGTGCTTGATTTTCTGTGTCCGTATACATCCGTATCCGTATACCAACCATAATACACATCCGTCGTAGGCGCATAAGCACCTATATATTCCTTAGTATATCCCACCTGGAAACGATTGTCAGAATAATTGATGCGGAAATCCTTGTTTCCCCGGCTTCCCCATCCGCCCTCCAGCATAACCTCAGGCTTACTGCTGTTACCATTTCTGGTAATAATATTGATAACCCCTGTCATTGTTTCAGGACCATACAATACTGCTGCTGCCCCTTTCACCACCTCAATACGTTCCACACTGGAAATATCAATACTGCTAAGCTGCGTAAAATTATTAGCGGCAACAGGAATACCATTAAGCAGTACACTGGCTCCTTGATCTACTCCCCTTACGCTCAATGTTGTATTATGATCCCCAAAATCAATCCCTTTGGCACCCCAACCGTTGAAATACACTCCAGGCACCATCCGCATAGCCTCATATATATTCCTTGCACCGATTGACTCTATCTTATCTTTTTCAATAACCTGCACTGATGCAGGCGTTTCCATCTCAGACATGATTTCCCGATTTGCCGTCACAACAACTGGATTCAAATCATATACCTGTGCCAAAACCGATATGGGACAAACCATCACCCCTAAAAAAACATACGTCATTTTTTTCTTCCAGTGCATATGAACCCCCCTGTTGAATTTACATTAGTTTATATTGATACATTTATATTATATTAATTATTAAAAATGTCAAATTGGTATTTTTTTATAAATAGATTATTTCACAATCTTTATCTACTTTATCAGTTTGAAACTGGAAATGAACTATAAAGAAACAGGCACAGCATAAAAAGACGCTTATCTCTCCTTGTCAGAGACAGCGCCTTTTTTATGTAACAACATGTGGATGATAACTTCTCTCCATTTCCTTACAATAAAACCCGTTTCCGTCAATCTTACTGACCAACAAAAACGGGTTTATCTTCATTGCTCTATAATAAGAAAGTTTTTAAATCTGTCCGATACTCTTCAAAATCACCTGGGCGATAATCGCGGAGCCGATGTAAGTGCCGATGAAGACGACTACACTGACCAGGACGATGCGCCAGCTGCTTTTGGCGAAGACATCCAGGTCTTTGCAGATGGCAATACCCGCATAAGCCAGGATCGGAGTGCAGAGCTGGAGGAACCCTACATTCTTAACGGACGCATTGATAAAACCGGAGCCGGGGAAGCCCGGATAGGTCAGGATACATCCGAGAGTGACCACATAGGCTACGCCGGGGATCTTTCCCGGAAGGACGCGGCCCATCCACATGCCGATGAAAGCGATGGCGATGAGGATACCCATACCCGGAATCGCCTGCATAAGATCATTCTTGGTGCCTACGGTATTTGCCACGAGGGACATCACGCCTGTAATAATAAGAACTTGAAATATTTCTGTCAGTTTCATTTTGTCCCCTCCTCTTCTTTCGCTTCTGCCACATCGCACTCTTCCCGCTTCGGCGGAGCTTCACCGTACTTAATCCGATAACAGATTTTATAGAGCCATTCCGACATGGGGAGGGCGAGCCAGATACTCATATAAATACCGTCCAAACCTGAAAGCATATTACTTGCCGCACCGAAAGCTGCCAGCTGGTCAGCCATCTGCGGATACATGGCGGAAAGTGAACCTACTGCCGCCGTCATCATGCTTGCTGACCCCACGCCTGCTGCCATGGCGAGCGCCAGAGGATGGAAAGGCAGGTAAGAAGCTGCCACGCTGGCCATAAGGCCAAAGAAAATGGTACCGATGACAGTCCCGCAGATGTAGACGCCCATGACGCCCCGTCCTTCCGCTGCATCAAGACCGTATCTTTCGCCGATGAGAGCGACATTCGGTTCACGGGCCACAGAATGCGCCGCGCCTATGGCTTCCCGCTTAAGACCGATCAGGACGGCCAACGGGATACCGATAAGGACAGTTCCCAGATTACCGAACTCCTGCAGAATCAAGGCGGGAGACGCGGCAAGGATTTTCGGCAGTGTCGGTCCGACAAGCGTGCCGTAGCGCGCCATGAGAAGCACAAGAGTGACGCCCAAAAGTCCGCTGGCAGCATGAATTTCCTTTTCTCCTGAAATCTTCGTGAACTTTGGCGCCGTCAAAACCCCCATAATCAGAGCGTACATCATGGGCAGAAGCACGATTTTCCCTATTCCTACGTTGATGACGATGTTTCCGATCAGTTCGGCGATGACGATAATCACCAGAACGATCAGGTGCAGCTTAATGCTTTTCATAGCAGTCCCCTTTCCTTTTCTTACATACTCTTCTTAATTAACTCTGGAAATAGCTTTCCAGTTTCGCCAGGTACTCTTCCTTGGTAAGAATGGGTTTTTCTTTTTCCAATATTTCTTTTGCCATCGCCGCTTCGTCATAGAGCAGATCAATGATATTCATGGCAAAAACCTTTCCCGGAAGGATAGCCGCCGCATCGAAATCGGTGACACAAAAATCCTTTGTATGAAGTCCGCCGTCCACGCCGCCGATAAACGGGTGGATACTTGGCATGAGATGAGAAATATCACCCATGTCAGTAGATGCCGTAAAATGTCCCGCATCTTCAATTTTCGTTTCCGGAAAGTATTCTTTGATATTTTCCACAAACAGGTCATTCAATCGGGGACTGCATGCCAGGGGAAACATCCCGGGCAGCGTCTCAATAACGGTCTTTGCTCCGACAGCCGCGCCGCCCGCTTTGAGTGCCTCGTCAACACGGTGGTGCTGGCAGTCGATGGCCTCCATGGTTTTCGCACGGACGTAGAGTTCCATGCGCACATCGGAGGGGACATTATTAACCAGGTCGCCCCCCTTGGTAATGATGGGATGGACACGGACCATATCGTCTTCTTTGAACGTTTCACGAAGGGCATTAATCCCCATAATCCCCAAGCATGCCGCATTCAGCGCATTGATGCCTTCATGAGGGGCATTGGCCGCATGAGCGGTCTTTCCTACATACTGTACTGTTTTCCCTACAAAGCCGTTGCTTGATTTCCCGATGTACACCGCCTTTTCAGGAGCGTTTCCCTGTGAATGCATCATCATCGCCATGTCGATATCGTCAAAATGTCCTTCATAGACAAGTTCGCTCTTGCCGCCGAGAAAATGGATCTTCCCTTCTTTCACCAGACGCTTGCGGTAATCAATTTCCACATATTCTTCCGCCGGTACAGCAAAAAATACGGCGCTCCCCGCCAGATCCTGCATCACGCCCGACTTGACGATCCCCGTACATGCCGCCAGCATGGACGCCATCTGGAGGAAATGGCCGCATGTATGGGCCGCTCCCGTAAGAGGATCCGCTTTGGGACTGTCCGGCGTTCCCACCGCGTCCAGTTCCGCAAGAACGGCTATGGCAGGGCCTTTCTTCCCACCATCGACGCAAGTCTTCACACCGGTGAGAGCAAGTCCCGTCTGCGGCATAAGTCCTAATTCTTTCATATAACTTTCCACTTTTACCGCCGTTTTCATTTCTTTGTATCCCAGTTCAGGTTCGCTTTCAATCCGCAGAACGGTTTCATGAATCTTTTCCGCCGCTTCATCAATCGCCTGACAGACGACCTTCTTCATTTCATCTTTTGTCATAAACCAGCCTCCCCTTTTATAATTTAAACTCATTTTAGCATACGCAAATCAGCTGTTACAACAGGAAATATATGCTTCCATTACTATGGCAAAATAAAAGCGCCGATTGCCGGTCAGCGCCTGTATTTCATTCGGCAGCTCCTGCCGCTGCTTTTTCCTCTTCCCCTTTGGGAAACACAAGATTCAGAAGAACCGCCACGATGAAAACCACCGCTACACAGTTCTCTGCGAATACGCTCCGCAGCAGTTCGGGAAATATGCGGAAAATCTGCGGTGTCTGCGTGAATCCCAGTCCGATGGAAAGAGACAGGGCGGCAATACTCATATTTCTCTGGGAATATCCGCAGCGGCTGATCATCTGCACACCGGACACCACGATGGAGCCGAACATCATAAGCGTACAGCCGCCAAGGACGGCTTCAGGCAGTGACGCCAGAATGACCCCCAGCGCAGGAACGAGTCCTGCCAGAACCATGATGACGGCGCCGCTGGCGATGGCTTTCCTGTTTACCACACGGGTCATGGCGATAAGCCCCACATTCTGACTGAAAGATGTAATCGGCATACACCCGAAGAGAGAAGACGCGGCAGAAACAAACCCGTCCACGGCAATGGAGCCGGATATTTCCCTGTCTTTCGCCTCCCGATTGAACCCCATGGCGGCAAGCGCCGAGGTGTCGCCCAGCGTTTCTGTGGCAGACACCAGGAAAATAAGGAATACGGAGAAAATGGCGTCATAATGAAATTCCAGAGAATAAGGCATAAAAATCGGCAGAGACACAAGGGATACTTCCGTCAGGCGGCCCAAATCAACCATACCGTAGAAATATGCCGTGGCGTATCCCACAAAAAGTCCGAAAAGGACAGATAACTGCTTATAGGAAGATTTCGCCCGGATATTAAAAATAAGACAGGAAACCAGAGTAATCGTACCGACAATGAGGAACCGGGCATCACCGAATTCAGGATGGCCGAAACCGCCGCCAAAAGAATTCGCTCCGATGGGAAGCAGTGAAAACCCGATGGCCGTCACGACAGTCGCCGAAACGATGGGCGGTACCAGTTTCCGCCACCATGTCGCGCCAAGGCCGAGGATCCCCCTCCAGAACCCCTCCCACAAGGACAGCGCCGAGAATAGCACCGTAGCCGTATTTCAATCCGATCACACAAAAAACAGAAACAAAGGTAAAGCTGATCCCCATGATGACGGGAAGTCCGCTGCCCAAACGGAAGACGGGATACATCTGGAGCAGGGAGCCGATGCCTGCAATGATCATGGCCGCCTGCACAATAGCGCCCGCTTCTGAGGCGGGTATCTTCACCACCCCCGTCACGATAAGAATCGGCGCGATATTTGCCACGAACATGGCAAGAACATGCTGGAGACCGAAAGGCACCGCTTTGCGGACAGATATTTTCCCGTCCGCTTCATAAATCGGATCTGTATTCATTACGGCCTCCTCAGCGGAACGTAATGACGCCTGTTTCGGCATCCATTTTTTCAATAACTGCCAGAGAGCGGACATCATATCCAGCTTCACGGAGCGCGTCGCCGCCGCCCTGGAAGCCTTTTTCGATGCAGATGCCGATGCCTTCCACAATACCGCCCGCCTGTTTTACCAGATCCAGAAGCCCGCTTACGGCGCAGCCGTTGGCAAGGAAATCGTCCATGATGAGGATATGTTCGCCGGGTTTCAGATATTTCTTTGCCACCACCACATGGTTTTTCCGATTATGGGTATATGACATAACCTCCGTAGCAAACATTTCCTTATCCATATTGCTTCCCGCAGATTTCTTCGCAAAAACAACAGGCACGCCGAAGTACACTGCTGTAAGACAGGCGATACCAATTCCCGACGCTTCGATCGTCAGAATCTTGTCCACTTTCCGATCCCCGAAAAGCTTTTTAAATTCCTTCCCCAGTTCACTGATAAAAGGCACATCGATTTGATGATTCAGAAAACTGTCCACCTTGAGCACATTCCCCGGACGGATCACCCCGTCGCTCAAAATTTTCTCCTGCAGTAAATTCAGCTCTGCCACCCTGATCCCCCCTCCAAAGACAATACACACCCTATAATTTATTTATTATAACACAGCTTATAGACGACAGCTGACAGCTCACAGCTAATAACTTTTATCTTAATTACGGCTTCCCTCACCACGGTAATAGATCCTTCACGTTCGTTCAGGATGACGACTGACGTTTCCCTCATTATGACGCCTTACCGTCTCCGTCATTATGATGCTTTCCGTTCCCCATTGTTAGTGACGTGCTTTCCCAAAATCGTCATTCAGAACGGGGGTAAGAATGCTTTGTGAGAAAGCAGGGAAACGGCTATGTGACACAGAGTGAAGAATCTATGACTCGGATGAGATCTTACGGCTTCCCTCACCACGGTAGCAGATTCTTCACATCCGTTCAGGATGACGATTAACGTTTCCCTCACTACAACAGCAAATCCCTTGCTGTTGTTTCGTATGACACCTAACGGAAATCATATGCTCCGGCTTTTAACTCACAGCTAACAGCTAACAGCTTATAGCTTTTATCTTCTTACTGTCTTCCTTACCACAATAGCAGATCCTTCGCTTCCGCTCAGGATGACGTCTTAACGTCTTATACAAGGATCATGGAGCCGGCCGTCAGAAGGAGCTGCTGGCGCACGTAGTGCGATTGA